>Ga0185342_1001064_pt1 | contig 12211 bp, 10 predicted proteins | sample ConPoolayeEmetaG_FD_128045 | JGI IMG/M metagenome (GOLD analysis project Ga0185342, IMG submission 128045) | Hot spring microbial mat communities from California, USA to study Microbial Dark Matter (Phase II) - Cone Pool mat layer E metaG... ...
AGACCTGGAGGAGGATCCGGGTGTTAAATCTATTGTTTGTTTTGGGACATGTGAGCAAATTAGAAATATGTGCTCGCTTGTTTACTTCAGGAGGACAGATATGTATGCGGTTTTGGCGCCCTTTGGGCCTTCTTGTGCCACCTTAGTTACTTACCCTGCGGGTATGGGGGAAAAGGTGCCTCGCAACTCGGTGTTCATAGGGCCCTTGGACCCCACGGGAAACTCGTGGTTCCCACCTAATTATATGGCTTTGGGTATACCAGTGCAAATAGCAAGACAAATGAGCCAGGATCTGGAAGAATCGTTTATTGTAAAGAGGCCTAAAACTGCTTATCCTGATCGGAGAGAAAAAATAGGGACTGTTGTAAAGTAAATGAAGGGGGTTTGGATGGGTTGGCTGGGCTTTTGAACTACTTCTCTCTATTTTTTGTTTGATTTATTGGTTTTGGTAGGGGTCTGGGGTGTTTTCGTTTGTAGGGTTTAGGAATTGTGAGAGTTTCTCTATTTTTTGGATTCCTTGTGTATAAATTGGGGATTTTATGGGTGGGGTAATCTTGTTTTTTGTTATTTTCTTTGGGATTGACTTGTATGCGGGGTTTGGAATCCAGCGGGGACCTTTTTCCGTTTTTACTAGGTGGTAGGCCGCTCCGCAGGCGCTTTCCATTGGTCCATAGAGGGATTGGAACTTGTTTGACACCCAGTTCGCCATGACTAGTGTTTGTGGCTCCTTATTTATTGTTGTGTGCCCGTGTAGGGGAGGTGAAACCCAGAGTTCGTAGGGTTTTACCTCTGTTGCAGTGAAGACTTCTACTTTGAGGGGGTCTTTTTCACTGCTTTTTTGTGATACGTAGATTGCTTTTCCATAGAGCACGCCATAAATTTCGGGGTAGAAATTGGGGTGATAGTGTCCAGAGGTTTTGCCGTATTCGTCTCCCAGCAGGAAATTTTTCATTACGGTTATGTCGAACCTCAAACTATACTGGGCAATTATGGGCCTGTGTTCTGGAAGAGCTACATCTCTATACATCCAGTAGGCGATTTCCTCAGTGTCAACTTTGAGGTCGCGGTTTCTAGCTACCTTGGTGAGGTCTCCCATAGTTCTTACGCTTGGTTGCGGCAGTTCCAATTTCTTCGAGATTAACTTATTTGTTCTCTCGTCAAGAGATATGGGAAGACCGGAAACATTCTCTAAATCTATCATTTTTTAATGCACCTATACACTCTTATTGTCAGAATTGATTCATTTTTTTGGTAACGGTTTTTCAGGAATTAATTCGACTCAGAAAAATTTCTAATCCCATCATGTTGTACTTTCTGCTTGATGTCCGCAGAGGTTGAATTTTAGGAATTTTCTAATGGTTTGAATAGTTTTTTTGTGGTGGGGATGTTCAGGTTTTGGGAGGGTTTTAACTATTTTTTAGGCATTCTTCCCTGTCTTTTAGGGCTTGTTTTGCTCTTTCTATTTTTCCGTCTTTTTCCAGTCTCTCCGCGTATTTCTTGTAGAGGTCTGCTGCCTTCCTGTAGCACTGTTTCATTTTTTCTGTGTTTCCCCCTTCTTTGTAGCATTTTCCTGCTCTCTTTAGGTTATCTGCACTGGTTCCTAGAAAGTCTTGCTCTGCTAGGTGTTCTCCCAATTTTTCGAAGCAATTTGCGGCTTTCAAAAAACATTCTTTGGCTTTTTCCTCGTTCCCAGCGTCTAGGTAGCAGGTTCCCGCCCACTCGAAGTCGTCACCTGCTTCTGCTAAATCGTTTTTTTGTAAGCTATTTTCGGCTCTTTGATATGCTTTATCCGCCTCTTTCTTAAGGCTCAAAAATATAACCTCCTATGGAGATTACGGTACAATTTAGGATATTTGGGATTATTCAAATTTCTATCCCCTACATAATCTGAAAAGGATATCGGAGGAAAACTCAGGACGGGTGGGGAGGGTGTTCAGTGCTTGAAATTTTGAAATTTTAATCTATTTCTTCTTCGACCCAGGAGAATTTTCTTTGGAGTGTTTTTGGATAATATTTTTTCCAGTCGTAGTCCACTTTTTTGCCCCATTCATAATAGACTCTGGGGTCAATGTAGCTTTTGAGGGAGGTTGTGAGATTATAGTTTTTTGTTTTCTTCATGATTTCTATTTGTGCCTCTAATTCCTTTATTTTTTGGATGGCTTTTTCTGTTTTCTTTTCTTTTAGTTTTTTGAGGCGTTCCTTTTTCTTTTGGAGGGATTTCTGGAAACTTTTTGATACTTTCTTCTTATGGTTGCACACTTCGGCAGCTTTTAGATTAGCCATTTTGGCTGTGATTTTCTTAACATATTCTGGATCGTCCTTTGTGGTTTTAGACTCGTTTAACTCCTTCTCCACCACCTTTGTGGCGTGATATGTTCTGAAGACCTTTGCGGTTAGTCCAGGCACCACTTCGTCCAGAAACTGGCTAACGTTACTGGATCTTATCCCCGCAAAAATAGCCGAGTTTGCATCTGCAATGAACTCCTTAAGGTTCTTAATCACTTGGGGTGGTAGATAAACTTCTTTTTCCCACCTCACTGAGTCTTTTCCCAAAAAATTGAATTTGGTTAGTCCATTTTCACCAATCTTTATGTGCTCAGGTCTGAGAGTTGTTGCACCAACAGTGTCCGCCTCATCTTTATCCTTCTCATCACCCACACGTAGTTTTATTGCGTCGATGAGGTAGCACACAGTGGCAATCTTTCTTCTCTTAACATCTTCGGCTGTTAAGTTATTCTCTATGTGTGCCCTGAGTTCCTCAATCTTGTCCTCAAGCTCCCAAGCTTTATCAAACTTTTCTATTTCCCGTCTCTGCTTAAGATGAGAAGTGTCCGATAGCCACACATGTTTTAATTTTCCACGCAGTTTATCCTCCCACTTTGCAATCCACATGCAATCCGGTTCCCACACAATCGCTTTCCAGTTTCCGGGTGGTCTCGGAGCATCGGGCGAAAGGTTCAGAATAACATCTTCTGGTTTGGGGCCCTCCTTCCACTTGCCTCTGAGAGGATGTTTTCCTCTTCCCATAAAAATGCTTGAAGGCTCAGCATTATAGTTTCCTATTTCCACCCTTTTACCATCTACGATGGCGTAGCCATACTTCTCTTTGTTTCTCTCGCGGATTTCCTTACGCTCAGCTGCAAGTCTCTTCTTCTCCTCTTTGGACATGCTTGCTTTTTTTAGTTTCTCATCTTCCACGTACTTTATGATTTCAGAGAAATCAAAGTCTTCTGGAGAGACTTTGCCCAGACCCAAGGCTGCGCCGAAGTCATTAAAAAAGTTTTTAACAAAAACTGGGTCATCCACATACTCTGTGCCCAGCTTTTTGACCCAGGCTACTGCCATCTCTTCCTGTTTAGGTTCCAGTTTAATCCTTTTTCCTTTAAAAAGTATGGAAAACCCCTTATAGTTATACTGTGGAAATAGAATGCCGTTATGAATTAATTGTTTCACTTGATCTACCTGCCCATATACGTTGTGCCATACTTTAGGGTTGGGAGGTTAAGGAATGTATATGGTTGAACCTTTATATCCTTTATCAGTTTTTAAAAATAGGGGAGGAAAAGCTTATTTTTCTAGTTTAACCATAATTTTCTAAACTATTGTTAATATGGCGCGGTTTCCACCACTACGAATAGAAATACTTCCCTTAATATTACAGCTTCAAAGAACCAGAAACTGTACTTAAAATAGGCTCAGCCCAAAAAATCCTACAAATAATCTACTTGTATTGTGGTCCTTCCTAAAATATTGCATTAGGAGATTGGTTTAAATGTCAAATGACATTGTATTTTCGGATGAGGAGAGGGAGAGGTACTCTAGGAACATTGTCCTTGACTACATAGGATATAGTGGCCAGAAAAAACTCAAGAAATCCAAAGTTCTAGTGGCAGGGGTGGGAGGTATTGGGTGTTATGCAGCGCTCCTTTTTTCTCAGATGGGCATCGGTAGCATTAGACTTGTAGATATGGATATTGTGGAAATTTCGAATCTCCAGAGACAAGGATTATACAATATGGAACTCATTAATTATCCAAAGGTAGAAGCAGCAAAAATCCAACTCACAAAGTTAAATCCCCAAATAAGCATAGAAGCCATGCCCCATTTTCTGGACGAAACCAATGTGTTGCAAATTTTGGACGGAGTTGATGTTGTGGTTGACGGGCTGGATGAGTTAGAGCCAAGATACATTTTGAATAGAGCTTGCCACAAACTGGGCATACCGTATATCTTTGGGGCGGCAATAGAAACTTATGGCAATGTTTTCACTATAATTCCCGAAAAGACCGCCTGCTTGGAATGCTTCTACGGGAGCATCAAAGACGAATTGTTACCAGCATGTGGACAGGTAGGAGTCTTCCCCCCTGTTCCCCCAATCATAGCCAATATTGAGGTAGCGGAGGCGGTGAGAATTCTACTGGGAAAAACGCCTCAATTGGCTGGAACACTACTCTTCGTTGACGCATCGGATCTATCATTTGAAAAAATTTCCATAAAAAAAGAAAGCTCATGTAAGGTTTGCAACTTGAAACCCGACCAAATATTCTTCGAATCAACGCGGAGGAGAAATCTTGTGAAATCCATTTGCGGCAGAGCTTCGAAAAGCACACATATAGTATTACCCGAAAAAGACCAAGATTTAGATTTTAGCAAAGTCTTGGAAAATCTGGATAAATCATACAAAGTTATTTTGTTATCGGAACTAGGAGTTTCACTAAAAAGGAATTTAGAAATAGATATTAGCATTTTAAAATCGGGAGTGGGCATAATTAAAGGGGCTAATACTGAGGAAAATGCCCTAGCAACCTATAGAGAGTTAGTTCCATGTTAAGCTTGTGGTTTAAGAGGTTTAAAGGGTACTTTTGGGAATCGGGCCTCTTTGAGGGGAGGCAAAGTTCCCAGAAAAAAAGGTTTGGGTCTCAAATGGAAATAAGCTCTACTAGAGTCCCTCTTTAACAATGGAAAGATGGTACACTGGGTCTAGAAGCTAGGGTTAGGAATAAATTTCAGTGCGTTCCCGCGAGAGTTTGGAGAATTTTTGTCGATTTTTATAATTCAAAATTAACTTTGTATATTGCATAGTTATATTTTTATTTTGCTAGTTTTTAGCTTGCTAAATTATACTTTTAGTATAGAAAAGTTTAAATTGTGAAAGGTATATAATTACGTTATCAATAGGGGAAAAGGTGTGAGAGCAGAATGAAAACACCTTGCGAAATTGTTAATAAACGCTATCTCCCCTCCATTAGAGCTATGATTGCCAAGGAACTCGCAGAAAAACACAATTGCACACAGATGAAAATTGCTGAGTGGCTTGGCGTAACACAAGCAGCCATCAGCCAATACCTCTCCTCCAAGAGAGCAGGTAAAGAACGAATTCTGAAAATTAGACCCGAAATTAAAGAGTTCGTTCAAGAAATAACCCTCAAACTTGCGAATGGGGAGAAGGAAAAATTCAACATCGGAGAAGAGATTTGTAATATTTGCAAATCCTTAAAATTAAAAGAAGAAGCACACACAACAATAAAGAGTTACGCAACAGCCTGAAAGTACTAGCAACGAATTTCCACTACTAAAAGGTCAATCAGGTTCCCTCAGTGCAGAGACAGAACCAAGGTTAAATCCCTAAGAACAAAGCAAGACTAAATCAGTGTTTCTCACCTTTTTTTATGGACATTTTTGGAAACTCATAGCCACAAACGGGACACGAAACCATATTGCACATTTTTGCAAGAGGACACACAAAACACTTCTCCAAATCCTCCTCACCAAACTTAAATCCACATAAGGGACATCTGTAAACCTTTTCCGATTTTTGCGACATAAAGTTCAACACCCTGAAATTAAAAACTTCCAAAAGCTACTCCAAACATAACTATGAAGCCGCAACTTTTAACTCTATCAACTAATTTCACTCTAAATCCACTTTTTCGCGGATTCTTCAAATTTTTAGTAACATTGAATACTCCCAGTGGGGAGAGAGCTTTTCGTATATGTTTATTAAAGATGTATAATACAGTTTTCAAAATAGAAACGGCAACAGTTAAAAAGCCCGAGTAAAGCCATAAAATTTCAAAAATATGCAGGGACGGGGTTAATAGGTTCTAATTTATCTCCACTAAAATTAATATCTCGGCAATTTTAAATTTAAGCTGATTTCCATTTTGGTGCTGCTAAATGATTGGAAAAAGCATTTTCTCATCATGTAAAAGGGGAAGGATAGTGATAAACAAGCACCAATGAGCCAAACTGTCAAGAAATTGTTTAACTCGACAATTTTTTAATCAGGCTGGTTTCAGTTTTCGGGTTAAAAGAAGTATTGGGAAGCCTTCTCCCCGATATCAAAAGATAAGGGGGTATGTAAAACAAGTTATCATGGAGCAGAGTAAGTTAATTTGGGGATACTTTCAGTATCTCATTTTGTTTATTATCTGGTCAATTTTTCGGGATATATCTTCAAGGTTTTGTCTGAGTTCCTGAGTTTTAGTTCTGTATTCTTCCTCTGTTATTAGGCCCCGCATACGGTCGAACGCAAGGTCTCCGAGTTTTCTTTCTAGGTCGGATCTCTGGATTTCGAGTTCACCTATTTCCGCAGTTAAATCATCCAGAGAAGTTCTTGGTTCGGAGCCGGAATCCTCGATGGTTGTAAGCTCTTCGTCCTCCACTAATGGAATGGTGGGAATCTCTTCCTCAGATTTGATTTCGGTTTCTTGACTTCTTGCCACTGAGGGGGCTTTTTCCTCCTTTATCTCTTGCGTTAATATGTCCATTGCGTCTTCTTTCACTCTCTCTGGTTCGGTTTTCCCTAATTCTTCGGGAGTGGAGATTTTCGCAGCCGCAGATTTTGAGGTATCTTCCATTGTTGATTCAGATTCTAGTTTCTCTTCGGTTGAAGGTAGAACTTGTTCTAATTTACTGAACAATGCTTTTATTTTCTCTTCAGTTATTTTCCTTTTTGTTGCTTTTTCTTTCGGCTCCATAACGGTGATTGTTTCTGGACTTGTTTGGGTGCTGCTGGGGATTTCTACGGAGGTGGGTTTAATGGAATCCGGTTCTGTGACTGGTTTCTCCTGTTGGGTTACAGCTATTTTGGGCGATTCCGAGGCTTTATTTAACATTCCTTCGAGATTTTTAACTGTTTCTGAGAGAAAAGTGATATCGTCTTCGAGTTTATCGATTTTTCCTCCCAGGTCTGCAACCACACTTACAACCGAAGCTTCAAGCTCATTAAGTCGGTCTCGAATCATTTGTATACTTTTTATAATAGTACGGATGGGGGGCTCCACGCTTTCTTGGATGGTGTCCTTAATAATTTTGGCGAGTATCTCTCTGATTGCTGACTGCTTTTCACCCATTGCGTCACATCCTCTAAATAATTAGTTATGAATTGAAACCTTAAAAATGAATCTGTATTTACATCACTCCATGATTTTTAAAATTTAGAATTTTTTGTATCATATTACCATATATAAATATGTATTTTCCAAAGATTTGGTGAACAGTGTTTTTCGCTGGCAAACTGTTTCTTCTGTGTTTAGTGGATATTACAAAGAGATTACAAACAGAATTAAATACGAAAAACTATGAATTTTTGAATACCTGTGGAACGTACACCATTGTTCCAAACACTTAAGATAATTAGCTTCTCCCACCTTGGAAAAAGTGAAAATATTGGGGGAAGAATTTATGGATGTATCAAAAAAAATTCCAGTCAAACATGTTACACTCTTTTCAAACGGAGTATCAATAGTAGAGCGGCAGGGATCTTTACCCGTAAAGGAGGGAATACTTTATTCACTTGATTTGGACCTGGACGATCTAAACAATGTGCTAAGAACAATAATGGTTATAGATCTCGATGGCGGAGCAGTAAAGAAAATACAATATGAGATTTCAGGAGATGGATTTGGAGCACCAGGCGCAGGGTTACAAATAGACTCCAATAAAGCCCTATCCAGCATCATTAAAGGTTCCGTAAACGAGGAAACAAAAATAGTAACTAAGAGTGGGGAGGAGATCACAGGCCGCATTCTAGGCTCAGAGACCAACGGCCACCTAATAATTACTAATGATTCAGTGGAACGAACAGATGAACTCATTTTACTAACAGAAGAGGGAAGCATAATCAGACTGCCCATGAATGAAGTCGACCAAATTATACCTAGTAAAAATATTATCAGGAAAATTCGCCAAAGCCAAACACCAAACAAAGCTAAGGCAACAATAGGTTGGGAACTGGATCCTGGCAACGATGGAAAAGAAAACCACAATCTAATTATTAGGTACCTGCAAAGGCTGGAAAAATGGGACATGATATACCATATCCACGAGCTTAATGGCAAATTCATACTCTACGGCTTCGGCGTGCTCACAAACCCCACAACTGAGGATTGGAAGGATGTTTCCATTGACTTGGAGGTAGGAACCGCCCCTGAATCACAGACTCAGATTTACTCGCCAAATATAAACTTTAAGGAAGCAAATAAAGCTGAAACACCACTAACAAAACAAAACTTAATTTCATACAAGTACAATATTTCTGAACCCCTAAATATCCCAAAAATGTCTTCAGTCCTGATTCCCATAATACAAGAAACAGTGGAGGGGATTAGAGAATACTTCTGGAACACATCCGAATCAAAGCCCACCCTCTTCCTGAAAATCACAAACACAAAGGACCTAGCCTGGGCCCCCGGCTCTGTGGTCTACTGGGAAAAAGCACAATTCACCAGCGAAGGAAGAATCGAGTTCACCCCAGTAAATGAGGAAGCTAGAATCCGAATAGGCTATACCAACGATTTGATTGTCAAAAAAGAACAAGAAAAAGTGGAACTCAACGAAAAAGAAACAAACGAAGGTTACACTAAAAAGTATATCACAAAATTCAGAGTAGAAAACACGAGACCAGAACCAGTGATCTTATGGGTAAAAGATAAACCTCCAGAAGACACACAGCCACAAATCATAAATGCTACACACAGCCCCAAAAAAGATACCGAAGGCTACCTCATCTGGTTGCTATCTCTAAATCCAAAAGAAAAGAAGGAAGTCACCATCGAATACGCATACAAATAAAATCCACACCACTTTTTAATTTTGCTATAACAACGCCAATTGGACCCTTCCACCAAAACATTTAGGAAATGTTTAGAAAGCTGGAAAAGTTTACGCCAAACTAAGTAATCAATGACTGCGATATATTCTTGTTTTCAGCCTTAAGGCTCCCAGCTGAGAGAGAAGGAAACCCATGCATTGTTTAATGAACTTTCTGGAAAGCAAACCATAATCCTTACGAGTAAAGCGTTGTTACCACTTAAGGAGAGTAAAATGAGTATATATGTCCATGGGAGATTCTATTTTTGTCTGCAAGAATACCTATGAAAAAACACAAAAGATTTTAACGTTTTCTCGTCTTTTAGTATTTGAAATATCGTTAAAATATTTAGATAAAAATCTTCCACAGAAACTTGCTGATCATAACCATTGTTAAAAATCTAAATTTGAAGAGAAGATCGTTAAAGTGATGCTTTCTGCTTGCAAACAGTTTATATTTAATTTCACTCATTATTTGTCAGGATTATAGTTTAGGAGAGTTAGAGCAACTTTGCATGGGAAATATACAAAGTATAAAGACAAATTGGTTAAAGCGTTAAAGGTGGGTGATACTGAAGCAAATATTGATTTCTTAGTTAATGCTTTCCTTGAATCCATGGAAGAAGTCTGCGAGCGTTGTATGAGTAACAGAATGATGTGTGCGCTTCGCCCTGCATGTCCAAATCGTAAATTTTTAAATCTTTTAATTAGATTTGGGGTCGACTCTAAGGATTTGCCAAGTTTCTGTTACGAGCAACAAATTAGTAACGTTAATACTTTTTTGGAGGGCAGCTCTAAAGCAAAAATTATTGATACTACTCTTCCGATAAAAGAATTTTTGAAACTTCTCTCAGGAGGGGGCGAAAGACTAATGGGTCCGCTGCGTGAAAAGGACGCTAAAAAACTCTCGAGAGAACTGTTCATAGAACTTAAGAGAGCTACCCCAGATGTTTTCATAGCTGAAGGTGAGGATTACATCTTAGCTTTGGTAGATGAAGGAATTTATTACTTTGACCTTATAAATGAAGTAGTTATTATTAATCCCCGCGACACAATTATAAAGTCAAATGAAATGGTACGTGACTTGATAAATATTTTTGGGGAGAGGTATAAATTAAATTTGGAGTTGAGGGAAGAATTTGAGGGCTTGTGGTATTTAAATGTAGTTATACCAGTGAAAGACTCTCAAAATGTTGAAATGGAAAAAATTAGGAGGGTTTTGAAGGAGCAGGAACAAAAATTTTTGCTTTATACTGATTATGTTTCCTATTATTTTTCAGATGACACTGTCAATTTTGTTCTTGAAATAAAGACTCCAACTGTCCAGCAGAAATTTGATTTAACATTCAAAAGAATAAGCAGTATCTTTGCTCAGATTAATAATCTCGTAAAAGAAATCAGCCAGCCACCACAAGCTTGAAATAATTTTCCTTAAGCGTTTAATATCTTCATCGTAAATTAACTTTTAAAATTCTGATTCAAGTTCATAAAATACTTAACAAGGTGTTGGAGATGGCAGCATCATTAAACCAAAAAGTCATGGAGTATGTAGGACTGAGTGAAAAAGAAGCCCAAATATATGGAACCATTCTACTTTACGGCACCCTCACACCCGGTGAAATAAGCGTATACACCAAACTCCCTATAAACAAAGTTGAAACTTTACTTGAAAAACTGGAAAAACGCAAAATCGTCAAAAAAATTCCCGGGGTAGTGGTAAGGTATTCTGCAGCCCTCCTCTTTAAGCCACTCGAGGAAACCCTAGAAAAATTTAGAAAAGAAGCTGAAAACTTCAGAAAAAGTATAAACCAAAAATTTAATGAAACTCTGAAGGAATTTGAAAACGCATTAAATGTTTGGAAGCTTGATGTAAAAACAATAATTGATGCCGAAATTGCCAAAATTAGTAATGAAAATATCGAAGCAGCCAAAAACTTTGAGCAAATTTATACTCAAACCTCTAAAACTTTAGAAAAAGAAACCGAAAATAGAATAAAAGAAATATCCGATGCAATTGGAAAACAGTCTGAACTCTACAATGACCGTATTTCTCAATATGAAAGCAATCTAAGCTATGTTCTGGACACACAAATTGGGAAAAGTGAAAAGGATAAAGAAATAACGGAAAAAGGCCTCATAGAGAAGCTCAACAGCAACTACAAGTACTACATAGGCAGTATTCAGTCCCTAAATAAAAGTATTCAGAGAAAATTGTCGGAAAACTCTAAAACACTTTTAGAAATCCAAAAACAAATGAGGCTTAAAAATATAGAATTACTCGAAAAAGGTTCAGCTAGATTTGTTGAGCTGGCAAGTGAAACTAAAAACGAGGCATTTTCTGTTCTGGATAGACATCAAAGCACTTTTTCCACCGACGTGAAGGAACTTCTGCCTTCCCTAGATAGGAGCTTCCAAGATATAATAAAAGTTAGGGAGGGGAACCTGAATCTATTCTATGACAATATCGAGAAGTCTATCTTGGAAAACGCCATAAACAATGCAAAAAGGCTCTCCAACTTCCATCTCTCGGCCAGCAAAGCCCTAAACAAATTGTATAAATCACAAGAAATCAGCGTTCATTCAACATCGGGAAAATTAACCGAACTTGTAAACACGGGATATAATCGTGCACTCTCAGTCATTGAGAGAGTCAGTGGATCCATCAATGAACACCTAAACACACACATAAAAGAACTCAGCAGAGAATACAGAGAATTCCAAACAGAATTCATAAAGACTTTAGACGCCGAAAACCAAAATTTGATAACCACCAGCGAAAACCTCCAAAAATACTACACCGATGCCCTAGAACAGCAACTCAACATAAATACTCAAACAGCTTTAACTTTAAAAGACAGAATAAGAGAATCACTCACAAAAACCACCCAAGAAATAAATACAACATTCACAGACATCCAAAACAATATTCACGATACACTATCATCAGAAATCGTAACACACAATAATGATCTAGAGGGTTTGAGGGGTGCTATTTTTTTGTTGCTTGATGATTCTAGAGCAGGCCTAATAAGCTCCTCCCAAAGAGTTTCAGAAAGCATATTTCAGAGCATTGATTTGGAAGCAAAGGGATTCGAGAGCAAAGTTAAGAAGATACGGG
>Ga0185342_1001066_pt1 | contig 12203 bp, 16 predicted proteins | sample ConPoolayeEmetaG_FD_128045 | JGI IMG/M metagenome (GOLD analysis project Ga0185342, IMG submission 128045) | Hot spring microbial mat communities from California, USA to study Microbial Dark Matter (Phase II) - Cone Pool mat layer E metaG... ...
AGTCGCCATATTCCCACGCTTCCTATTTCTGCCAAGAAATACTTTTAAATACATTGCTGTTGATATGGAATGCGGTGGAAACATGACAACGAAGCTGTCCAGGATGTACGGAATGGATATTTTTACGGATGCTGGAAAGTTTTTGGGGAATGCGCAGGATTTTATAGTGGATGTGGAGGAGGGCGGAGTGGCGAGAATTCTTCTTGAGCCTCTGCCGGCGAGCAAGGAGCAGGCGAAAAATGTTCTGAGGGAAAAGAGCGTCCTCTACAAAAACGTGAAATCTGTCGAGGATGTAATAGTAGTGAAGAAAATTTCATAGAGAAGCAATAAGCTTGTCGATATCCTTCGTAGACTCCCCTTTTTCTTCTCTTATTTCTTTGGCTTTTTTTAGGTATTCTAAAGCTTTTTTCTTGAGCCCCTTGTCCTCGCCACTGAAATTTTTCATCGCATTTATTATTATCTGGGCTTTTTTTATGTACTCATGGGCGATATCGGCCTCAACATTCAAGTCCTCGAGAACTTCTGCAACCTGTTTTTTGAATTTTTCTTTTTCTTCGGAATTAAGGGAAGAGAAAAATGAAATAAACGCATCCACGACCTCGTCTATTTTCTTGCCGTGCTTTTTCCTTTCTTCTATAAGGGCGAGGTAGCTTTTAACCCTGTATTCGTTTGGGATGTCAACGCGGGGAACAAGGCCTGCCTTCACGCCCATCTCCGAAACGATTTTTTTAAGCTCTTTTATTTTTTCATCGAGTTTTTTGTTTTTTACCCCGGACTTTTCGTACTCCGCTATTGTTGAGCGTATGAACGCGAGCGCATCCTGAGTATACCCCTTCTCAAAATCCATCATCCTTGCATTTTCGTAGGCCATCAGGGCCGCGATTACCTTGTCCTCCATCTCCATGCTCTCTCTTCCAAAATTAAACTTTTAAAACCTTGCCTTGTTAAAAGAAGCATGGCAGAGGGATGGAAGGAGGCTGTAAGGGCGATAATTGCACTTATTTTCGGTGGGCTTTTCATATGGTTTTGGGAGAACATGAGACCTAATGATGATCCCGTAATGGTTTACGGAGTTGGAATATTCCTAACAATACTTTTCTTTGTGCTGCTTCATTTCATCGGGAAGGAGAGCTGATCATTCTTTTTATTATGCTGTTTGCTTTCTCTCTTGTTTTTCTCCCCCCCTCAACCGCAACAACTCCCTTTCCGAAAATTCCGTAGACGAGCACAAACCCTTCTTCAAGATGCCTAAGGAATGCGAGGGCGACGAGGTCTTCCTCTCCATCAATGAAAAGAGCCCCGCCGTTTTTGAGAAGTTTTTTTGCAACAGGGAAAATTTTTTCGTTTAAGGTTCCGGGCGGGTTTGCGGTTTTTTCAAAGTTTGGGAAATGTAAAAGAAGTTTTTGCTTCTCTGTTTCGCTTATCTCTTTTCTCAAATTTTTAAAATCAAAAACAGCGACATGGGGCTTGACGCCTTTTTCGAGAAGAGAGAGAACGACGATATCCCCGATAGCAACGACCTTTTTTTTGGTTTTTATAACCTCTTCTATTGAAACTATTCTGCCGAGAGGCTCTTTAAGCTCTGCTCTTAGTTCTTCTGTTATTTTGAGCATGGAATCACTGGGTTAAAACCTCTACCCTGTTCCCTTCGCCAACAAGGATCTTTGAAAATTTTGTGAATATTCCGTTCTCGAAAACCCCGGGAATGGAGTTGAGCCATTTCTCCGTCTCCTTTGCATTTTCTATTTCCATGCTCGCGTCCAGCAGAAAATTTCCGTTGTCAGTAACCACAGGCCCGAGTTTTCTCTTCGACATCCTCAAGGAGCAGGGGATTTTGTTTTTCTCAAGCTCTTTCATAACGGTTGAATATGCAAAAGGAAGAACCTCGATCGGCACCTTGCTACTTTTTCTTGTTTTCGAGGAATCGACGACGATGATGAACTCGTCTGCAAAATATCCGACAATCTTTTCCCTTGCAAGGGCCCCCCCGCCTCCTTTTATCACATACTCCCGGCAAACATAATCCGCTCCATCAACAGCAACATCTATTTTTTTAACGCTCGCAAGGGGAACAACATCAAGCCCGCATTCTATCGCAAACATCTCTGTATCATAGGAGGTTGGAACGCATTTTATGGAGAGCTTCTGCTTCTTGACCTTGTTCGCCAAAAGCTCGATGAAAAGTTTTGCGGTTGAGCCGGAGCCGAGCCCGACAACCATCCCGTCTTTTACATATTTTAGGGCTTCTTTCGCTACAATCAGCTTTTCTTTCATGTGAAAAAAAGGAGCAAAAGAAATTAAAAGGTGGTGGGCATCAGAGTTTATCTTTTATTTTTTCTTTTACAAATTTTAAAAATTCTTCGGCTGAATTTATCGCGTATTTTGCTTCATATTCGGAGATAACATCTGGTTTTTCGTAAGTTGCAAGCGCTCTTTTAGACCGTATTCTGTTTAAACTCTGCACAAAGCAGATATATTTTTTATCAAGAACAGCGGAAACAAAATCAAAAGTCGCTCTATGATGAAACTCTGAATCGGGCCTGAAGCCATAGGAGAACATCAGCGCCCTTGCCGATTGCAGCATGCTGTTGTAGGCAAGATTGAGCGCGCCATCAAAACTTTTGGGAAAGATTTCTTTTGCAAGGCCAAGGTCCCTCTCGCTTATTTTTAGCAGGTCGGAAATCTGGCCTCTATCGACCGGAATTTTATGTATAAACCCTTTCTTCTCAAGTTCTGATAGATTCATTGAGATCGCCTATGAGAGAGATTATTTTTTTTGAGAGGATGTTTTTAATAAAAGGCGTATTCTGTCTTCTCTTAAACTCTTCCTTGGCGTAAACAAAAAAGGAAATTTTGCGGTTTATTTTTTTCTCGCTCTCAAAAAGTACCGAATTCAGTTTTTTCATATCCGGTGCGCCTATTATGAAAACATCTATGTCGCTATGCTCGTCCATCTTTCCAACAGCATAGGAGCCGAATATAAAAGCGCAATCTATTCCAGAAATTTTGGAAAGCTTGTTTTTTAGCAGGATGTGGGCGCCTTTAAGTTTAAGCATAATTGCTCTTAATTCATCTATGAAGGAGCATTTTTCATTTGCTGAATAGATTAAAGCACTTGAAATTTTTTCTTTTTTCAAAATTCCAATTTCTTCGAGTTTTTTGAGCTCCTTTCTCACATGGGCCGGCGTGATGTCTACCTTTCTGGCAATCGCCCTTATTGGCCCTTTAAAATTGCCTAAAAGCAAAAGGAGAAGGATCTCCTCCCTAGTTTTGGAGCCGAATAGATGCATATGTATACTCTTAGAGTACAAATGTATATAAATAGTATACATAGCTCAAAAATGTGGTGGGCATCCCGGTTCACCTCTCCGCCATGGAGCTAAGTCCATCCCTCTGCTCGCCTCTGCAACCCCAAAAGCATGGCCTCAGAGGCTTAGGGCTGCTCCTTCCGGCCTGACCCGCTTCGCCAGGGAAGCCATCGATTGGGACAGAGGGTCTCGGCTTTGGAATGGGTTCACCCCATAACAGATGGGTTATCCGGGCTTTCGGCCCGCCATAAAGAGGATTTGCGGAACGGGGACCCCTAACCCCCTGCCTAGCCCACCAGAATATTTTAGAAAATTGGAATTAATAAATGTTTTTATTTTGGATTTTGCTTAGTCTTATTAATCTCATCCATGAAGACTTCAACTGCGTCTTCAGGTGTAGTTTGTTCAATCGTCTTAAGCAGAGTTATTTTTTCGCTGAGGGCTTTTGCGATTTTATGGGTTGTCCTGCCGATGTAATACGATGTTAAGCCAAGCCCGGTTGCTCCAAAAATAAAAGAGTATGCGTAAAGGTATTTAAATGCCGGTTGGACTTTTGAAAGCATCATATCAAAAGAAAGGAAACCCGGAACCAAAACAGATGCTCCGACAACAGCAGTTGCAGAATAGCCAATCGTTCTTGTTCCAAACAGCAAGGAGGTGAGAAATGCCTTTTTTATTCTATGTTTTTTCCCAAACCCTCTTTCTTTGGCCTCATCTAAAGCAACATCCGGCAATTGCTCTTTACTTATCCCTCCTTTTGAATACTGCTTATATGTTTTGGGGAATAGTTGTTTTGCGTTCATGAGGATATTAGTGTTCAAAAGAGTTTAAAAATGTTATGGTTTGCAGAATAGCAAAGCACGGTCCTTAAACTCTTTTCCAGTTAGAACAAGAACTTCCGGATAGCTTGCTATAGTGAATATCACGGTCGAATTATCAGAAACATCTCTCGTAAAACTCGCCATATCCAACAAATTATAGGACAATACATTTGACAGGAATATTGTTGTGTAATCTTTCGGGTTTATGCAGGAAACGTTCGAGAGAATAAATTTTACCTCTGCCGGCTGTATTTCGTATTCTGTAAAGTCCTCGAGATAAGAGCCGTCAGTTGGTCTTATGGAATGAGCAGGGAGCGCTGCAACATCAACACCAAGTTTTGTGATTATCTCGGCTATCTCCGGGCAGAAAAACATTATTCTTTTTGCGAGCATGGGGAATTCGGGTGAATCGAAGAACAACGACCTGGAAAAACGAGCGTGGACTTCGTTCATCGCCGCGCCCAGCCTTAAAGCTGCGAGAGCGAGAGAGTTCTTGGATATGTCGACAACATCCACCCTTTTCGCACCCAGCTCAAGAAATATTAGCAAGGGTATCCCGCCGCCGGAAGCAATCGTCAAAACCCTTTCTAAATTCAATTTTTCTTTGTATTCTCTTATCCTGCGGGGGTCTTCTTCAAAAGGAAATGCATACGCTTTGCTGTTTATGCTATAGTGAGCGTTAGAACGGCAGCACTCTTTTAGCATAGAGAAATGAATGTTCATAGGTTATAATATGTGGCAAAGCATTAAAAAACCTATCCCAGCTTCTTCTCCATTCTTTCAAGCCTTTTTTCTATATCTCCCAGCATTTTGAAATTTCTGTTCCATGCTGGGCTCCTGCTTATGGCTGCCCTTTCCTGAGCCTGCGGGAACTTTATATACCGCTCAAGAACTAAACCAAAAAACCATATGCCCGCGAGCGCGAGTGGGGTGAAAAGCAAAACCAGTTCTGCGGTGTATTGGATGCCTAAAAAACTCTTCAGCTTGTCTGATGCGGTAATAACGAGCAGAACGAAATTCACGAGAGTAAGAAGCTGAATGCCTATGAGAAACCTCCACCACTGCTCAGCAACAAAATCTCTTATTTCTCTTATCATTTTCTCACCTTCTTCTATACCACTCAACTGTTTTTTTCAAACCCTCCTCCAAACCCGTTTTTGGCTTCCACCCTAAAAGCTTTTTTGCCAGCGTTATATCCGCAAGGCTGTGCTTAACATCTCCGGGCCTTTCTTTTTCAAAAATCGGCGGTAACTTTTTGTTCAGTATCTTATTCAGCAAGGAGATAAGCTCAAGAATGGAAACCTGCTTTCCTCCGGCAATGTTTATGGCCTTTCCGAATGCATTTTTGTTATTTGTTTCCATCGCTTTTATATTCGCCTCAACAACATCATCTATGAATGTAAAATCGCGCGTCTGCTTTCCATCGCCATAAACTATCGGGGGTTTGTTTTTCAGCATGCGGGAGATGAAAGCCGGAATCACTGCCGCGTATTCGCTTTTTGGGTCCTGCCTTTTTCCGTAAACATTGAAATACCTTAAGGAAATTGTTTCTAACCCATAGAGTTCATAAAATTGCTTTGCGTGCTGTTCGTTGATGGCCTTCGCAGAGGCGTACGGGCTTTTCGGTTCAGGGCACATGCTCTCAACCTTTGGGAGCTTTGGCTTATCTCCGTAAACTGAGGAGGAGGAGGCAAGCACTACGCGCTTTATGTCATTTTTTATTGCGCATTCAAGAACATTCAAAGTACCGAGTATATTTACCCTGCTCGTTCCTACTGGGTCTTTGACGCTTTTTGGAACAGAAGGAATCGCTGCCTGGTGAAGAACAACATCAACATCTTTCATCGCTTTTTTCAGGTTTTGATCGAGGATGCTCCCTTTTACAAATTTTATTCTTTTTTTGAATTCGGCAATATTTTCTGCCTTTCCTGTTGAAAGATCGTCCAGAACAGTTACTTCATGCTGTCCGCAAAGTTTTTCTGCAATGTTTGAGCCTATAAAACCAGCGCCGCCAGTAACGAGAATCCGCATGGAGTTTATTCAAATCAACTCTTTATAAACATTTTCAGTTAGCTTCGCAACATTCCCCCAGGAATATTCTTCTTTAACTATATACTTCGCCTTTTCTATTGTTTTTTTGAATGTTTTTTGGGATTTTAGGAAACTGAGCAATTTTATAACAAGCTCGTCCTCGTTTTTGAACAAAAACCTATCCTTTTTCTCTCCATACGCCTGCTCGAATAGATACGGGGCCTCTCCAACAGGTGTGGAGAACATAGGCCTTCCGGACGCGATCGCTTCGAGCCATACTAAACTGAAACCTTCGTATTTGCTCGGGAGAACTATTGCCTTGCTCCTGCAATAAATCTCCGGCATCTGATGGTACGGAACCTCCATGAAAGATAGTTTTATGTTTAGGGAATTCGCGAGCGCCTCCAGCTTGCTTTTTATTCCCTCGTCCTTGCCAACAAGCTCGAGCTCCAACTCTGGGAAATATTTTTTTATTTTCGCAAACGCCTTTATAAGAACATCTATTCCTTTGTCCTCATCAAACCTGCCCACATAGGTTATTTTGTTTTTCTTTTCATAATTGAGTTCGCAGTCGAAAACCTCCTCTATTCCATTTGGGATATAGACAATCTTTTTCGGGTCGCATTCCTTCGCTATTATCGGTATTGACGCTTTGGAAACAACGATAACTTTTTTCGCTATGCGCAGAAAAATTGAGGCGATGAAGAATTTGTAGAAATAGTAGAAAATTCTTTTTGCTCCTTTTACCTCTGGATATCCATGGAGGGTGAAGATGAATGGCTTTCGGTTGAGAAGGGCGGCGAGAGAGGCAAAAAAAGGCATTATAGAGCCGTAGCCATGGCTCGCGTATATATCTGGGTTTTCCCTGAGCATGGCGAAGAACGCGAATATGGGAAGCCGGGCTGAGGAAAAAATTGGAAAATCTATTGAGAAAAATCGCTTTACTCTTACTCCGTTAAAATCCTCTTCGCCCGCTGTTCCTTTGTCCCTTGTTGTTATCACAACTACTTCGTTGCCAAGGGCATGGAGCTCTCTGGAAAGGTGATAGACGTGGTGCTCTATCCCTCCGGAGCTTGGGGGAAAGGAATGGACGGATTGGAGAAGCTTCATGCGAACAAATAAATTAATACTGCTTAAAAAATATGTAGGTAAATTGTTTATATTAAATCTAAGGTGAAAGAATGAGGACGCCGATTGTTGCACTACTTGTTGGTGGGCTAGGTACAAGATTGCGGCCTTTGACATATAATATTCCAAAACCACTGGTGCGTATGAATAAAAAGCCGTTTCTTTTCTATTTGCTTTCATACCTTTCATCTTTAGGGATAAAGGAGATTATTCTTCTTGTTGGATATAAGGCCGATGCTATAAGGCGTTATTGTAAGGATGGAAAAAAATGGGGTCTTAAGATAACTTACTCAGAAGAAAAAAAGCCACTTGGGACTGGTGGAGCTCTTCTTAATGCATTCAATTCAACCGATAGACCAATCCTACTATTAAACGGCGATAGCTACTTTAATCTAGATTTAAAAAAATTTATTCAATTCCATAGAAAAAGAAAGGCACTTGTAACGATCTATGCTTTAGAAGGCGATCTTGCAGAAAAGGGTGCTTTGGTGTTAGAAAAGAATGGACGGATCAGACGATTTTTAGAAAAACAGAAAACTGGTTTTGGATTGTTCAATGCTGGCGCGTATATTTTTGACCCAAAGGCAATAAAGGAGATGCATTCTATGTGGACAAAAAGTAAAATCCAAAAAACATTCTCAATAGAAAAAGATATTTTTCCTATCTTTGCAGCAAAAAAGAAACTATTTGCTTATGTTGGTCGTAGTTATTTTTTAGATATAGGTACCCCTGAGTCAATTTTACGAGCAAAAGAATTTTTTAAAAACAAAGAGAACGGATCCCCAGCTATATTTATTGACCGTGATGGTGTGATAAATAAATACAGGACCGATTATGTCAAAACACCCGAAGAATTCGTGTTTGAAGAAAATGCGATTAGAGGTTTAAAGGAGCTTTCAAAATTAGGCACGCCGATGTTTATAGTTACCAATCAATCCGCGGTAGGTCGTAAAATAATCACTAAACGTATGTTGACAAAAATACATAAAAAAATGATTTCGGCTTTTATAAAGAATAATATAAAAATAAATGGTATTTTTGTTTGCCCGCATAAGCCGGAAGACAAATGCCATTGTAGAAAGCCAAAACCAGGAATGCTTTTCGAGATACAGAAAAAATTTGGGATTGATTTATCTTCCTCTTATTTAATAAGCGATTCTTCTGCTGATATTATGATGGGAAATAGCGTTGGATGTACAACAATATTATTAAAAAAAGGTTTGAGAGGAAAGGATGGGTTAAATAAGCCAAATCCATCTTTTTTTGCTGACGATCTTCTTCATGCTGCAATGATAATAAAGCTGAGGAAGAAATCAAGGAAATAGTTTTCTTTCAACAATCTCACAGATCGTATGGAGCAAGAACCCATGCATCTCTTGTATCCGTGGGGTTGAACTGCTGGGTATTTTTATGCAAACATCCGCTATTTTATCTAGCTTACATTTTTTGGCTCCAACTAGACACACAGTAAAAGCTCCATTATGTTTTGCATACTCTATTGCCTTCACCACATTGGGCGAATTTCCACTCGTAGATATGCCTACTATAATATCTTCTTTTTTGAGCAGGCCTTCTAATTGTTTCTTAAAAATTTCGTCATATCCATAATCGTTTCCTATTGCTGTTATGACTGACGTGTTTGTTGTTAGGGAAATAGAGTGAAGAGGTCTCCTGTCCTTCATATATCTTCCCATTAATTCAGCGGCAGCATGCTGTGCATCAGCAGCAGAGCCTCCATTACCAAAGAATATAGTCTTCCCTCCTTTTCTGTAACTATTCACGATTTTTTCGGCTATAAATTCTACCTGTCGGCTTATTTTTTTGTTTTTCTGCAACGCCATTGCAACGGCAATATGTTCTTTAAGTCTTTTTTTTAGTATGCTGTTCTCCATGTGATAGCACCCTTAAAATCAAAGTCAAAATTTACCAAATTCGCTCCTTCTTTTTTTAGTGCATTTATAACCCTCTTTCTATTCGAGATTTCGGAGATGATGAACAAAAATCCTCCGCCTCCTGCGCCACAAAGCTTCCCACCATACGCTCCATTTTTGCGCGCTATTTCGTAGAGACGCTTGATTTTAGGGTCTGATACGCCGGGGAGTTTTTGTTTTTCCAGCCAAGATTCATGCAGGTACCAGCCCATAGATTGCAAATCTCCTCCGATCAATGCATCTTTCATCTTGTAGGCATAGTCCCGTATATTTTTTAGATGCTCAACGCTCTCTCCTTCTTTTTCAACATCTTCCTCTTTCTTTTTTTCAATATCGTGCGCTTGCTTTAACCGCTGATATGGGGTCTCGAAAAGCATAAAAGCAGAATGAAGCTCTGCTATAAGGTCTTCCTGCAATCTCAATGGATACTCTTTTGTTCCGCTTTTTGAGAACTCAATAAAATTGAAGCCGCCAAAAACAGAAGCATACTGATCCTGATATCCTCCTTTTCTTTTAAGTATGTTTCTTTCAATCTTTATTGCAGTTTCCGCAAGCAATTTCCTATCAAGGATCGGTTTTCCTGCAACATTGGACATAACCAGTAAGAGAGAGGTTAAGAGAGCTGATGAACCTGCAAGCCCGCTATTTTTTGGGGCCATTGAATGTATAAGAATCTCGTAGCCGTCTATCGGCTTAATACCACATTCTTTCATAACTGCTTTTACTATATCAACGTTATCTTTTGGGTTTTTGTCAAATTCAAGTTCTGTATCTTTTATTTCTCTTGTTACCCCCCAGTCATGCGATATTATATTTGTTGCACTGAACGAGGTTTTACACATTTTCGTATAGGAGTAAAGGTCAATCGCGACATTAAGCACTGCCCCACCATATCGTTCAAAAAACGCTGGGAGGTCAGAACCTCCTCCAGCTATACCTATTCTCGACGGCGCACGCGCTTTTATATAAAGTGTTTTCATGAAATATTTTTAAGAGATAATGTTTATAATATTAGTGATTATAAAATTAGATACGATGGTTACATGTTGCTGAATGATTTTGATCAGAGAACAGAGCGGGAAATAATGAAATTGGCAGAAAATGGAGCAAACATTCTTGTGACTGGTGGGTGTGGTTATTTAGGTTGTGTATTAGTGGAAATGCTTGTTCAACGCGGTTTTAACGTTACGGTTGTAGATAATTTATCTTATGGTCAAAATACCCTATTTAATCTTTTTTATACTGGTAAGCTTAAGTTTATCTATGGCGATGTAACCAATGAAAAATTCATCGCCGAATTGCTTGCCAAAAACAAATATGATTATATCTTTCCACTTGCCGCAATTGTTGGTTTTCCGATTTCAGAGATAAAACCTGAACTTACTTGGATGGTAAATTATAAAGCAATAGAATACATTTTGAATCACAGGAAAGATTCAAGAATCATCTTTCCGACAACAAATAGCGGCTATGGAACAACCACGGGCGAGATATACTGTACGGAAGAAAGCCCGCTAAATCCTATTTCAACCTATGGGAAGAGCAAGGTTGCTGCTGAAAAAGCGATAATGGAGAAAGGAAACGCAATTTGTTTTAGACTTGCAACCCTTTATGGATTTTCCCCAAGGATGCGCCTTGATTTGCTGGTGAATAATTTTGTTTATAGAGCGGTCACTGAAAAGACGCTTGTTCTATTCGAGCGGAAATTCAAAAGAAACTTCGCGCATGTTAGAGACGCCGCCAGAGGGTTTATATGGGCGATGGTAAATTGGGAAAAAATGAAAGATAGGGTTTATAATCTAGGCCACCCAGAACACAATATCTCAAAAGAGGAACTCGCTTTGATTATAAAGAAATATGTGCCTGATTTGAATATATTTTATGCAGATATCGGTTCTGATCCAGATAAAAGAAACTATATCGTATCAAGCGAGCGTTTACTTTCAACCGGTTTTAAATTTAACTATCCTCTAGACAAAGGAATACAGGAATTGATCGAAGGGTATAATGCATTTAAAGATTTTCGATTTAAAAATTACTAATGTGGTGGCATGAACATATTAATAACTGGCGCAACGGGTTTTATTGGCAATAACCTGTATAAATCGCTCGTTGCCAATGGTTATAGAGATATCATTTGCCTTTCAAGCAAAGAATACGACCTTCTGGAACAACAAAAAGTAAGAAAACTATTCAAGGAACATTCACCTGATGTTGTTTTTCATCTGGCAGCCAAAGTTGGTGGCATACTTGCGAATAAAACATGCCCTGCAGATTTTATATACACAAATCTCGCCATTAACACCTATTTTTTAGAAGAAGCAAGAAAAGCAGGGGTAAAGCGGCTTATATATACTTTCTGTGGCTGTTCTTATCCAAAGAATGCGCCAAATCCAATAAAAGAAGAATATCTGTTTACCGGCATGCCTGACGAGAATGCAATGTTTTACTCGCTGGCCAAAGCAACAAACTATCTTCAATTGCTCGCATACAGAAGGCAGCATAAGGTTGACTGGGTCGCGGCAGTTCCAGGAAACGCATATGGGCCTTGCGACAATTTTTCTGAAACAGGCTCGCACGTAATCCCGGCATTAATAAGAAGATTTCATTTTGCAAAAGAAAGAGGGGATAAGGAGGTTGTTGTATGGGGAAGCGGAAAACCAATTCGGGATTTTATTTATGTTGAAGATGTTGCTGAGGGTTTGGTTCGCATGATGGAAGTTTATCATGGCGACTCTCCGATAAACATTTCTTCTGGTGTTGGAGTAAGCATTAAGGAAACCGTTGAAATGGTGAAAGAAGTTGTTGGATTTGACGGCAAGATAACTTGGGACAAGACAAAACCAGACGGCCATCCGGTTAAGATATTTGATGTGAGCAGGATGAAAAAGGAGCTCGGCTTTGAGCCTAAAACAAAACTAAAAGATGGCATAAAGAAAACCTATGAATGGTTTGTTGAGAATATGGATAAGGTGAGGCTATGA
>Ga0185342_1001067_pt1 | contig 12199 bp, 11 predicted proteins | sample ConPoolayeEmetaG_FD_128045 | JGI IMG/M metagenome (GOLD analysis project Ga0185342, IMG submission 128045) | Hot spring microbial mat communities from California, USA to study Microbial Dark Matter (Phase II) - Cone Pool mat layer E metaG... ...
CCTTTGTTTTGTACAACATTCAAGCTCATATAATACAGTTATTGTTATTTTGCTTTTTTTCGGTGGTTTTTAAATAATGTTGCCAAAAAAATTCTATATTATTTATATTGCAAAAATAAATCGAAAAAATAATTTAAACTTTTAAAAGCGAATCCATTATGCCATATGACCCGATCTTGCGTGCTGCAAAGGTTGAATCAATCGTAATGTCCGGCAACAAGCGCCGTTATCATCGATTTCGTGCAGCCCCTTATTATGGAGGTATCGTTACGGCGGATGCACTCGGCTGTAACTTGCTTTGTGCATATTGCTGGAATTATTTTAGAAATCTTCATCCCAATCAGAGGGGGAAACTATACAGTCCAAAAGAGGTTGCAGAAAATCTCATCCATATTGCCAAGAAAAAGGGCTTTCATCTCTACAGGATAACGGGCTCTGAACCAATTCTCGGTGAAGCCTCACTTAACCATTTTATCGATGTCCACAGACTCGTTATGACAGGTGATCCAGAATGCCGATTTGTACTTGAGACGAATGGTTTGATGCTGGGGTGGCATCCTAACTTCTGCGAAAGACTTCCCAAAGAGGGCTTGATGGTAAGGGTTGCGCTCAAGGGAATAGATGAAAAATCATTTGAGAAGATTACAGATGCAAAGGGAGAATTTTTCAAATATCAGCTTGCCGCAATTGAAATGCTTCAAAGGTGCGGGATCGATGTCTGGTGTGCGCTGATGGGCGATCTTTTTGATGATTCGGAAATTTCTTCTTTAAAGGAACTTCTCAAAAAGGAAGGAATAACATCCGATCTTGAGCTAGAATACCTTGAAAAATACCCTTATGTCATCGAAATGCTTTCAAAAAAGAAGATTTTAATAAAACGTGACCGCCCATATAATTATGAAAAATGAGGATAAACCTTTTAATTCTGTCTTTTAACAGTCTTAAAAGAAACAGTAGAAAATTAAAAATAAAAGTTAAAAAGATTACTTTGATATCCTCTCCAAATATTCGTCGGTCTCCGTGTCTATTCTTATTATATCCCCCGATTCTATGAATGGAGGAACCTGAACCACAAGACCTGTTTCAAGCGTAGCTTTTTTATACTGTGCAGACGCGGTCGCCTTTTTCAGTGCCGCCTCCGCCTCTATCACCTTGAGATCCACCGTCTTTGGAAGTTCAACACCAACTGGTTTTCCCTCATAAAAAGTTACTTCAACAACACTATTTGGAAGTATATATTTTATAGCATCCCCCAAGAGTTCATGTCCCAATCCTATTTGTTCATAGGTTTCTTGATTCATAAAATGATAGAGGTCGCCATCGTCATATAGATATTCCATCTTATGCTTTTCAAGAAAAGCAACTTCTACATCTTCTGTTGCACGGAAACGATTTTCAAATTGAACACCTGTCTTTAAATTGCGAAGTTTAGTTTGAACAAGGGCGCGTAGATTGCCTGGCGTTAAATGGACGACACTCAAAACACGGCATAGATCTCCATTATATATTATTACCGATCCTGGTTTTATTCTGTTAGCCTGAACCATCCCAACCCTCCATTTTTAACCTACTGCCTCAAAGCCTCCTCTATCTTTACTAAAGCGATACTTACAAATTCATTCACCCTGCTCACATCAGAGCCGCCTCCTTGTGCAAAATCAGACCTTCCCCCGCCCCTCCCCCCAAACTCTTCAGAGATTGTTTTGACTACGGCTCCTATATTTAAATTTCTATCCCTAATCAAATCTTTTGTTATAACTCCTGTAATAGCAATTTTATCTTTTATCAAAGCACCCAAGATAACAACGCCAGAACCAATCTTATCACGATACTGCTCGGCTAGCTCACCCATAATTTTTTGATCAGGCACATCAACCAAGGCAGCTAACACATTAATTCCATCGATTTTTACAACCTCATTCATTAAATCAATTTCGGATACAATCCTCTTTTTTGATTTTCTTAACTCTTTCTCGAGTTTTGCGATTTGCTCAATGAGATGCTTCACTTTGCTTATTAGCTCAGACGGCTGAGTCTTTAGAATTTCAGCCATCCTTTTCCTATCGCATTCAAGATCTTCGATATATCTCTGCGCTCCAGCTCCTGTCACGGCTTCTATTCTTCTAATACCTGCCGCAGTACTTGATTCAGATATAATCTTCATTATCCCAATTTCGCCTGTTGCACTCACATGCGTTCCTCCGCATAGTTCTTTCGAAAAATCGCCTATCTCCACCATCCTCACTTTATCAGTGTATTTTTCCCCAAAAAAGGCGAGTGCACCTCGAGATATTGCTTCATCATAAGAAATCTCATGTACAGCAACTGGCATATTTTTTCGTATCGCTTCATTAACAAGTTCCTCCACCTCTCGCAGTTCATTGTCTTTCATCGCTTCAAAATGTGAAAAATCGAATCTGAATCGTGTTGGCTCGACCAGCGAACCAGATTGTTTGACATGCTCGCCCAGCACAGCACGCAAACTTTTATGCAAAAGATGTGTAGCAGTATGATTGCATTTAACATCCTGGCGCCTTTCACTATCAATTGCAAAAGTCAGCGTTTGCCCCTCGCAAAGTGTACCTTCCTTTATAATTCCATGATGAACTATTATCTCAGCAAGAGGTCTTTTAGCATCTTCTATTTCAACTTCAATTCCAGCGGCAACAGCCATCCCAATATCGCCCACTTGTCCGCCTGATTCGCCATAAAAGGGTGTACGGTCTGCTATAATTTCCACTCTTTCGCCCTTATTGGCAGTTTTTATGCGTTTGCCTTCCTTCAACATAGCCAGCACTTTACCTTCAGCGCTTTCCTCAGCATAACCCAAAAATTCAGTTTTTATCCCCTCTTTTAAAAGGCTTTTGTATATATCCGCCACCTTTTCTTCACCTGTCCCCCTCCAACTTGCGCGCGCCTTCTCCCTCTGCTCGTTCATAAGGCGGTCAAACCCCTCGCTATCTATAGTCAAACCTTCCTCTTTTGATATTATCTCTGTTAAATCCTTCGGAAATCCATATGTATCATAAAGTTTAAACACCACATCTCCCGGCAAAACCTTTTCATCTTTATTTTTCAGTTCAAAAAACTTTGAACGTAGAATTTCAAGACCATTGTCAAGTGTCTGATAAAATCTCTCCTCCTCCGAGGATATCACTCTTTCAATAAAACGCTGATGTCGTACAAGCTCTGGATATGCTGCTCCCATTTCATCAACAACGACGTGGGCTATCTTCGAAAAAAACGGCTTGTCCTGTCCTAACTTTTTCCCACAGCGTATCGCACGACGAATGATACGTCTTAGAACATAACCTCTGCCTTCATTCGAAGGAATGACACCGTCTGCTATAAGAAAACATGTTCCCCGAATATGATCCGCAATGACCCTCATGGCTACATCGTCTTCATGTGAAACACCTCTTACTCTTTTTGTCACCGACTCAATCTTTGCAATAATTGGTTCAAAAAGATCGGTTTCCCAATTGCTTTTCTTTCCCTGAACAACGGTGGCAAGTCTTTCCAATCCCATTCCAGTATCAATACAGGGTTTGGCAAGGGGCAACATGCTTCCATTTTCATCACGATTAAACTGCATAAAGACAAGGTTCCATATTTCCATGAACCTATCTGTATCCAAGTCTTCCTCCTTAAATGAACCATTACCAAAATCCCATGCTATTTCCGAACATGGACCACAAGGGCCTGTATCTCCCATTGCCCAAAAGTTGTCTTTTTCGCCTCTTCTTATAATTCGCTCTTTGGTAACGTGCGAAAGCCAAAGTTTTTCTGCCTCCTCATCGTCTTTATAAATCGTTATCCACAATTTTTCTATCGGAAGCCCCATTTCTTTTGTTAAAAAATCCCATGCATAATCGATGGCCTCTCTTTTGAAATAATCGCCAAAAGAAAAATTGCCCAGCATTTCAAAAAATGTATGGTGCCGAGGTGTGTAACCAACATTTTCCAAGTCATTATGCTTACCCGAAACCCTCATGCACTTCTGTGAGCTGGTTGCGCGTGTGTATCCTTTTGTTTCATTTCCAAGAAAAACTTCTTTAAATTGAACCATACCTGCATTTGTAAAAAAAAGTGATGGGTCATTAGCGGGAACCAACGAACTGCTGCGCACCCTAACATGACCATTTCTTTCAAAATAACTCAAAAATTTTTCACGAATTTCGGATGATTTCATAAGTAAAACATGGCGCCGTTTATCTTTTTTTCTTTCCTTCGGTATTCGAAGCCGTCTTTGACTCCGTGTGGGGTGTCTGTCTTTCTATATTTATACCACACTTTTCATAGATCATCTTTTCTATGCCTTGATAAATTTTAGGATTTTCCTGCAGAAAGACCCTTGCATTATCACGTCCCTGACCTATCCTTTCGTCATTCCATGTGTACCAAGCACCGCTTTTCTCAACGATTCCTAGATTAACAGCCGTATCTAAAACATCCCCTTCCCTTGATATGCCCTCTCCGTAAAGGATATCAAATTCAGCTTGCTTAAATGGAGGTGCTACTTTGTTTTTTACAACCTTTACGCGCGTTCGGCTTCCTATGACATCCTCCCCCACTTTAATCGGACCAACACGGCGTATATCAAGGCGGATAGTAGAATAAAATTTGAGTGCATTGCCTCCCGTCGTCGTTTCAGGATTTCCAAACATTACACCCAATCTCATTCGAATTTGATTGATAAAAATAACTAAAGTTTTTGACTTTGCAATTGTAGATGTAAGTTTCCTCAGTGCTTGACTCATCAGACGCGCTTGGGAACCCATCTGTGCATCGCCCATTTCGCCTTCCAGCTCAGAACGGGGAACAAGTGCGGCAACTGAATCTACAACCAAAACATCAATAGCCCCGCTTCTTACAAGCGTCTCTGCTATCTCCAGTGCTTGTTCACCGCTGTCGGGCTGGCTTATCAAAAGGTCCTCCGTCCTCACACCTAGTTTTCTTGCGTAATCTATATCCAGCGCATGTTCAGCATCTATAAAGGCGGCCACACCTCCATTGCGCTGCGCTTCTGCGACAATCTGAATTGCAAGTGTTGTCTTACCAGAAGATTCCGGCCCAAATATTTCAACGACTCTGCCCCTGGGCAACCCTCCCACACCTAGCGCAATATCCAAAGAAACAGAACCGGTAGAAATCGTCTCCAGTCCGGAAACTGGATGCTCATCCTTGCCCAAACGCATAATAGAACCTTTTCCAAACTGTTTTTCAATTGATGTGATTGCCAATCCAATTGCTTTTTCTCGATTTTCTATGTTCGGGGTTGTTGCCGTCTGTTGCATAATTCCTCCTTATTTCGTGATTCGTAAAACGCAATACGTTTTCAAATAAAATTGTTATGCGTTACACGTTTCACTTGTTTTGTCCCCCAAGTTTAAACTTCCGCAATGGAGTATAAATCGGTCCGTCCCTTGTCAATACGCTTTTGTAAAGCGTTAAATGATCAACATCAAATTCACCAAATTCTCTATCCGCCATCTTTTCTAAAAGCGCCACCAATCCTTCACAGCCTCCGAGAGGTGATTTTGCACGTCCCAATGTCAAATGTAGTCTAAATTCCCTTTCGTCCTTTTTTAAGTTAAAAGGCCTAAGCGCTGCTTCAATTTTTACATGCAAATCAATAGCGGTTTCTACATCGCCTACAAGACCAGCCCAGATGACCCTTGGATAACGCCAGTTTGGAAAAACACCAACCCCTACTCCTTTCAGATGAAAGGGAGGATGCCTTTTGATGACTTCTTCAAGTATACTTGATATATTGCCCATAAGAAGTTCTTCTTCGACATTGCCGAAAAATCTAATTGTGCAGTGCATTAACTCTGGCTTTATCCATTTAATGCCTTTTGATTTTTTAGATAAAAGATCAATTAGCTCTGCAAGCTCTTTTTTGACCTTTTCACTTATATCAAAGGCTAGAAAAGAACGAATTAACATATCAGCTCCTCAATAGATATTCTCTAACCATATTCAAGGCAGTCATAGATGTGATGAGTTTTACTTGAATGCGGTCACCTTGAAAATGGTATTCAAATGCGCGTGTTTCCTCTTTTACACTATACGCCATATGCACTGTCCCTACTGGCTTTTCAGGCGTGCCACCACCGGGACCGGCAATTCCCGTTACTGCAATGCCAATAGAGGCACCGCTTATTTTTCTTACCCCTTCCGCCATTGCCATGGCTGTCTCTCTTGAAACTGCACCATGGGCGCGCAACGTCTCCGTTGATACACCAAGCAATTCATTCTTCGAACGATTGCTATAACTTATTATGCCTCTATCAAAATAATCTGAAGCTCCAGGTACGTCTGTAATTATGTTGCAAATATGTCCTCCAGTGCACGATTCAGCAACGGCAAGGGTCATCTGTTTATCGCGAAGCAATTTCCCTACTACCTGCATCATATCTACATCGCCTTCACTATAGACAACGGTTCCCAATCTTTTCTTTATCTCAGCTGCAGCTAAATCAACGGCCTTTTTTGCATCAACTGGATCTTTTGAACGAGCAATGAGTTTTAAAAGAATTTCTGGATACTTCACTCGGAAACCAAGTCGTGTACCATAAAGTTCAACATCTCTTAAAATCTCATCAATAGACGCCTCTGGCATTCCAAAACAACGCAAAATGCGCATTTCCATTATATCCTTCACATTCATTTTTAGCCATGGCAACACATAGTTTTCAAACATGGGATAGAGCTCTCGAGGCACACCAGGCAAAAAGAAGAACTCCGCCTTTCCGAGTTTTATCTGAATACCAGGGGCGGTCCCTACATTGTTTGGCAAAGATTTTCCGCCAACAGGCACCATTGCCTGTTTCTCATTTGTGGCGGCCATTTTTCTGCCCATGCGTTTAAAAAAACTTCCAATTTCTTTGAGTACTTCCTTGTCGATGTAAAGGGGGATTTTAAACTCTTTCGCTGCTGCTTCTATTGTAATGTCATCCGACGTTGGACCAAGTCCGCCGCTCACAATAACACAATCGACCCTCTCAGACGCCCTTCTTAGGGCATCACCAATATCTTCTGCATTGTCACCGACAGATGTATGATAAAGTACTTCATGTCCCAACATATGGCACCGCTCTGCTATCCATGCAGAATTTGTATCGATTATAATACCTTGAAGGATTTCATCGCCGGTTGTAATAATCTCTATCTTCATGACATTCTTACGACTTCATTACTTACAAATTTGGCATCAGAAGGCCAAAAAACCAAAGTGCTACATTCGCATAAATCCCAGCCATTACATCATCAAGAACAACCCCCCAGCCGCTTAAAAAATTTCTTTCAAGCCAGCGTATAGGAAACGGTTTCACAATATCAAAAATGCGAAATATAACGAATCCAGCCAGAACAAGAGAAATATCAAATTTATGAAAACACATCGTGACAAGAAATCCTGCCATTTCATCGATTACAACTTCAGGCGGATCCTGCTCGCCTATTATCTCTTGCATTATAGTAGCCAACCATGCTGCCAAGAAAATAAAGGTTATGACTGTAATTATATACAGTACGAGAGGAAGTCCGCAAATAAAGATATAAAATAGGACCCCTATTACAGTCCCAGCCGTCCCCGGTGCAATGGGTACCTTACCTACATAAAAACCAGTTGCTAAAAATCTGACAATTCCACGCATTGCTTTGAAGCTATCACCGGCGGCACTAAAAAACAAGCATTGGCTTTAGCAATATTCATGCCGCATGAAAAGACAAATAAATTAAAGCATTCTAAAAAAAAGATGCTTTATTTTGATCCATTTTGCTTGAAAATAAAACAAAAAATCTTCGTAACAAATTTTGCTTTGATTTAGCCTTTTGCTTTGCTAGGAAAATAAAATATATGTCAAAGCTAAAGACAATTTTTGTTTGCCAAAATTGCGGTGCACAATCGCCCAAATGGCTGGGACGCTGTCTGGACTGCGGAGAATGGAACTCCTATGCCGAAGAAACGGTTGAACCACAATATTCTAGATTACTGCAGCCCAACAATTTTTATGCAAAGTTGCAGGCATTAACGGACATACAAAGCGACGAAGGCTCACACATTGCCATTGGCATCAGAGAGCTAGATAGGGTTTTGGGTGGTGGTTATGTTCCGGGCTCTGTCATACTTATCGGTGGCGATCCGGGAATAGGAAAATCAACGATAATCTTACAGGCCCTTTCATCAATATGCCGGCATCAACAGGCATGCCTTTATATTTCAGGAGAAGAATCAGCGTCTCAGATCAAACTGCGTGCAAACAGAATGGGGATCAAAGAATCGAACCTGATGGTCGTTACAGAAAATTGTGTTGAAAAACTGATTGAGCACATAAAAAAAGCACAACCAAAGGTCGTTGCAGTTGATTCAATCCAGACTATTTATACAAATGAAATTCAATCGGCGCCTGGAACGGTAAGCCAGATTCGTGATTCAGCGGCAAGACTTCTCTATCTGGCGAAGGTGTCGGGTATCGCGATATTTCTTGTGGGACATGTGACAAAGGACGGTTCCATTGCAGGGCCGAAGGTCTTGGAGCACATGGTAGATACAGTTTTGTATTTTGAAGGAGAAAGGGGACACCCCTTTAGGATACTTCGGACAGTAAAAAACCGTTTTGGTTCGACAAATGAAATTGGTGTTTTTGAAATGACTGGTAAAGGGCTGGTTGAAGTATCCAATCCCTCAAGCATATTTTTGGCTGAAAGGCCGCCGGGAGTCGCAGGTTCAGTTGTCGTCTCCTCCCTTGAAGGTTCACGGCCCGTACTCTTGGAGCTTCAGGCCCTCATCTCAGGTTCAGGGTTGGCAAATCCGAGAAGAACGGCAATCGGTCTCGATAGCGGCCGCGTTGCCTTATTGGTTGCCGTTCTGGAAAAAATTGTTGGTCTGCAATTATACGATCAGGACATATTTTTAAACGTAGCTGGGGGCATTAAGATTTCAGAACCAGCAATAGATTTGGGCATCATTTCTGCGATCTGTTCAAGCTTCAAAAATAAACCCATAGATCATGAAACAATAGTAGTGGGGGAAGTGGGTCTAACTGGCGAAGTTAGAACTGTGCTCGGCTGTGATATTCGTTTAAAGGAAGCTGAAAAGCTTGGTTTTAAACGCGCTATCATACCTAAATGCAACCTAAAATCGAAATTGACAACTCGAATGGATTTAATAGGAGTTACAGCTGTACAACAATGTCTTGAAACCCTCTTTTAAGTGGGGTTTCTTTTCCCCAATTAACTATTTTAAAGGATTGGATATCCTCACAATTGCGCTATAAAACACCGATTGCACTATAATTCATTAATAATTTTAATAAGTTATAAACAAGGGGTCATCTATAAATCTGGCAAAGATCTTGCAAGCTTAATGGATGACACTATCTCGGTTTTATTTTAAGAGGAGTTATCCCAATGAGCAACACAAACAGAACAAACAATCCATTTCGACCTTCAGAGACCTTGTTGCCGAATATCCCGCAGACAGTGGGAAATACATATGGTGAGCGGATGAAATATCAAAAAATAAATCAAGTTTCACCAACCACCTCTTCTGCAAGTTTAGCAAACACTTCAATCGATCAGTTCAAGAAAAAAAATTGTATAGACCCAACTCAATTTGCTGCTAACGATACCTATAAGCAGGTTCGTAGAAGCCATGCTGGAGCGCCCTATAAACCGGCTATCCTTAACAGTTTTGAAAATGGTCAAATTCCACAGGGCAAAAAAACCGCCATCCCTTCTGATGAAGCCATCTTAAGTTTTCTAGATAAGGTCATATCAACTGCCAATAAATAACAATTGGGTTGAATTTCAACTGAATTTATATCTTATTTATCTCCTTGAAAGCCGTTTTCTCTTATGCTAGTTGTATCTGGCATTATTGGAGGCAAAAATGAAGGAAAAGATCCATCCGACTCAAAAAGAAGTAACTGTGACGTGTGCATGCGGCAATGTAATCAAAACGATATCGACGATCGGCAAAGACTTTAACATTGATATATGCTCTTCATGTCATCCATTTTTTACAGGAAAACAGCGTATTGTAGATTCCGCTGGTCGAGTCGAACGTTTTCAGAAAAAATACGAAAAGGCGCAAAAAAAATAAAAATGAAAAAATAGAATAATGTCTTAGAAAAATCCAAAGTCAAAAATCAAACAAGCAACGAATTTAAAATTGCCAATAAGCTATTAAATGGCCGTCTATTTCGTTTTTAAAATTAATCACTTTTTTGTGAAAAAAATATGTTCGAAAAGCTTAAAGAAGTGGAAAAAAAATGATGAACTGACAAGACAGCTCTCTGACAAAGAGGTTATCGCTGATACAGAAAGATACAAGCGAATTGCAAAGGAACGTGCAACAATAAGCGAGCTAGTCGAAACCTATCGGGCATATTCCAAAGTATTATCAAATATTGAAGGAAACAGACATATAATTAAACATGAAACCGACAACCAGCTTGTCGAATTAGCCAAGCACGAATTAGAGGAGCTCGAAACACAAAAGGAACAATTTGAAAAAAAACTTAAAATCCTTCTCCTTCCAAAGGACCCCAATGATGAAAAAAATATTATTTTAGAAATTCGTGCTGGTACAGGCGGTGAAGAGGCTGCATTATTTGCAGCAGAACTTTTCAGGATGTATTCCAGATACGCTGAACGAAAAGGATGGAAAACTGAGGTATTGGATCACAATCCTACAGGGCTTGGAGGATTCAAAGAAATAATCGCCCTCATTTCCGGTGATAAAGTATTCAGCGATTTGAAATACGAAAGCGGTGTTCATAGAGTTCAAAGGGTTCCACAAACTGAAGCATCTGGACGTATCCATACCTCCGCATGTACCGTTGTAGTGATGCCGGAAGCGGACGAAATCGATATAAAAATAGATGAGAAAGATTTAAGGGTAGATGTCTTCAGGGCCTCAGGACCAGGGGGGCAAGGTGTAAATAGAACGGATTCCGCAGTACGCCTAACACATATTCCAACTGGGCTTGTTGTTCAATGTCAGGATGAACGAAGTCAGCACAAAAATAAAGCCCGCGCACTTAAAATACTGCGTTCACGGCTCCTCGATCTAGAAAATCAAAAACAGATTGAAAAAAGAACGGCGGCCAGGCGAGAAATGGTCAAAACAGGAGATCGTTCTGAAAAGATAAGAACCTACAATTACCCGCAAAACAGAATGACAGACCACCGTATAGGATATTCCTCCCATAACCTTTCTGAAATTCTCGACGGCGATATAGGTGACGTTATCGAAGCCCTTCGCACACATTATCAAGCAGAAGCACTTTCTAAGACAAACTACAACGACTTATGATTGAAAAGGCCATTAAAAATGCAGTCAATACACTTGCCTCCGCTGGCATCGAAACCGCCCAGCTTGATGCGGAGGTTCTTCTATCACACGTCTTAAAATGTGAACGCATAGACCTTTATATAAATAAAGAGCGAAATTTAAGCTCTAAAGAAAAAAGTTTGTTTTTTACATTTATCAAAAGACGAGCAAAGAGGGAACCTGTTGCCTACATAACCGGTTTGAGGGAATTTTGGTCCCTCAGATTAAAAATAACACCAGATGTTTTGATTCCACGGCCTGAAACCGAAGGGGTAGTAGAAATAGCTATCGATGCATTGTATTCTGCCCAGCGACATAAAGGGATTTTGCATCAAGCAACAGGATTGAATATTTTAGACATCTGCACCGGAAGTGGATGCATTGCAGCGGCCCTAGCAACCGAATTCCCTGGTGCAAAAATAACAGTTACCGATATCTCGCAAAGAGCAATTGAAATCGCAAAAATAAACCTGTCTTTTGCCAGTGAGAGGACAAAGTTTCTAACTGGTGATCTCTTTCATGCGTTCAAGATAACTGGTGCAGAGCACAGCGATTCACAAAAATTCGATCTTATTACTGCCAATCCGCCGTATGTATCGGAGTCTGATTATGATAAACTTGAACCTGAAATTGCAAAATACGAACCCAAAATAGCGCTGAAAGGCGGGTCAGATGGACTTGCATTTTCAATTAGAATATTAAATGATGCACCGAGATTTTTAAAAAAAGACGGTCTTCTTGTAATGGAAGTTGGAGTCAATCAGGCATCAGTGCTGATCGATGAGACGAGAAAAAAGAGGCTGTACAAAAAAATTTACACCAAAAAAGATTATGCGGGCATAGACAGATATATAG
>Ga0185342_1001070_pt1 | contig 12174 bp, 5 predicted proteins | sample ConPoolayeEmetaG_FD_128045 | JGI IMG/M metagenome (GOLD analysis project Ga0185342, IMG submission 128045) | Hot spring microbial mat communities from California, USA to study Microbial Dark Matter (Phase II) - Cone Pool mat layer E metaG... ...
CGGGCCATAGGATCCAGATGGGGAATTTCTTGTTCCCTTTCCTTCTTTGGAGGGAGGAGGAGTTTCAAATAGTAGGTTTCTTCCATAAAGCCACCTCCTTCATAGGACCTCAAGTCTGATAGGCTTTAAGTCCTCCTATACCCTTCGGTGAAGGGATTTTATAATGGTGACCATTTTTAAAAACTATTAAAAATACTAAAGGGCAGGGGAGAGGGCGTCCATGCCCTTAGGAGTCATCTTCGCCATCGAGATGCCCTCTGCAACTTTTCCCCGGGGAGGTTGACCACGGATGCTTGGCTTAGGCCCCTGCCCGATTTTCCTGCCTAATTTTAATGATATCCCTCCAGCTCACCTTTTGGGATTAACCATAAAAAATGCTCAGGAGTAAGGGTTTGGCCCCTTCCATCAATCATTGCAGTGAGATGGTGGTTTTTTCTGGAAAAGCCAAGACCGAAGATCTTTTCAAGATTCATCAGTCGGCTCATAATTTCCTCCCACTTGTTTTGATCGATTGTTTGAGAAACACAACTTTGGTATTGAGCCCTATCCAGTCTCTTATTGGGGTCGTAGAAGATCACTTCTCCGGCAGAGGCCCCTGCCAAAATTTTCCCTCCCTTATAAGGAGAATCCATCCGACGGAGGATTCCATCGTATCCCCAGAAAAGCCCAAGCACTATCACTGAGCCTCCCATAAAGGCTTGACAAAGATGTTCTTGAGCGGTGCCAACAAGATTTACCTTTAAGCCTGGGCCTCGAGGATCACTCACGGCACAGACCCATCCTCGATCAACTACGTTTCCAAGGATGTTAAAAGTACCTCCTTTAGCTGAGTATCCGGTTACCTTACCCACATCTCCATGGATTTCGAGGGTGCCTGAATGCATCACCATCCCAGTAAAATTCTGTGAATGGGTATGGACACGCACCAGAGCTCCCATATTGAAGGCTCCACAATACTCTCCTGGACTCCCATAGACATCTATTTGGGTATCGTTGGTGTGACCGGAACCAATACCCATCCCGATCCCTCGCTGACCTTCCACTCGGTAGACGATAAATTTCCGCCAGCCCATCTGATGGGCATGGTCAAGAAAAGGGCTCAAGACGCTGAAGGGATCTATCCCCTCTGGTCGAAATCCCCGAGCATCTACGACCAACACCTGTTTTGAGTCTTCTGGAGGGTTTAATTTTTTTGCCTCTTCAACGGTCACCCGGACCATTTCCCTTCTATGGGTTACATGATCTAAGAATGCATTGATGGATTGTCTAACCATATGAATTAAGATCCCTCTGTCTTTTTTCCCTGTATTCCATCCGATTAAATGATCATGGATCCAGGTCAAATCATCAATGGCCTTTAATGGAGGGGTCTTCTCCGATACCTCCTTTAAGGCTTTTTCGAATTCAGCAAAGCTCCAATGAGGCAATCGGTCTTTGAAGTAGAGGGATGGGTTTGATTCCAAATCAATCCTCTCAAAAGATCCTATGAAGGAGACGGGTTCCTTAGAAGGAAAGGTTCCATGTGGGATTTCTATCTTTTTACCAAATTTATCGAGGACCTCATAAGCGGTAATTCTTCCGTTTTCATCATAGAATACCCTGCTTACCATTCCTGGATTGACGGTAAAGATAAGGGGTGGGACTGTACTTTTAGTCAATCCCAAGCGGAAGAGTTCCTGCATTCCTGCATCGCTCCCCTGTTTTTCAGAACAGATGATGCTTACAAAATTTTCTCCATCGTCATAGAGCATGGCGACATTGGGCCGAAGTAGAGAGGGATCGATAATATCCAGACGTTCGATCACCCTCTGATAGGGATCGATACGACCGCACAGGTACTGATAAGGACCATCAGGTGCACTCTCCAATTCCACTTCTTGGATACGTTCGAACCGTTCTCTGATCTCTTGGGGGAGTTGGGTTAAACTCCAACCCGTGGTAGGGGAGAAGGATTCTACCAAGGCGTCGAAGGGATAGCGCAAGTATTGACTGAGCAGATGGAGTTTGAGGGAGGCTACTGCCGTGTCGGTTTGAGCTAAGGGTATCAGGTTGAATTGGGACACTCGGTTGAGCATGGTCCGATAATTGGTTGTCTCTCCATTATGGGTCAGGGCTGTATGAAGTTCTGAAAAAGGATGGGCATTCATCTGATCCACTACAGAACCTGTGGCCAATCGGCGATGAATAATATTGACAGGAGCCTCAGGGAGTTCCCATGGAATTTGTCGGCCATCACTCTTCCAGCAACCTGAATTCTTCCCACAGGAAAGCACTGCAGCTCTCTTCTTTTGGTCCTTGACATAATTCTCTTGGGTGATCTTTCGAGCCAGGCGATAGATATATTCATCCTCTGCCTCTTGGAGAAATTCCTTATTCTCTCTGTAATTTTGAAGAGTCAGCTTCGGATAGCGTATCTGCCTGGGGGGCCAGATTGAATCGTTCAAAAGCTCGGTTTCAATAAAGTCATTCAGCTCTTTCTGCCGAACCCGGACGAAGAATCGAAATACATCTCCTGGATCCTTATCACCAAAACATCGAAAATCTCGTTCCACTCCTTCTTGATCTCGGCGATAGGGGATTCGATTCTTTTCAAGATCTCCATCAAAGTCTATTAGATCCAGACCTTTGAAATATTGCCTTAGAATTTCCTGCATAATCTGCCGGCGCGTAGATAAAATAGTGGACCTTGCTCGCCGCCGAATTTCTTCCGGATCGATATCCGGTTCTTTACTTCGGTATTCTTCTTCGATTTGGGATTGAAGCGGACCTTTAATCAATACATGGATGGCATAATCGTCCAGATGTTTGGGATAACATCCCCCCTTCCAAATTCCAACCCCATCCATTCCCCGATTAGCCATTCGATCCAGCATGAGGTCCATCACATGACTTGGAATGAAATGGTTAGATACAATGGCAGCCACTCCACAGTCCGAGGGAGGAGGAAGAGATTCAATGGATAGGGGTTGGATGGGTTCAACCCAGGAGGGTCCTTTCCTCTGGCGACGGCGGTTTTCAACCCTTTCTTCAAGAAGAGACCATTGGATGGTATCGTAACGTCCGCGCAGTTCTCGAATATCTTTCATCCCAAGGGCGGCAAGGGCCCGGATGGTCTGAGCCTGGAGAATAGAACGAAAGTTAATGATCTGCTGTGCATTCAGTTCGACATTTCTTAGTAACTGCATTTTGGGTTCAATGGTAGAAATACCACTTCGGCACCCTGACTCACAGTTTCGGTCCCTGACGCAACCAATGGCAACCAGATCAGCCGTTCCCAAAATCACTCCGTCCAGTCCCAGGGCAATCCCTTTGATCACGTCCCCCCAGGTTCGAAATCCACCACTTCCCATAAAAACGACATCATCCCTCAATCCATCATCCAATAATTTTTCGTGGCAGATGGGGATGGCATATTCCATATGCATTCCCATCTGGCCCTTGATGATGTCCGGGGCTGCTCCTGTTCCTCCCCGAGGACCATCCAACCAGACTTCAATGACCATTTGATTGTCTTTGGCAATACGGGCAAGACCTGAGACAATGAACTCGATGTCAGGGGAGGGGGAAACCTTAATGCAGATGGTGGTTTGACGGTTGATCATCCGCACCGCATCGATGAATGCCTTGACATCCTCAATGGAATAACAATTGTGAAAAGGGAAGGGGGAGATGAGGCTTACGCCTTCGGCCACGCCTCTTAACCTGGAAACCAGACCAAAGACCTTTCTCCCTAACAGATGGCCTCCTACACCTTGCTTGGCTCCTTGGCTGTATGCAATGACCACCCGACGGGCTCTACGGATCGTCTCTTTGGTCACTCCAAAGAGTCCTGTCTTCATCTGGGTTGAGACATAAGGTTCATCCTCTGAGGTGACGATAGGAACGTATTGAACTGCCATTGAGGCTGGATATTTTCCAAGGGCCTCGATGAGGCTATGATATTCTGGAATGGTCCGAGCCTCTTGAGACAGCCGCTTCATCAACTCTCCAATGGGGATAAGGTTTCTCTCTTCCATCAATCGGCTTAGAGAGGTGACTTGTGAATCCGTTAGGTCTAAGGGATTCCATTTCGAGTCGAGGATAAAGAGGGTTGGATATCCTCCTTCACCCGTATCCATTTGGGTTCCGAGAGTTCGGGTGGCCAATACCCGAGCCCGCCAGGTTCCTGGGCCAATGGAGCCCACAGACATTCCTGCTCCAATAAAGGGAGTTTTTAACCTTAATTGGGGTGAGATCTGAAGACCGGTCGATACCTCATCCAAAATTTCATCTGATAGGGTATCCGGGTTCTGTTGAAATTGAATATGAATGAAATCGAAACCATCCCCTAAATTGCCTCGTTCTTCAGTATGGCCAAGAAGCAGAGTCTCTTGATCCCCACTGGCCATACGGCCAACCGAAGCGATGAGAGAGGCAGGCCAAACATAATCCCGATCGAAAATCCGATAGCATGAAGGGTTGAGATGACAGTGATAAAATTGGTGAGGATGTTTGGCAGGTTGAATTAATTTTTTCAATTGGCTGAATTTCCATCCCTCTGATTTCCCCTCCCTTTGAATCCGTGCAAGGTTACATTGACGGTTTCTCTGAAGGCGGAAGGAATTTTTGAAAATGTCATAGACCCGTTCTTCCAGGTCATCAAAGATGAGAAGTCGGTTTTCTTCTCCTACGGTCTTTTTAATATCCTTAAACCCGGAGGCTCCAAGGACCTCGATGATCTGGACATTCCAGACGCGAATCAAATTGACCATTCGTTTTACCGTGGTAGAGTGATCATGCAAGGGAACGAGGGTTTCTCCCTTTAAATATTTTTTTTGTGCCATGGGATCAGCGGTCAATACGATTGGCCAATCAATCTTTATTCCGTTTGCCCCTCTCTGGATCGTCTTCTGAGAATCTGCAGCAGATCGGATTCCCCCTGAGGCGATGATGGAAAACCGATGACGGAGTTTCTGCATAACGAGAAACCGATGGATAGCAGGAACAGCATCGGTTGTAGGATAATATCCCTTTTCGGGATCATACTCAGAAGTGAGACAGAGGAGATCAACTGGCGATGGGTATAAGGATTCCAGTTTTTTTTGAAATTTGGGAGAGAGCCCAAGTTCAGAGTTGATATCCTCTTTTCTCATTTTTAAAACTGCACTGAACACGGTTGATTCTGAAAAAAGATCCCTCAAGGGAGTTTCTTTTTCCCAAAGGGAATCCTCCATTTCGATCTCTACCCAATCAAAAGAAAGATCCTTGAAAAGTCTGGCCCCTTGTTTCTCACGAAAGAGGTTCTTGATATCTCCAACCCTCAGCCTCAGGATGATGGCTTGAGTTCGATCTTTAATTTTCGATTCAAATCGTTTCACTTCATCCAGACGAAGGGTGATGCGAGTCCCCAGGGTTAAGGCTGTCTCCAGCATGGCCTCCAACCATTCTTTGCTTGGGTCGAAAGGAAGAAGATCAAGGATTAATGGCGTTTTAAGATGGATGAGGCGAGGTGGCGGAGTTTCGATCCTCTCCCCATGGAACTGGAGGTATTTGGGTCGCTGGCCAAGCTGAATGGCAATGGCATCGGAAGTGCTTTCATAGAGAAGGTTCTGAGCAGGTCCGACAATATGGAAGTGACCGAATCGAATGCCATCATTTCCTGAGCCCCGATGGGGATCTCCCTGCCCTGTGCCGGAGACAGGAATCTTCCCTGTGGTAGCCTCCAGATCGATGCGGGCGATAACCTCGCTGTTCCAGTAGGGATCATCCATGCTGAGATAGTCTGGGTGAAGCTCTACTGATGTGGCTGGGAGGCCGGCCGCGATCTGGGGACACCGTTCTAAACATGCACCACAGCCCCGGCAGAGGGTTTCATCGGTAACGATGACCCGACGAGGATCAGCCTCGTCTCGTTTGCGAACGCTATACATACAGGCATCTACACAGGTGCCACAGTGAAGACAATATTCTTCATCAATCCGAACATGGTATTTTGGAAAGGTCTGCCGCTGTTCACGAATCTTTTGATCAAAGCCTGTTCGGATGACATCTAAAAAACGATAAAACTCAGGACTCTTTTCCACCTCCTCAATAAATTGAGTAATTTCTCGAATTGGGAAATCGAAATGGTTAGATAAGTATTTTTCAAGATTTTCATAAAGTTTGCGATGTTTCAAATTGACCTGGCACTCCTGGTCACAACGGCCACAGTGGAGGCAAAAATAAAGGGGTAAGAGCTTTGAAAGTTCGATCTTTTTCGTCTCGATCGCTCGCTTCATGAGGAGTAGCTTTCCCCGAGCTGTAAATGTTTCATCCCTCGTTGCCCGATAAACTGGGCATTGACTCACACAGTTTCCACATTGGGCACAGGAGAAGATCTCTTGAGAGATTTCTTTTAGGTCTTGAGGAATGATTGGGATGCGCTGTCGAAGGGTCTTTTCCGGAAGGAGGGAGAAAATCTTAAACAAGAACCATTGGGCAGAAGCGAGTTCGAGGTTGAATAGGTCAGATTGGAAGAGGATTTTCTGAAAAGGCCCTAACTTTCCTGAGACGCTAAAGAACTTTCCTGGATTAAGGATCCTGAGAGGATCTACCTTTTTCTTATAACGAATGAGTTCTTTTATCTTTTCTTTTGAATAGAGGTCACGGAGAAAGGGGGTATTCCATATTCCCAGACCATAGGGTTTGCCATGATAAAATTGCACTGCCAGTCGAACCATCATCGGAATGAGCATCAGATCAATATAAAAGGTGGCTTTTCGATGGTCAGAGGTGGTCATGGCCAGAAAAAGCACCTGGTCTTTACTGACGAGATGGGAGGAAGGATAAAAGGACACACCTAAGCGTTTCCCCCATTCGCTAATCTTCTCAGCATAGGAAGTCACCTGATCGAGAGGAAGGAGCACCTCCGTAGCCAGAAGAGAGGGGCCCAAAGGTTTGATCGACATTGGAAGAAACCTTTCTTCCCAGAGGTGTTGAGCTGATGTTTCATCTGCAAATGGGATTGATTTCTCGTTGAGATAGGTCTTAAATTGTTTGGCTTCTTCTTTATCGGAAAAGACGACTAAAACAAGATTCTTATCAGTGATCGAGATCTTTTGGTTGGATTGTGAATGAAGGACTCGTACCAATTCTCTGTGATAAACGATGATGTCGTTGGGCTTGATGAAGGGATGTTGGGAGAGCCTCTGGACAAAAGTATAAGCAGAACCATGGGTTTCAAAAGCGAAGAGATATGGAAACCACTGGGAAGGTCGCCTTCCAAGTCTGAGCTTTGCTTGGGTAATAATCCCCATCTGGCCCTCTGTGGAAAGGAAATATTTGATCTCTGGGTCTTCTGATTTTATTTCTTGAATCTCACCCTTAGGAGTGATGACTCGAATAGAGACTAATTGTTTTTCTACAGGTCCATGGTGAAAAGTCCCAAACCCCATTCTTCCGGTAACGATCCACCCGATCAGGGTTCCACCCTTTCCTGAGGTCATGCTGAGAAGAGAAAGTCCGCGACTTTCGAGTTGCCGATGGATGTCGAGAAAACGTGCCCCTGGACCCACTGTCATCTCAAGGGTTTCAGGATTGATCTCAATCCTATCCATCAAGCCAAGGTCAATCAGGATTCCTCCATGGGTCGGGACAGCTCCTCCGTAACCCCAGGTGCCTGCCCCTCGAACCGTTAATGGGACCTTGTGTTTACTGGCAAATTCAAAGATCTTTAAAATCTGCTCTTCACTGGTAGGCTGAAACACCAGATCAGGAAGGCTTTCGAGCATTAGATCCCGAATCAGGGGGGGAAGATCAACATTAAGATCATTACGATAATATTCAAGTTTTTCAGGATCAGAGATGACCCTCAGATCAGGATGATGCTGTAAAAAATCTTCAAGATATTTTCTCCAGGACCATTTTTCTTTCTTCCCGTTCACTTTCATCAACCTCATCCTAATTTCTTAACAACCCCCTACAGAATCGGAAGATATTTTTCCAACTCAAATTGAGAGACATGGGTTCGGTATTGATCCCATTCGATCTTTTTGTTTTCAATAAATTTTTGGAAGATATGGTCTCCCAATGTTTCTCGCACCAATTCACTCTGTTCAGTCAGTTGAATAGCCTCAAAAAGATTGCCCGGGAGGGATTCAATCCCATGTTTCTTTCGCTCTTCTTCGGACATCTCAAAGATATCTTCTTCTACTGGAGGAGGAAGCTCATAGCCTTCTTGGATCCCCTTCAATCCAGCAGCTAACATGACCGCAAAGGCTAAATAAGGATTACAGGCTGGATCTGGTGACCGAAACTCAATTCGAGTGGCTTTTTCCTTCCCTGGTTTATACATGGGGACCCGGACGAGTGCAGAACGGTTTCTCCGTGCCCAGGAGATATAGACCGGGGCTTCGTAACCAGGAACGAGCCTTTTATAGGAATTTACCCATTGAGAAGTTATGGAAGTGATTTCTCTTGAATGTCTGAGAAGACCTGCGATATATGATTTGGCAATCTTGGATAGATGAAATTCATCCTTGGGGTCAAAAAAGGCATTTTTATCCCCCTGAAAGAGGGATTGGTGGGTGTGCATTCCACTTCCATTTTGGCCAAAGATGGGTTTGGGCATAAACGTAGCATAAACGCCGTGCTTAAGAGCAATCTCTTTTACGACCAACCGATAGGTCATTGCGTTGTCTGACATCGTGAGGGCATCTGTGTAACGAAGGTCAATTTCATGTTGACTTGGTGCTACCTCATGGTGGCTGTATTCCACTTTTATCCCCATCGCCTCAAGGGTTAAGATCGTTTCTCGTCGAAGCTCCGTGGCCACATCAAGAGGGGTGAGGTCAAAATAACCCCCACGGTCAAGGATTTGAGGAACCCCATCATTAGTTTTGAAATAGAAAAACTCCAATTCAGGACCGACATAGAAGGTGTAGCCAAGTTCTCGAGCCTTGTTGAGCGCCCTTTTTAAAACCCAGCGAGGGTCCCCTTTATAAGGCGTTCCATCAGGCTCATAGATGTCTGCAAACATCCTGGCTACAGCGTTCTCTTTTGGTCTCCATGGGATGATCTGAAAAGTTTTCGGGTCGGGCTTGGCAATCATATCGCTCTCGTCGATTCGGGCATAACCCTGGATGGAGGAACCATCGAATCCCATTCCTTCCACAAGGGCTCCTTCCAATTCGTCAATGGTGATCGCAAACCCTTTTAGAAACCCTAAGATGTCTGTAAACCAGAGCCGAATAAATTTAACGTTATTTTCCTTCGCCATCTTCAACACATATTCTTTGTCTTTATCCATCTTCTCCTCCTTTATGGTTTTCCCCAAATAAAAGGCGTCCCTCAATAGAAGAAGAGACGCCTTCGTCAGGTCCCATACCTCTTTGTATTTTTTAATATAGTTAAGCAAATTTTATGCCATCTTAGGTTATTGGTTTGAGACTTTTACTTTTTATAAATAATTGGAATTAAATGTGATTATTTTGTGATGGATAAGTTGACCCATGATGGAAATAGAGTGGGATTAATAAAGATGACAGATTTTAGGCTCTGTGCTTAAAAAAGAGCAGGCCTTAAGGGGAGGTTGATATTTACTCTTTAAACCTTATTAAGGCTGTTAATTAGAGACCTCTGGGGATAATTTTTTTATATTGGAGAGTAAGATGCGGAAATTGATCATTTTATTTTGCTAATGATTGAGTTATTGAATATTTTTTCGTAGGGTAAGCCCTTGTGGCTTACCGCTTCTTGGTAAGGGATAAACCCTTACCCTACGAATTATTGAGGTAAGGGATAAACCCTTACCCTACGAATTATTGAGGTAAGGGATAAACCTTTACCCTACGGATTAATATCAGTAAGGGATAAAGCCTTACCCTACAATCATTCATTGATAACCGCCCGCCCGATACGGGCAGGAAGGCTTTTTCACCCCACCTCACCAGTCTCCAAAATTCAGTTTAAACACTTTTTCAGACATCTCAATTAAAAGAATTGACAAAAGGAAGGTATTTTCATAGAGTAAAATAGTCATCCAATCAAAAGACTTGAGGGAGTCTTATGGAGATTGATAAGTTCTTAGAATGGGCAAGTAAATTGGGTTCGAAGAAGGGGAAGAAGGCCGAGGTTGAAAGATTTAAAAGATACTTTGATAGGTTTTATCTTTTGAATCGTAACTATTTAAATAAGGAAACCTTTGAGAACGCCCAGGGCTCACTTTCCTCTATGGCACAGGCCATGGCAGAAACTCTCCAATATCTGAATGGAGAAATTGTTAGATTGAGAAACAAGAGAATGAAACTCCCCTTTGAAAATGTGAGCCTTGGGGAGATGCAGAAGATCCAGAACAAAAATCAGATGTTGATCAAGGAATTATTAGAAGGGTTAAAATAAATGCCCGAGCAAGGTTTGTTTCAAATTGGGCCTTCTGGAAGGGTTTCCTGACGATGCCATCCTTCCTTTTATGATGAAGGAATTCTCCCCATTCAAATGGCATCTTTTCCACGTTCCCCTGTTCGAATCCGAATGACTTCATCAACAGTGGAAATAAATATCTTTCCATCTCCAATCTGACCTGTTTTGGCTTCTCGCTCTATCGTTTCAACCACCTGGGTGATCATTTCTTCAGTGGTAATTAGTTCAATTTTGACCTTGGGGAGGAAGTTGATCTTGTATTCATCGCTTCGATAGACTTCGGTATGGCCTTTCTGCCTTCCAAATCCTTTCACCTCGGTTACGGTCATCCCTTGTATACCGATTCTGGTTAGGGCGTTCTTGACATCATCGAGCTTAAATGGCTTGATAATGGCTTCGATCTTTTTCATTTCGCCTCCGGTATCTTAACCCCACCCTGCCTCCCCTTAAATTAAGGGGAGGTGAGGAGGGGTTAAAGACTGGATTTTTTAAAAACTATAACCTGATTCTCCATGTTGGCTAATATCGAGACCACTGATTTCGTGCTCCTCGCTGACCCTCAATCCCATGGTCCAATCAAGAACCTTTAAAAGGATCAGGGTGACCCCAAAAGAATAGATCCATGCAGAAACCACGCTCAGGGCCTGAATTCCAATCAGGGAAGGGTTGCCGAAGAACAGGCCATCATTTCCCATAGGATTAATCATCTTTGAGGCAAAGAGACCTGTGGCCAATGCTCCCCACGTACCCCCAACTCCATGGACCCCAACGACATCGAGAGAGTCGTCATATCTCAATCTATTCTTTAGGTTAATGGCGAAATAACAAGCTACACCTGCAACAAGTCCGATGAGAATAGCAGAGACTGGTCCTACAAAACCTGAGGCAGGAGTGATTGCAACCAATCCAGCCACTGCCCCTGATGCTGCCCCGAGAACTGTAGGATTTCCACGATAGGCCCATTCAACCATCATCCACGATAGGGCTGCTGAAGCAGTAGAGATATGTGTTACTACAAAGGCATTAGTTGCGAGACCACCCGAGGCCACTGCACTTCCACCATTGAATCCAAACCAACCGAACCAGAGGAGGGCCGCACCTAAAAGGGTCATGGTTAAGTTGTGGGGAGGCATGGGTTCGTCTCCATAACCTTTCCTCTTTCCCACTGTTAAGGCGGCTGCCAATGCAGCCACCCCTGAGCTGACATGGACAACCAGTCCTCCTGCAAAATCCAGGGCTCCAAGATTTCTGATCCAACCCCCATTCCCCCAAACCCAGTGGGCCAAGGGGTCATAAACAAAGGTAGACCAGAGGATAAGGAAGACAAGGTAGGTTTTAAATTTAAATCTTTCAGCAAATGCACCTGTAATAAGGGCTGGAGTGATTACCGCAAACATCATTTGAAAGATCATGAAGGCCTGATGAGGAACGGTGGCTGAGTAGTCAGGATATGGGTCCAGGCCCACCCCTCTTAGTCCCATCCAGTCAAGACTTCCGATAATTCCTCCCATGGTAGGACCGAAGGCAAGGCTGTAACCATAAAGAACCCATTGAATAGTGATCACGCCTAAGGCAATGAAGCTCTGCATTATTGTCCCAAGGACATTTTTTGACCTCACCATACCACCATAGAAAAGAGCCAATCCAGGTGTCATCAGCATGACCAAAGCCGAAGAGATCAAAATCCATGCGGTATCTCCAGTATCGACTTTCATTCCAATCCTCCTTATTCACAGGGTTCAAGGATTCAAGTGGCCCTGGGGTTCCAGTGGTTTAATTTTTTACTATACTATACTC
>Ga0185342_1001074_pt1 | contig 12118 bp, 14 predicted proteins | sample ConPoolayeEmetaG_FD_128045 | JGI IMG/M metagenome (GOLD analysis project Ga0185342, IMG submission 128045) | Hot spring microbial mat communities from California, USA to study Microbial Dark Matter (Phase II) - Cone Pool mat layer E metaG... ...
AACTTCCAGCTTCCTCTGTAGGACATTCTCCAGAGTTTTCCATTTTTTTCTTATATACTTCTCCGCCTTTTTCAGGTTTTCCTTATTTCTCAAAAATTCAATAGTTTTCTCGTCCGAAGGATAGCCGGAGCCGAAATCCCCAACAATTTCATGGAGTTTTTCCACCTCCCTATCACGGGTAACTTTTGCGCATATGCTTGCGGCTGCAACGATGGGGAAATTCTCATCTGCTTTGTGCTCTGCCTCAAATTTGAAAACCCCGAATTTTTCCATTCTTCTCCGGAAAACCCACTCGTATTTATCCGGCATGTCTATGATTACATTGTGGCATCTTACTTTTTTCATAAGCTCCGCCATTATAGAAGCTTCAATATCATTAAGGCTCATCTCATCCATTAATTTGTTTATTTTTTCAGCAGAAATTGTCTCAACAAAAAATTCGCAGAACTTTTCGAGCTCGCCGAGAATTCTCACCCTTTCTTCGGGAAGAAGCTGTTTTGAATCCTTTTTGCAGAGAGAATTAAGCTTTTTCTCATGTCTCTCGGAGCATTTTGCCAAGCATACAACCAGCGGACCTATTACAGGCCCTCTTCCGGCCTCATCTATTCCGCAAAGCATCATGACATTATTGCTCTCTTCTCGATTATTACATAGTCACCGATGGCCATGACGGTTTCATAGGGCACAAGAACATTCCCGTCTTCTTTTCTCATCCTTTCAGCAAGCATGTTGTCCGGATTTGGCTCAACTATAAGCTCCTCTATTTTTCCAGAAAGCTCATTTATGTTTATATCAATAACCCTTCCGAATTCCTCCCCATCGTTCGTTACTACCCTTTTTCCCGAAAGCTGTCTCGCGAGCAGGTATTTTGCCATGTGACCACCGTTTTAGAATTCTGTTAAAAGGTTTTTAAACTTAATGTTTATGGCTGGAGCCACTCTATCTCAAAATAACTGTTCTTTCCTTCTTCAAGCTCTATCCTTTTTATATCATAGTAGGTTACGCTGCTTTCCCTGTCAACTATGGCGAGAAGAAGCTCGACGCCGTCCTCCCTGCATTTCTCAAGCGCAGAATAAAGAAAATCGCCGCTAATCATGGAATCCTCTGAGATTGCGAAGAGATAAAACCTTGGCTCGCCTGTTTTCGGGTTTGTCGCCACTCCGCCAGCCCGGTGGTAGAGCATGAAATGGGGCTTTACTTCTTTTGGCTTTTTCATCTCCTTTGGAATCGCCAGTATAAATGTTTTCCTAACCCCGTGTGCCACCCTTATCGCCCGGCTCCAGTCAGAGGCAAGCAGCGTTGCTTTTCTTGGGAACACATGGAGAACATGCTTTGAGTGTATCCACTCCTTATCCTGAGAAGGATTTACCCCCGGCATGTATATCCTGAAGTGGCTCCCGAACTTGAAGCCCGTCTTCACAACATACCCCCTTTCTCTCCATTCCTCATATATTTTGTATATATCCTTGAAGTAGGGTATCCTTTTCTCGCCTTCAGAAAGTATCTTTTTTCCATCAACCTCCAGAATATTTTTCTTCCAAAGATAGATGGCTTCGTAGCTGTCGAGAACATAATTTTTTCCGAGATGGGAAATCTTGTACATCCCAAGCTGGCCGAACCAGTGCTTCATGTAAAGCTCTTTTCCAACATCATAATTGTCGCAGGAGACAAAAAAATTTTCCGGGTCAAATTTCCCGCTCAACCTGAGCATTATCTCCTCAGTTTTTCTGCTTCTGTATGTTTTCACAACCCGCCCTCTCCCCACTTTTTTCTCTTTCTCCGGAAGCGCCACCAGACCCCTGTTCCTCCACTCCCTGAACGCAAAATACTTTGCAAGCACTCCTTTTTTTGCCCCTTCCTCAAACATTTTTTCAATAGGAACTTCCTTTCCATTTTTGAAAATTCTAAAATTCCTTATATCTGCAAGGAAAAGCGCTTCGTAGAAGGAGAGAACAACGGTGCCCTTTCTGTTCTCGCCAAAAAATCCATTAATGAGTTTGGTTGTTTCTTCCGCATCAGAACAGTAAAACTCCTTTTTCCACTCTATCACTGTTCCACCCTTATGCTCCCACCCTTATTTCTAACATAAACCAGCCCGGAGAAAGTTCCGGAAGAGGAGAAACTGCACGGAAGCTCCTCGCTGTGCGTGCCGTTCCCTCCGCTTTCTTTTATTGTTATTGCCTTTCCGCTCCCGCCTATCTCCACCTCGCTTTTCAGCTGTATCTTCCTGCTGTTTCCGTCCCCGAGAACGCACACCTCTTTCATGGCGTGAGAAAGGTCGCTTGCATCCGAAAGGAACATCGCTTTCTTATATCCGGCTTGCTGCGCGTTGTTTGCGCTTATGAGCGCATGCAGAGAAAATGATAATAAGGTTAGAGCAACCAGCGTAACCAGCAGGTACTCTATCGTTACTTGGCCCTTCATACTCTATTTGCACATCCCATTTATGCACTGGCCACTTTTGCAATCAGCATCGGTTATGCATGTTTTTTCCATTGCCTTAGTTATCTGCTCTGTTTTATTCTGAGCGGCCTCTCCGCTATGTTGCGCCGTCTGCAAAAGGTAGTTTGCCGCAATTGCAACAATCGCAAGCACAACAGCCAGCAGTATTATCATCTCAGCGGACAGTTGTCCCTTCATTCCATCACCCCATACAATTTTGCAAGTAATATTTTAAACCCTATCTTATGTACGAGATCTCCTTCTGCTCCCCGCCCATATATTTCTTTACCTCGTCTTCTATCTGCTTTATCGCAACCTCCCCTTCCTTCGCGACCTTCTCGAGCTCTTCTAGGTTTATCCTGAAGCCGAGATATTTTGAAAGCAGTTCAACAACCTTTTTCGCGCTCGCGGCGTCCACATACCCCCCGTGGGTTTCACCCATCAGGCATATTCCGTCAATTTTATTCAGGCCGGCAAGCGCCGGAAGAACTCCTGCAATCCCGATTATCGAACCCCTTGCCTCCCCGAAAACCACCCCGATTTTTTTGAATTTTTCGATCATTTTTTTGTTGTTCGCGGAGCCGAAAACCCGTTTTGCTTCGGTCAGCTTCCCAGTGCTATACCCGCCTATCGTAATTATTTCCGTTATCCCTATTCTTTTTGCATACTCGATAACCCTGCCAGCTAATTCGTATTGGCCTTCGGGGGTCAGCGCCTGCACATCGCCAAGCATTACTACGAAAGGCCGTTTGCTTCCTCTTCCAATATAGAAGGAATTCTTAAGCATCCTCATCCCGCCCTTCTTATTCATCAGCACCTGGTGCGGAAAATGGGGGGAGTACAGGTCAGCAATCTTTTCAGCCCTGAGCTTCTTCACAGTATATTTGCATGCGACCCTTCCAACAAGACCTATACCGGGCAGGCCGGTGATGAGCACACCGTCCTTTAATTTTATTTTTTTCCTCTCTATGATCGTTGTCTCCTTCATTCCAATCCCCTCTCCCTTCTTCTATATTTTGCATATCTGTCAGAAGCTTTAAAAGGCGCCGGATGAGGATTTATGGTTTTCTTTCCGCAGTGGGTTTCTCTCAGAGTGTACGCGCCGCACGCGGTACATTTTCTAATATATCTCACTTCTTCACCCTCTCCCAGGTGAATTCGGCGTCCCTTCCCTTTACGCCCTTTTCGACCGCCTCCATCGCTTCCTGAATTTTTTTGTTTGCCTTCTTGAAATCCGCGTCCGCAGCAGTGATGGAATATCTCGGCGCCCCAAGATATTTTATTTCGCCGAATTTCTCGGCATCCGCGAGCACCTTTTTTATGAGCTCAACCCCGTTGCTTTCATAAACTTTCAAGCTGAATACCGCCTTGGCCCTTGCCACAGGCTTTTTCACGCTCTTTTTTACTATACCAATTATAATTTCCTGCGCCTTTTCCGGAAAAGGTATCCCTTCAAACGCTGTTTTTCCTTCATCAAGAATGCCCACGAGAAAATTGTCCAGCGAGCCGTATTTTTTCTCCGCTTCTTCTGCTATTTTCTGCACATCCGCCTTAACTTTCGCCTGGTCCACCGCAACCTGAATGATTTTTCTCGCCCTCTTTTCCTTGTTGAACGCTTCCAGCTTTTTCCTCTTCTCCTCTTCATTGACTCTTTTCAAAGAAACATCAACCTGGCCCTTCGCCGCGTCCACCCTTATCACTTTCAGAACAAGCATCTGGCCTTCGGAAATAAATTCGTATATATTTTTTATCCATCTCGGCGCGACCTCGCTCAGATGCAGAAACCCGTCTACCTTATACTCTGTAAGTTCGCAGAACGCGCCGTAGTCAAGTATTTTTTTTACTCTTGCAATAACAAGCTCGTTCTCTTCGGGGAGTTCAGTCATATTCTTCCACGACCTCTCCGCCGGCCAGAATTCCGTTACCGCCCGTTGGCTCCATCAGAACCGCGCCGCATTTCAGGCATTTCACCTGCAAAGATGCTGCTGTAAAAATAACCTGCTCGTTGCCGCATCCCCTGCACCTCACCTTTATGAACCTGCTCATCCCTTCACCTCTTTATCTCCGCTTTCCTTTTTGTTCTTGTTCCTACAACCTTTTCATGTGATTTTTTGCATTCCGGACAGGAAAGCATCAGTTTCTGGCGTTTTCCTTGTTTTTTGACTGTTTTTTCTCCTGCTCTCTTTCCCCCATGCCCTTTCAGTTTTTTCTTGTGTTTGCGCGTACCAAAAGACATTCCGCGCGCCCTTCCCTTGCCCGCTATTTTAACAGTATGCACCGTGTGTTTTTTGCAGTGAGGGCAGTATGTTCTCATCTCTTTTGGAACCTTCATGAAACCACCTCTTCAGCCAATCTCGCTTTTAACAGCATGTTCGCTTCTTCAGATGGAAGCACAACCTCCTCCTCCTTTCTAAAAGGGCCGTAGATTTTTCCATCGGGTGCGGTGTATGCCTCAACCTCTTTGACCATCCTTACCTTCTTAACCCTCTCCTTTTTAACGCTTTCCATTTCCTCCCCACCGAAATTTCTCCTGTACTCGTCTATCATTTTTTTTATGGAATAGAAGAGCTCCTTCTCTTCTTTTGTAAGGTTCTCGCTCTCTATCCCCCTCGCCGCAAGGAGCACGATTTTCTCCTCCCTTTTTTCCATTATTCTCTTTATTATTCGCTTTACATTATCATATTCCCTGAGCACCATCACGCCTCCGCCAGTTATCCTTACCTCAAGCTCCACCGCATACTCCTTTGCCTTTTCGTAAAAATCCTCCGGCAGGGGCACTAGCGAAGCCTGCGTTATCTCCTGTCGCTCAATATCTCTCAGGACAGAATAACTTATCATCGCTTCGATTTGGGAGGAGAATTTTTTTAAATCTTGTGCCAAAGATTACAGCATTTGGCGGAAAACAGGCCTTTTGCTAAGCAGTTTAGGGAGGGCAAGTTTTTCAAACGGCAACCCGCGATTAATTTTTTCTATTTTTTTCGCTATCTCCTCTATGCCCATCTCCTTCTTCTCGCCGCTTTCCCTTATTGTTACAGCCAGCTTCCCACCCTCCATTTCTTTATCTCCAACAACTGCTATATAAGGAACCCATTCCCTCTCTGCGCTTCTTATTTTTTTGCCTAAGCTTTCCTCCCTGTCGTCTATATCGTACCGCACATCTTTTCCTTCAATTTTTTTCGCAATTTTTTTGGCATACTCGAGATGCCTTTCGCTGATGGGTATTATCCTAAGCTGCGTTGGCGACAGCCAAACCGGAAGAATTGCCTTACCCCCTTTCTGCATCTTCATCGCTTCCTTCTCAAGCAGCGCATACACCACTCTTTCTAAACTACCGCTCAAACTCGCATGCAAAATCAAAGGCCTTTTCTTCCCGCCTTTCTCATCGACATAGTTTATGTCATAGGTTTCTGCGTTCTCCACATCTATCTGCACGGTTGTGAGCGCGCTCGCCTTCTCCGCGGAATCAATAAAATTGAATTCAAATTTTGTTATAAAATATGCGTATCTCTCATCGAACATTTCAACAAGTATCGGCCGGCCTATTTTTTTCACAAGTTTTTTGTACCATTCTTTATTCTCCTCGTAAAAATTCCTGACTATCCTGAAACCAACTTCTGTGTTCTCATACAGCCCGACGCTTTCCAGCCACTCTATCCCTTTCTCCATCTGCTTCTCAAACTCCTCCTTCGCCCCTTCCATGTCCGCTACAAGGGTGTGCATATCCGGCATCGTGAACGCCCTCAGCCTTTTCAGCCCGGCGAGCTCCCCGCTCTGCTCCCTTCTAAAACTGTACCTCGTGAGCTCGTACATTTTCAGAGGAAGGTGTTTGTAGCTTATCGTCATGTCGTGGCTTATCAAAAACTGGCCGAAGCATGCGGCAAACCTTAAGAAAAATTCCTTCTCCTCGCTCTTCACCACATACTGCCTAGCCGGAAATCTGTTCAAATATTTTTTCAACGCAGGATGCTCATAATCATACATCAGGGGCGTTTCCACCTCCATCGCCCCGTATTCAATGCAGAAATCCGTAATCCATCTCTCCAAAAGTTTTTTTATCAGCCTTCCTTTTGGATACCACCTGAAATTTCCAGGGTCGGTTCCGGGTTCGTAGTCCACGAGCTCGTGCTCCTGCATTATTTTTATGTGCGGCGGCTCCTTTTCATACACCCTCACTTTTTCTGTTTCGTATTTCATGAATTTTCTCAGGTTTTCGTGCTTTGCGTAGTTGAATTTTTCAACAGGAATCAGCTCACCGTTCAAATCCATTATGTAGAATTTGCTTTTCATTTCTTTCTCTTTTTTCAAGGATTCGCTTACTCTTTCTTTTCTCCCTTCTCCGCCTACTTCTTTTATTTCCCTGCTCAGCTCGCTGAGGGGATGGCCCTTTGCTTTCAGCGTGAACGCTTTATACCACCCGAACGGTGCATGCTTTACAGAATACCCTTTCTCTTTCAGAACCCTTTCGCCCTCCTGCAGAACCTCCATCGCAACCGAAGGGCTTGCGGGGTTTGAGGTTAGATGAACGTATGGGTAGAGGACGATGTTTTTTGTTTTCACCTGCTCCGCAACGTTCATCACTTCTTCTGCATAGGATTTTGCTATTTTTACGCTGTCTCCCTTCTCAACAGAAGTGAAAACAACCAGGCATTCCTTCTCTTTAAGCTCCTTTATCCCCTCCTCCGCCTGCTTTATTGCCTTGCTCTTTGTTTCCACTTCTATATAGTCGCTGTGGATGGTAAGGATTCTCATGGATGGAAAATGAATAAAAAGATTTAAATTTGCAACCCTCCTCTTTATCTTATGAAGCACCCTGTATTCTTCGCGCCTGCCGGCGTTCCGATCCAATGCATGGAGAGGAGCACGCTCGGAGGGGTGAAATGCACCGCAGAGCTTGGGCTGAATTCTATGGAGATGGAGTTCGTGCAGGGTGTAAAACTAAATATAAAAAAGGCGAAAGAAATAAAAGAAACGGCCCAAAAACTTAACATAAAACTGAGCTCCCACGCTCCTTATTTCATAAATTTTTGCAATAAAGACAAAAAATCAACATCTTTCAGAAACCTGGAGCAGTCGGCAGAAGTCACAGAAGCATGCGGAGGGTACATCACCGTTTTTCATCCCGGCTTTTACGGAAAGTTCAGCAAGGAGGAGGCATACAGGGTTGCGAAAAGTTTGCTGGAGGAAGTGGTGGAGAGAATAAATAAAAAAACAAAAAATGTTCTGCTTGGGGCGGAGACGGTCGGAAAGAAAACGCAGTTTGGCGGGCTGGACGAAGTGATAAAACTTTCACAGGAGGTAGAGAGGGTTTGGCCAGTTGTGGATTTTGCCCACATGCTTGCGAGGGAGCAGAATACAAAATTCAAAAAAGAAGAAGACTACATAAAAGTTTTTGACATGTTGGAAAAAGAAATTCCCGGCTACACTAAAAAAATGCACATTCATTTTTCCGAAATAGAATACACGGAGGCCGGGGAAAGGAACCACCTCCCTCTCGGCACAAGATACGAACCCGATTACAGGCCGATGCTGAAAGTAATAAAAAATAATGGATATTCCGCGATGATAGTTAGCGAAAGCCCGAAAATAGAGTTTGATGCGATCAAGATGATGAGGTTTTACGAGGAGCTAAAATAAACCGGTACATTAAATACGCTGCAATAAGAAAAACTACCGCCGCGTATACTGCAATATCATAGTTCTGCTCCCCTCTTATACCTACATCAAAGCTGTTGGTTTCCAAGGCGTAGTTTTCGGCTTCTATAATATATGTACCAGCCTCGCTCAACCTAATCTTTATCTCTCCGGCGTAATCCGTGCGCATTACAAGCTTTTTTCCGGATGGGTAGGTTATGGTTATCTTTTCATCCGGAATTCTTGCTACCCCGCTTGTGAATGTTATCGTAATTCCTTCGTCCTTGAATGCCTCGCCGGTTATTTTAAACTGCGCCCTTTTTACCCCGGCCTCTTCTTTTATTTTCGGAGGAATAAGCATCCTCTTCCCCCCTTGTTTAGCCATCTCCTTTGCCGTTTCGTTTATCCTGGCCATTTCATCCATAATCGCCCTTTTGGTTTCCAGCATTTCCCTTGCTTCTATAAGCGCTGTTGTGTTGTATTCAAACGGCCCGCATATCCCTTCCAGCACAAGAGGGTTTCTTGTATTTTTTTGAGAGAGGATATTCGCTTCAATAATCGCTGCCAGCATCTGCTCAAAATTTTCAGGGGTGTATGCAAAAGGGCTGATCAGCTCGTCCACCCTATTTGAGTTCAAGGTTAGATTTATGATTGCTTCCGCATGCTCCGTAGTTAAGTTCTTACGTACAGCAACGCTTCCGCACCCCCCTATTCCCATGCAGTTCTCAAAATATTCTATGCATTCCTTCTCCTTTTTTCTGCTTTTATCAAACGCGTCTATTTTTATTATTAGATTTTTTCTGAACTCCTCCATCCCGCTGCCGTTTATTTTGTTGAAATAATAATTTTGAAGAATTTTTTCTATCAGCGTTGCATTCTCAACGATATAAAAATTCTCCTCAATTCCCACGATGAAGGATTTTGAAAGGTTTTTATCCGCAATTGCGATGTAGTAGTACTTGAAGTTATACGCCGCCTCTTCTATTCCGTATGTTTCGTTTTCGTAAAGATGGTTGCTGATATACTCGTCTAGGGTAACGGAAAAAGCAAGAGACAAAGCAAAAAACAAAAAAACCGATTTTTTCATCCTACTCCTCCAAAATCGACCCTTATCCTTTCCCTCCCAGCCTTCACATAAACTGCTTTTTTTGCGATCGCTTTTCCCATCGCATATGCCTTCATCCTGTATTTTTTTGCTGTTTTCATTATCCCATCAACATTCTTTTCGTTTGCAACAACAACCATTCCTATTCCCATGTTGAATGTTCTGTACATCTCCCTCCAGCTTCCAACCGATTTATACAATTCCATGAAAATTTCAGGCGGCTCGATCGCTTCTATCTCAAAACCTCTCCCGAGCCTTAAGAGCTTGCTGTACGCTCCGCCAGTTATGTGCGCGATTCCGTTCGCAAGGTTTTTTTCAACGATCTCCATAACCGGCTTTACATATATCTTCGTTGGCTTGAGCATCTCCTTCCCCCAAACCCGCGTATTCAGAACCCTTCTCGCAAGAGTGTATCCATTGCTGTGCAGGCCGGAGCTTTCAAAACCAACCACAACATCGCCGGGTTTTATTTTTTCGCCCGTAATCAAATTCTCAACCCTTCCAAAAGCGGTAAAGGCAAGGTCAAAGGGCTTCTCCCCGCCTTTTATTATGTCCGGCATTATGGCTGTTTCCCCCCCGACAATTTCCATCCCTGCCTCCTTTGCTCCTTTAAGCAGGCCGGTTATTATCTCCTTCACAAGCCATTCATCCTCCTGAGCAAGCGCCAAGTAGTCAACCCCATAAAGGGGCCTTGCGCCGACGCACACCAGGTCGTTTGCGTTCATCGCAACCGCGTCAATCCCAACCGTGTCGAATTTGTTCATCTCCTGCGCAACAATAACTTTTGTTCCAACCCCATCTGTATGCATCGCATACAGATCTTTTCCCATCCTGAAAATTCCCCCATAATGCCCCTTTACCATTCCACCTATCCTGCTGTTTATCCACCCCTGTATCCCCCTAACTTTTTTTATATCAACATTATATTTCATGAATTCCTTTCCGATGAAAGCATTTTAATATTTTCTCTTTGAAATTCCATACTGGTGGTAACATGCTTTGGGTAAATATATTTTTTGCGCTGGTTCAGCTTATTGTTGGAGTTATTTTTGCTGCGGGCTCTATCTATTTTGCGATGAACCTCCTGGACAGGTTCACGAAAGGAATGCGAGAAGTGAGGGAGCTCAGGAAAGGAAACGTTGCCGTTGCAATATATGTTGCCGCGTTTATTTTTTCCATCTCTTTGGTAATAGAGAGCGGAGTTGCGCAGATAGTTTCAGCGTTCAATCCAGAATCCGCGCCAGCAGTGATAGTTCTGGTCGTTGTTTTAAATGTAATAAAGCTTTTCGTGAGCGTGCTTCTTGCAGTTGTTGCGATATACCTCGCCCTCCACATTCTGAACAAGATTACGCCGGAGATAGACGAGTTTGAAGAGATAGCAAGCGGAAATGTTGCGGTCGCCCTTTTCACAGCCGCAATACTCATATCCGTAAGCTTCATAATACGCGCGGCTGTTTCAAACCTGAGCGAGTTCTTGGACCCGGTGTCCCTTGCGTTCATGCTCTACAACAGCGGTGGCTGAGATGGAATTTTCCGAATGGTACACGAACATTTTGAAGGATGCAGAGCTTGTTGACCTTAGGTATAATGTTAAGGGCTTTCTGGTTGTAATGCCCTGGGCAATGAAAACGATCAAGCTGATATATGATGCATACGAAGAGGAGCTTGAAAAGGACGGCCAGATGCCAACTAAATTCCCGGTTGTTATCCCGGAGAGTTCGCTTAAAAAAGAAGAGGAGCACGTGAAGGGTTTTGAGGGGGAGGTTTTCTGGATAACAAAAGCCGGGTTTAATGAGCTTGATGAGAGGATGGCCCTCCGCCCGACTTCTGAAACAGCCATGTACCCTTTATTCTCCCTCTGGATACAGGGAAAAAAGGACCTTCCGTTAAAGGTATACCAAACCGGGGAGGTGTGGAGATATGAAACTAAAGCCACCAGGCCTTTTATACGCGTCAGGGAGATAATGTGGATAGAAACGCATGATGCATACGCTACAAAAAAAGAGGCAATGGAACAGGTAAAAAAAGATATTGAGATCGCCAGAAAGGCCATAGATGAAAAGTGCGGGATTCCGTTCTGCGTCTTTCAAAGACCCCAGTGGGATAAGTTTGCAGGCGCAGATGATACATACGCAGCGGATACGGTAATGCCGGATGGAAAGGTGCTACAGATTGCGACGACGCACATGCTCGGCCAGAATTTTTCAAAGGTTTTCAACGTAAAATACATGGATGATGATGGGAGCGAGAAGTATGTATGGCAGACCTGCTACGGGCCGGGCATAAGCAGAATATACGCGGCGCTTATAAGCGTCCATGGAGATGAGAAGGGGCTTGTTCTTCCGTTCAATTTAGCGCCCGTGCAGATTGTTGTTGTGCCCATCTACAAATCCGAGAACAAAAAGAAGATCGATGAGTATGCCGGGAAAATAATTTCTTCTCTTGAAGGCCTGCGCGTGCATTACGACACCTCGGACAAAACGCCCGGCTTCAAGTACAACTACTGGGAAATGAAGGGTGTTCCGATAAGGATAGAAATAGGAGAAAGAGAGGCGGATAGCGGGAAGGTTGTTCTGGTTAGGCGGGATACGAGGGAAAAACAGACGGCTGATTTGAAAAATTTGAGGTCTTTAGTTGAAAAAACAGCAGAGAAAATGTTTTCAGACATTAAAAACAAGGCGAGGAAAAGGTTCGACTCATTGACCCATGAGGCAGAGAAGATGGATGAAGTTGAGAAAAAATTGGGTTTCGGTGGGTTTGTTAAGGTCCCTTTCTGCTCAATAAAAATGGACGGGAAAGAATGCTATGAGAAAATAAAGGAGAGGATGCATGCAGAGGTGCGCGGGGTGAAGTTTCCAGAAGAAGAAAAACCGGAAAATGAGAGATGCGTTGTCTGCGGAAAAACCGCTAAACATTTTGTGTATCTTGCGAGGCAGTATT
>Ga0185342_1001078_pt1 | contig 12096 bp, 5 predicted proteins | sample ConPoolayeEmetaG_FD_128045 | JGI IMG/M metagenome (GOLD analysis project Ga0185342, IMG submission 128045) | Hot spring microbial mat communities from California, USA to study Microbial Dark Matter (Phase II) - Cone Pool mat layer E metaG... ...
ACCCAAGACACACTATCCATAAAAAATAAGAGAAAACAAGTATAAAACTTATGATTTTCCTAAAAATAAAAGAAAAAATACTTAAAAAAATAGGTTTAAGGAACCCATCTGATGAAGCGTGCTTGTTACCGATTCATATTTTTTTGGCTCTCGCAGACACGTCTTGTAGTATCAGGTTCAGTAGTTTTATCAGCTCCATATTTGTGGTGTATATTCCCAAGGGCTCTGGCGCTGCAACTGCTAGGATCATTTCTTCACTGTCCCGGTTGAAAGCGTACACGTTTCCCGAATAGTGTTTGATTTGTATGTTTGGCGAGGATATTGGTAGAGCCTTCCCCTCCACATCTGAAACCAATATAACTCTCTGTCTGGGTATCTGCGACAGTTCACTTAAGGGTACGTCCTCTAGGGAGGGTGTTAGGATTGTTATGGTGCTCTTGGTGTTTCTTATGAAGGTTTTTAGCAGGTTGAGTATTTGCTCCCTTCCCACCACCCTCTCGGTGTCTTCGAAGGGTTTGGGCTCTATTTCCTCGGCTAGTTTCATTATTCTGGTAATTAGTTTCAGAGTATCCTGAGTGTTTTTTATGGCTTCATTTATTTTCTCAGGGATTTCTTCCGCGAAGCTGTTTAGGGCAAGGGTCGAGTCCCTCTCGTTTTCTTCAATGTTTATTTTGGTTAGGGTTATGGTTTTGCTTATTTCTTTTAGGTATTTTGAGGTTGCTTCTTGAAACTGTTGATTCAGAGACTGTTCCATAGTTGAGTAGAATGAGTTCAGGGCCTCCCCAAGTGAGGTGCAACTATCCTTTACGCTTTCAATGGTTTCATAGGTTTTGGATTTGAGGTCAGAGTGTCTTTTTTCAAATAAAAGACCCAAGTCTCTTTCAAAATCCAAGAGTTTGGTTTGAAGGCTTGCAAAGGGCTTATCCGTTATTCCAGCAATGCTTTCCAGTTCGGTTTCTGCAGCGTCTCTGCTCTCCCTACCATGTTTGTCCAGTGTGGACAACAAATCGTACTTCATTTTCTCCACGTAACTAGGCAATTCTTGACCGATGGCTGATATCACCTCCTTCACTCCCTTTAGCACCTTATCCTGTTTATCCCTAACCTCGTTCTTGGTCTTGACCAAGTTTTCCTCGAGTTTTTCTTTAAGCTCCATGAGTTGTTTTCTGAGCACTTGGAATTCTTGTTCTATGCCGGAGGACACATCCTTCTGCTTTACGCCCACCAGTTTTACAGCCTTCTCAACGTGGCCATTTAGACACTCCTTCAAATTGGAGTGAAACTCTTCCAGCCTTTGGCTAGTTGCGTCCATGGACTCCTTTATCTGGGTTTCCAAGCTTTTTTCAAGAGCCTCCCTCTCACCAGATATATCCTGGATAATCTGGCTTCCAAGGGTAGGAGCCTCGCTGGCTATTTTATCCGCAAATATTTCCAAATCCGCCATCGACTCTGCTGAGAATTTTTGTATTTCTTCTCTTGAAGCTAAAATTTCGCTAACAGTTTGCCTAGTCTGTGTGAAAATTTTTTGAGCCTCTGTGTTTGCGTTTTCCAGAGTTTTCTGGAGGCCTTCGGTGATATCATCAAGTGAACTCTTTAAAGTTTCAGAGAGGCTCTCCACGGTGCCTTTAAACTGGCCCACAGTGTTTTCAATCAGTGCGTTGGAATGGGCTCTTACTGATGTTAATACTTCGCTGAGGTTCTGCGAAGCTTGACTGAGTTGCTGCGTCGCCTCACTAAGCATCTTCTCTCCCTGTTGGCTCATTCTCTGAGACAAGTTGGAGCATTGTTTCAGAATGTTTTCCCTTCCCTTTTTCATCGCATCCCCAATGCCTCGCTCCAACTGGCTTCTGAGAAATAACATGTTTTTACTCTTTTCACTTAAGGTATTGATTGTTTCCTCCGAAAACTTATTCAGCACAGTCTCAGTTTGTTCCTTGAAGCCATGTTGCTCTTCTAATATTTTCTTAATTTCGTTCTTCACAGATTCATGCATTGCTTGAAAGGTTTCAACTATTTTTCCAATCTTTGATTCTAGGTCGCCCAGTAGTGTTTTTATTTGTTCAGCTTTGTCTGACACTTCTTCAGTGGCATATTTTTCGGTGCGTTTAACCATTTCATTGCTTTCTGTAACCAGGGATGCATTGAGTTCTTCTAGTTGTTTAGAGAAGGAATCTGTGGTCTCGCTCAACTTTGAGTGATGATTGGAAATTAGAGTGTTCAATTTTTCCCGTAGGTCATCCAAATTTGTAGCTTGAGTTAAAATGGAGTTAAGTCCTTGAAGAGAGTTTAGATTTGTTTCAGTGACCAGCTTGGCGCTGTCTGAGACCAGCATGTAACTGTTTTCCAGCACACTCTCGACTCGGCTAAAAAGGTTACCCAACTGTTCCTGAACATCTGAAGAAATGGCAGTTGTGGTTTCATAGTTTTCAATCATTGCCTTCTGTAAAACTTCAGAAGTTTCCTCCAATTGCTCGGTGATCTCAGTTTTTACTGATCCAAACGCTGTTAAACAGCTGTCCCTATAGCTCATCGTATGGCTTGATGTGTCCTTTATGATCTTCTTTATTTCTTGAAGACAGCTGTCTACTTGTTTGTCAACCTCTAGGAATGATTCACCCAAACTGCTCTCACTTATGTTCTTGAGATTGGTTATCTCGGAGTTCACAACCTTTTCATAGGTTTCTTTTACTGCTTGATCAACATCCCTCTTAGTTTGAGTGTCTTGGTCGATAAATAGGCGAATTGCTTTTTCAATGCTTTTTCCGAGGGATTCTCTAATGTAGGTTAGACTCCTGTCAAGCTCATCGAGAATATTTGTAGAAACCATGCTAATGTTCTGATTAACATCATTAACAGAGTCACGCAGCTCACCTTTTAGACTCATAATTTCCTTTTTACTTGCAGCGATTCTACTTATGAGCTCCTCTGTTTCTTCTTTATCTAGTGAGAACTTTTTCTTGTCGCCCGACTTGTCTTCGATGTACTGGAGGATGTCAATCATTTTGCTAATTGCAGTGGTGAAGGTCTCTTCAAAACTGGTCATTTTACTCTTTTGAACCGCAACACTATCTGTAAAGTTAACTGATAGATTTTTTTTCAGAGACTCAGACTCAGAAGCGAAGCTAGACACAAAGTCCTCCAGTTGTTTCTTGGTTAACTGCGTCCTCCTCTCCAGATACTCACCAATTTTTCCCACCAGATTCTTGTCCGCTTCGCTTACCCCTTTTAGAATATTCTCTATACCTGCTCTGAATTCTTTAAAGACGCTATCCTTTCTGTCTTTTAAGCTTTGCTTTAGAGATTTGGTCCTTCCCTCTATTTCTGCCCCTTTTGTTTCCAGCTCACTCTTCACCTTTTGGAGTTCCTCACTTAGAGATGCTTTTAACAGTTTTTCCTGCTCCCCCAGAAATTCACCAATTTTCTTCAGTTTCTCTTTTATTTTGTCCGAGTCTATGGTCTTTTTTGTAAATAAAGCCTCTTCCCACTCTTTGACCTTTTTCTCCAAGTCCTCTCTCAACTGTGCGAGACTTTCACTAAGCTCTTTTTGGTTGGTTCCAAGAGTTGATGCAACCTGCTGAGTCTGCGCATTTACTTTTTCTTCTACGCTCGTCCGAGTTTTGTTAAAGGACTCCATTATGTAGTTAACCTTGTTCTCCAATTCCTCAATTGCTTGTTTTAGGGTTTCATTGATTTCCACCAAGTAACTGTCCCTAAGGACTGTGATTCGGTCACCGACACTCTTTGCCAGATTCCCGAATCTCTGTAGCATCTGGTCGCTTTGTTTACTAAATTCTTGAACCAAATTTTTCTGAAGTACACTTAGTGTGCCGCCGAATTCTTGAGCTGCATCTTTGACTAAGTTTTTCACAGCTTCATTAGTCTGGCTAGTTACAGAGTCGGAAGCCTGTTTTGACCAGTCATCGAAACCAATCAAACTATTTTCCTGAGCATCCAAAACTTTGTTGAAATTGTCCAAGGAATTTTGCACTGCTTCCTTAAATGTGTCCTGAAGCTTGTTGAGAATGGCGACCTGTTCTTTCACGTAGTTTTCCACTTCGCTCATAACCATTGCGGAGTAGCCTTCGAGAATATCTGTGGTGGACTTTTCAATTATTGTTCCCTGTTCTTCCACAGTTCTCATAAGAGACTCGTTTAAGTTTTGGGAAGCTTCCCCCACTAAGTTTATGCTAGTTTGGATTCTCTCCCCCAATTTTATTAGGTTACCGTCCAAAGAGTCAGCCATTTGTTCCCATTGTTTTGAAATCTGGGATACTGTCTGCTCAAAAAGGGCTCCTTGCTCACCCACATATTTACTGAGTGTGGATGTGATATCTTGCATCCTCTGCCTTAATGTTTCAAATGATATGGCTAGTGCGCTGAGGGATTCTGTGGTTTCATCCTTATATTTCTCAACTATGCGTAGGGCTCCTAGTTGGAAATTGTTTATGAATTCTTTTATCTTGGAGGTTACTCTTTTTGATTCTCCAAGTATTAGCTCTTTGAGCTTTGTGGCTTGAACTTTGACCTTTTCCTCAGCCTCTCCCATGAAGCTGACTAATCTTTTCTGATTCAAATCAAGGCTTTTTCCAATATACTCTAGAAGTGCCGAGTTAACGTCCCGTACCTTTGATAGTTGAGTTTCAGTTAGGGGCTTCAATTCCTCCACAAATTCTGAAACTACAGATATGACGGCCTTAGCAATTTTTAGGGTGTTATCCTTTATGGTGTTTAGTGATTGAAGGTTAATCTCTCTAACTCCTTTTAGAGATTGGTCTAGGGTGTAATCTACGTTTGAGAATAGGGATGTGAGTTCAGAGTTTGTTCTTGCGGATAAATCTACTATCCTCGTTTCTGTAGTTTTCAAAGTATCATTTACAGCGGTTTCCAGCTTTTCTTGGAACTCATTTAAGGAGATTCTTGTATGTTCTATGAAATCTTTCAATACGCTCTCAGAGGTATCCTTTAACCGATCTATGTCGCTTCGAAACATGTCCACTGCTTCTTTAGCCCTATTGACGAGAGTCCTTATTATTTCTCGGGAGTCATTTTCGTGATGTTCAAGCATTTGTGTCAGGAGTTCTCCAATGCTTTGTGATTGTTGATTGGCTTCGATTTGGAAATTGTCCAGAGAGCCTCTGGTTGAAGCCAGAAGCTGGCCTAGCAGTTGAGAGCTGCTGTCTTTAACCTCCCTCAAATGACTGGATAAGCGCTCATCGAGCTGAGATTTGAGAGAAGACACGCTCCTATTAAGATGGTCGATGGCGCTTTTGGCACGTTCCACCATGTTTTTTTTCAAGTTTTCCAGCTTTAACTGAAGTGTTTCGGCAACCATACCAGTAAGAGCTATGCGGGGTGTTAAAGCAATGTAGAAGTCGATTTTCCCCGGAATTTTTTTAACAACTCCCATAGACTCCAGTTTTTCAAGCTCCCGCGTAACTTCCGGAATAGTTAGATTCGTATAAACTGCCAATTCTGAGGCTGTTTTTGCACCCAACCCCACACACGTTGCGTAAACTTTTGCCTGTACGCCGGTTATTCCAACATCCTTCAGAGTGTCTTCCCAAACGGACATTTTAAGCTCCCCCTACTTTTGAGATTTCTTTTTCGACGGCCTCTAATTGTTTTTGAGCATCGCTCACAGTCTTCAAAAAGTTTGCGAGGCCCTTTGATATTGTCCCTCCACTCTTTTTTACTTCACCCTCAACAGAGGAGAGGCTGGTAATGAGCGTTTTAATGTTTTCCTGTATACTGCTCATCCCCTCCTTCAATTCTTTAAGCAACTGGTTTCCCTGCTCTGATAATTCACTGCTTGTTTTTTCACCCTGCTCCGAAAGTTTTTTAGAAATACTTGTGTAGGAACCTTCAAGGCTTTCCTTCACCTTTACCTTAACAGAAGTCAAGTTGGGTTCAGCGTCCTCAGCCACACTTTTTATATGTTCGCTCAGGGAAGATTTTTCCACCTCTGCTGTTTCCAAAATGCTCGACTTGCTCTCCTCCAGCTCCTTCTTGAGACTATTTATACTATTTGTGACAATGCTTTTTAGGGAGGACTCCAATTTTTCAACAGACTCTATGGTTGTTGAGGAGCTCCCATTTATTCCCTCATCCATTTTTTGTTGGAATTCTTTTACCAGATTTTCAATACTTCTTCCCAGATTCTGGTCCAGTTCCTGTAATTTCTTTATAAAAGCTTCCTGTGCTTCTGCCGTTCTCGTCTTGGTTCCTTCAAGAATTTGGCCAAATTTCCCTTTTGATTCTCCAACGTCTCTAACTACTCTTTCTATGGATTGCTCTATTTCCGTGGTTATGCTTGTTGATGCACTCTCCCCAATTTCACCCATCAATTCGCTGGTATTTTTAATAAGTTCTGAGGCCTTGCTTCTAAAATCAGTATTCTGAGATAGGACTAAGGCTTGGTTAGAGTCAATGGCGCTCCTGATATTGCTTGTGACACTGTCTTAATGGACTTGTTCTTTTCGACATACCCCTCCAAAGACTCAGACAATTTTTCCAAGAATGTCTTCATAACCCCATCAAAATCCTGCTTTGTTCCTGCCAGTCCAGAATCGAAATCAGACTTTATGAGTGAGGCGCTATCATAAAAGGATTTAACAGACACTGTTGCCATTTGTGCGAATTGCTCCTCATAATTTTGGAGAACCGACTGAATCTCCTTCAGCTGAGAAACAAGCATTTCATTAATATTAGTATTTATTGAGTCTACTAATTTGGATATTTGTTCCAACGCCTTTGAGAGATCCTCTTTTATTTGTTCCTGTAAAGTTTGCACACTTCCCTCTAGCCGTTCTAGTTGACTTACAAGTTGGGAGGAGAGACCGGAAAGCAAGTTCTCTACATTCTTAGAGAACTCTTCCTCCTTTGAACTGACTACTTCAGAAAGTTTGTCTCTCGCTCTGTTGCTTATTTCTTCGATTTCCTTGAATTTGGCTTCCGCAATGCCTTTTAGTTCGGCTTTTAACTCTTCCTTCACTTTCTCAAGAAGGGATGTGGCTTCTTCAAATTTTTCGTCCACATCGCTCTTAAGCCCCTCGTGAGACTCAGCCACCTTACCTTTATACTCATCGCAAATCTTGTCTAGAGCGCGTATGGTTTCTGAATCCAGTGTTTCCAGTCTATTTTTCATCTGGAGGACTATGGATTCAGCTCTCTTTTTGGCGTCCGCAAATATGGATAAGAGATCATCTTGATGTTTGTCTAAAATTTCAGATGCCTGTGTTCCAAAATCCGTGATTTGATTCGTAAAGCTTGCATAGTTTTCTTTTATTTCGTTGCCTTCTTCCTCTTCAAACTTTTGTATACTTGAAAGGAGTTGGCTGCTTAACTCTTTGGAGACCTTTGATAATAGTTCCTCCTGCTTCTTTCTATTTTCTTGGGTTCTGGAGCGAAATTCCGCCGCGGATTCACCAATCTGCGAAATCATGGAGCCTAGTTGAGTGTCTAGGTTTGATTCTGTGTTTGTGATGCTTTGATTGAAACTGCTCTTTGAAGCCTCGATTTTCTCCGTGATTCTGCTATCTATTTGTTTCAGGTTTGCAAGTAGCTCCTCAGTTATGCGGTCAATTCCCTGGCTGAGAACGTCAACCTGTGTGTTAATTTCTTCCCTTAGGCTTGTTTCCATCTCCTGCATCCATTTGATGACATTGTTTTCCGCATCCTTGAGTGAAGCTAAAAACTTCTTCCTTAATGCATCCTCATTCGTCTGCAACTGTTTGGATGTGGTTTTCAATTTTTCAGATGAGGAACCAATTTGCTCGGTTAGGCTGGTAAATGTTTGATCCAGCCTTGTCTCCAAGTCCTTGACGCTATTTTTTGTCTCTTCTAAGGATTCCCTTCTGGCTGCAACCTTCTGCTGAATTTTTTCCATAGATTTCATTCCTCCTTAATCATGACTTTTTCATTTAAAGCCTCAAACTCTTTTAGAAAAATCGGCTGCTTGCTAAAGGCGTTTGTAGCCTTTTCATATAGCCTCTTAATTCTATCCTTGTCCCCAGCTCTCAGGAAGTGTTCAAAGGCCTTGTGGTAAAAAACGCGTGCCATCATTTTTAAGCCTTTAGCATCATAATCGTCTCCGATTTCTTCATAGATTAGAGCCACACTCCTAGCGGTGGAGCGGGCCTTCCACTCCACACCCGATGCTGCAAAGAGGTCTGAGGCGTGGGAAAGGAGGGATCGCGAATAGAAGTGTTTACCCCTATCCTCAAAAAGTTTGGCGGCCTTCTCCAGAATCATTCCCGCCCGTTCCATATCTCCCAACCTCTCATAAATACTTGCAGTTATCCGGAAGAGCTGAAACGATTCACTGTAAAGCTTCTTTTCTATGGCAGAGTGCGCATAAACCTCGGCGTTTGCAGCAACCTCTAAGGCAAGAGCCGGTTTATCCTGAGAAATCAACATGTTCGCTGAATCCCTCAACCATTCAAAATAAATGCGATCCAACCTTTCCCCAGTTTCTATTATCCTTCCAATAACCTTCAACACTGTTCTTGCTCGGCCATAAATCTGATCCACGTTTACAAGAAGCCTCAACATTTCATAGATGGCTTCGGACTTGAGCCACGCCGTGGACTCATCAACCTCTACTATACCCTCCTTAACAAGCAGGTTTAGCGCCTCCCTGCTAGTTTTCTTATCACCCTCCTGACCGATTTCCTCCAGAGGAAGCATGTTAAATTTTTGCGAAACAATTCTATCTATTACAGTCTCCTTTTCCACAGTAAGATCAGTTAAAGCATTGAGAGCGTTGTCTTGGATCCTGCTATTTACCAGTCGAAAAATCTCCACGCTTGGCTGAGCCCCACTCTTACCTATTTCCCGCAGCAAGCCACACATATACAAAGCTAGCTTGAATGGGATACCTCCTGAAGCCTTGGTTAATTCCTCCTTAAGAGCATCATCAATCTTGATTCCGGTTGAAGCCTGATATTTCTGTATTAACAGTCGAATATCCTGTGTGGGGAAAACGTCCAACTCAACAATATGAAAGAGTTGTGGCTTATCACCCACCAAAACCTCCAGAAACCGCCTATCCACGCAGATCACAAAAAACAAGTTAAACTTCATTTCGACCAGTTTGGCTGCGACCTCTCTTAACAGGCGATAAGCCGTCTCGTAACCCAACCAAGCGAAACGCTCAAAATCGTCGCAGAAAAACATTAAAATCTTGCGAAGCTTTTCCTGAACCTTATCCATATCCTCAAAAAACTGCTTCAAAAAATATTCCAGCTCAGCATCCCCAATCTCCTTAGACAATGGAGGAGGCGCAACATACTTTTTTTCTCCCATAAACTTTTTCCTAGCCTCAGGAGCATAACCATCAACAGTCCTTTTGACATCATCGAAAAACACTCTCACACCAGCCGCTGAGACCCTTCTTAATAATACTTCTATGCCTTCCTTCTCCGCTATCTGTGCAAACCTTTTAAGCAGGGAAGACTTTCCAATACCTGGAATACCAGTGATAACAAAAATCCTTCTATCTTCAGAACCAGTCTTGGCCCGAGAAATAAAGTCCTGAAACAATCCAATTTCTCTGGTTCTACCCGTAAAAAGCTCCCTATCAGCTGGTTCAACACAACTAATTTTCTTCTCCAAAACAACCACCAATCAAAAATTAACACTAAACAAAAATAATAGAAAAAAGTATAGATAAACATTTTTTATATAGAAAAAAGAAGAAAAATTCAGAATACGTTTTACAAAAACATTATTATGATCATTTAAGCATAAAATCCGAATGAGCTTAGAGAGGAGGAAACAGTCCTGAGGGCAAATCTAAATGGATTTCAGATGTACTATGAAGATGCGGGTAAGGGAGCACCCGTAATCTTTATTCACGGTCTGGGAGGAGATTCCAAAGAGTGGAAGCTCGTTATACCTGAATTGTCAAGAGAAGCTAGATGTATTACTGTTGACCTGAGGGGACACGGACACTCAGATAAGTCTAACGAACCTTATACACAATCTCTTTTCGCCAAGGACTTAATATCTTTATTAGACTACTTGAGTATAAATTGCGCATACTTTTGCGGCGCCAGTATGGGAGGATACGTAGCCCAAAAAGTTGCTTTAAGTCACCCCCAAAGAGTAAAAGGACTAATACTGGTAGGCTCAGCCCCCTACATCCCAGAGCAAACCGTAAAAGTTTCGGGAAAATGGGCAGAAACCCTCTTAACACGAGGGTTGGAAGCCTTCATAGAAGCCCAAATCAAAGATGTTTTTCATCCAGCCTTCGCCAGACGCAACAAAGAAGTAATTGACCTCTTTCGGGAAAGTAAGAGGAAACCACCCTCCGAAGTTTCAGGTCTAATAAATAAAGGTATGCAAATTGAACCCATAGACTTTCGAAAAAAGCTAAAAGAAATAAAGGCACCCACCCTAATTATCCATGGACGCGATGACAAAATAGTTCCAGTGGAATGCGCTGAACTTATGCACAAGCAAATTCCCAACTCCCAACTGGCAGTCCTCCCCCTTTGTGGCCACTTACCCACGATGGAACGCCCAACATTTTTTGCTGATCTACTGCTCTACTTCATAGAAAAAACAGAGAGGAAAACCGAAAGCAAATGAATCATTCATTATTCAAAAGGCTACCCAAAGAAGTAAATGGGCGTCCTAAAAAACCACTTCACACTGTTGCCGTATTGTATAAATTTTTTTAAAGACACTTTAGCCCATATAGACTCTGTAGAGTCTATTTTTTGAGTGTGAATATGCACCACGACTCGCATATCCAAAATTAGTTTTAGTCCCAAAAGTTTAATGCTGCTTCAATAGAGGAAAAATTTGTGTTTTTATTGGGAGGATTTGCTTAGTTCTCTTATTCTGGACTGTATGAACTCTAGAACCTTCGCTTCGCTGTATTTTTTCTCTTCTTGTTGTTTTTTCAAGAGTTCTTTGATTGATTTTATAAGTTCTTCCATATTTAGGGGTTTAAGGAGGTACCTATCGGCGTTCCTGTTTACGGCTTCTATGGCATTCTGCATAGATGGATAGCCAGTAATTATTATTTTAGCCATTTTCGGGATTGTTTCCTTCATCATGCTCAACAATTTTGTTCCCTCCATGTCTGGAAGACGAATGTCCACCAGTGCGAGGTTGTAGAAATTGTTTTCAGTTTTTTCTATCGCCTCCTTTCCGCTCCTAGCGGTGTCAACAATGTAGCCTTCTTCCTGAAGTATGGCAGTCAGAACTTTTCTAATGCTTTCATCGTCGTCAACAATAAGAATCCTGGCGGATTCACTCATACCTTTCCACCTTCCTTAAGTTTTTGTTTAACTGGAAGTGTTATCGTGATGGTTGTGCCTTTTCCAAACAAACTCTCCAAGAGAATAGAGCCTCCATGAGCTTCCACCAAGCGTTTACAGATTGGTAAGCCCATCCCAAGCCCCCTTGCCTTTGTAGTGAAGAGTGGACTCCAAATTTTGTCCAAAAGCTCAGGAGGCACTCCCCTACCGGTGTCCGCAAAAATTATTTTCAAGTTCTCACCCACCAGTCTAACCTCTATTTTGAGCACTCCACCCTCTGGCATAGCATCAACAGAGTTTTTAATAAGGTTCACAAACACCCTCTCCATTTTCTCAACATCAACCATAACTAATGGATCATCAATAATCACTTTTAACACTTGAACATTAGGTGGTACATCGACCAAACTTAAAGCCTCATCTACAACTTTTTCAATACTGGTCTCAGCGAGATTCAGTTGAACCTCTCTTGAGTACTCCAGAAGGTCCTCCACTATTTTATTAGAGTATTGTATGTCCTTCTCAATTAGCTTAAACATTTCAGCTGTTTTCTCATCCATAACTGACGCCAGCTTCTTTTTCAGGTAATAAACGGCGCCAGCAATGCCCGTTAAAGGGTTGCGAAGGTCATGCCCCACCATCATTGCCACCTCACCTATAGTTGCCAGTCTCTCCGATTTAAGAAGAGCCTCCTCCATCAGTTTGCGTTCTGTTATATCTTTTATTACTGCCACAAAACCTATGGGGTTACCCAAAGCATCCCTCAAAACACTTGCAGACAATTCCGCCGGAAATTCGCGTCCATCCCTAGTCAAAAGAGTATACTCAA
>Ga0185342_1001079_pt1 | contig 12093 bp, 16 predicted proteins | sample ConPoolayeEmetaG_FD_128045 | JGI IMG/M metagenome (GOLD analysis project Ga0185342, IMG submission 128045) | Hot spring microbial mat communities from California, USA to study Microbial Dark Matter (Phase II) - Cone Pool mat layer E metaG... ...
TCCCTCAAGAGTGCTCACGGTGTCCCAGCCATCGCCCATGATTGAGCCACGGCTCTTGGAATGATTCAGGATGCCATCCCTCACCTCCCAGGTGAGGTTAAGCCCTCTGCCGTCTTTTTCCAGAATATCCACCACGCGCAGGCTCTGTTCGTTATGTTTGAATCCGTCTTTGAAAAGCTCATTCAGGACATCTTCTCCGGTGTGTCCGAACGGAGTATGTCCCAAATCATGCCCCAGTGCAATGGCTTCTGTCAGGTCCTCATTGAGATTGAGGGCGCGGGCGATGGTGCGGGCGATTTGAGCCACCTCCAGGGTATGTGTGAGACGGGTGACATAATGGTCACCCAATGGGGCGATGAATACCTGCGTCTTGTGCTTGAGCCGCCGGAAAGATTTTGAATGTATGATGCGGTCGCGGTCGCGCTGGAACGCCGTCCGTATGGGACACGGTTCTTCCGGTTTCAACCTGCCCCGTGAGAACCTGCTTTTCACAGCATAAGGAGATAAGCTTTCCTCTTTTTCTTCACTGAGCTGGCGAACGTTGAGCTGTCTCACCACCGGGATACTTCCGTACAGGTAAAATTATATCATATTCGTGGCTGTCTTAATAGAACCTCTGCCTGAAAAACCGCGCCGTAAACAGGCGCTTTCAATTGACAAGGGATAGGCTGTGGCGTAAAATTAAGGTGTTGGCTGAGAATACGGGAAGGGCTGCGTATGATTGAAATGACGATTGATAGCATCAGGGTCAGTTTGATGAATTACCAGCGAGTGGTGATTCTCAAGGAAAAGCTGGCAAAGCGTTACCTTCCCATCTGGATTGGTCCTGCGGAAGCTGATGCCATTGCGGTCAAACTGCAGGGAGTCACTGTGCCCAGGCCTCTGACCCATGACCTTCTCTGCCAGATTATAGATTCGCTCGGTGCCACCATTCGCTCCATCGTCGTTAGTGACCTGAAAAGCGATACTTTCTATGCCAAAATCATGCTCACCGTAAACGGCAACCCTGTGGAGATTGACTCCCGCCCGAGCGATGCTCTCGCCATTGCGGTAAGAGCTGAAGTCCCCATCTATGCTGAGGAATCCGTGCTGGATAAGGCGGGCATCATTCTTGATGAAGAGACCGGCAAGCCACTTGTGGAAGAGACGGAAGAGAGTACAGGCAAGATGAAAAAGGTGAGCGAAGAGGAGATGAAAAAACTCTCCGCGTTCTATGACTTCATCAATACGCTGGACCTTGATGACTTTGACAAGCGGAAATCATAAGCAGGATTAAGGGGTGGGGCTGCTGTGGAAGAGAAATCTATCAAGAAATTAATGACCTCAATGAAATGTAGCTCCTGTGGCGAGTTCTACAAGGTGGCTGATATTGATGTCATCGGACACCGGGATGACCTCTGGTTTCTGCGGGTTGCCTGCTCTGCCTGCCAGGCGCAGTATCTGGTAGCTGCCGTGGTCAAAGAAGAGAAACGCAAGGCAGTGACTGACCTCACCGGTCCTGAGCGGATTAGATTCAGAAAAATCACGCCCGTGAACGCGGATGATGTTTTAGACATGCACCGCTTCTTAAAGAAGTTTGACGGAGATTTCAAGAAACTTTTTTCCCGGCGGAAATAGTCCGTTCCGGAAGGGGCTAAGTTAATAAAAAGAGCTCTGCTGGATACCACGGGAGCTCTTTTATTGTGGCATGGTGCGCAGTGGGTCGTTTGACCGGATGGGAGCGGATTTGATAAGCTTCACAGAAGGTCAGGGCAGGTTATCATGAGCCGGGGGATAGCGGCACTGAGGCTGGTGGGAGTGGGCTTTTTCATTGGCACCGCTGTTTTGCTCGGCACCTTGACCGGACTGTGGCTTGATAGTAAGCTGAATACGAAACCCATTTTCGTCATATTTGGTCTGTTCATGGGGATTGCGGTGGCTTTTTATGGCGTGTACCGGATGCTGCTGCCGCTCCTGAATAAGAAAAAGGATAGGGAAGACGGCTAGATGCCTAAAAAGAAAGTATTGGGTCTTTCTTTCCCCGTGCTCGCAGGCATCTTGTTCCTGGTCTTTGCCCTGTTGAGCATCAGTTTGATTACCGGTCCATTGGGAAAAAGTCTCATTGGTGACCTGGGACTACCGACATGGTTGAGTGTTCCCCGCCCCGCTCCCGAGCTTCCTGCCGAAGTGGTTTTTCACTTTTTTGGCTTTCCTATCACCAATAGCATCATCGGCGCGTGGGTTACCATGGCGTTTCTGGTAATCTTCTCCTTTATTGTAACAAGGCGGATGAAAGTTGTTCCGGGCAGACTGCAGGGTATCTTTGAGTTTTTGTTCGGCTGGCTCTATAGTTTTTGCCAGCGGGTGGCCGGGGAACAAAATGGACGCCGCTTTTTCCCCATCGTGGCGACTATTTTTCTCTTTGTCGCCTTCAATGCCTGGCTGAGCCTGATTCCGGGATTCGGCTCTATCACTGTAACCACCCCTGATGGTCACCATGTGCATTTATTGCGGGGAGCCAATACCGATATAAACATGCCGCTGGCGCTGGCGCTGGTATCGTTCATCTTCGTGGAATTCTTCGGACTAAAGTCCCTGGGAGTGCGCTACCTGGGCAAGTTCATTAACGTGGGCGGATTTTTCAAGAGCCTTGCTTTGATAGCAAGAGGCAGGGTAAAAGCTGGCTTCAGCGGGCTCATCACCGGCTTTATCCAGATATTCGTGGGCATCCTGGAAGCGCTGAGTGAGCTGGTGCGCATTGTCAGCTTCACCTTTCGTCTTTTTGGAAACATGACCGCCGGGGAAATACTTCTGCTAATCGCCGCATTCCTTATTCCCTGGGTTTTTGCTTTGCCTTTCTATGGACTGGAGTTGCTCGTTGGTTTTGTTCAGGCGCTCATTTTCAGCGGGCTTACGCTCGTTTTCCTCACTCTCGCTGTGGCGCATCATGGCGAACAGCATGAGAGCGTAGGACATTAACTGGCAACAAAGAAGGAGGTAGTGTATAGATGGAACCAGAAACGATGAAACTGCTCGCGGTAGGCTTGGCGGCAAGCATAGGTTTCCTCGGACCGGCGCTGGCAATCGGACTTATTGGCTTTTCCGCACTTCAGGGCTTAGCCCGTAACCCCGAGGCAAGCGGACCCATCATGACCAACATGATTCTGGTTACCGCCTTTGCTGAAGCCATTGGCATCTACGCCCTCATTGTGGCAATCATCCTGGCGATGATTGTTTAAGAAAGGCTGAGGAGGATTACGATGCAGGATGGAATTCCATTATCACTGGGGATAATCGTCGCCGCGGCAATCCTCGGCGCCACCTTTGTCCTGGGCATGGTGCTCATGGCAGTGCTTTTCCCGTAAGGTTTTCATCCGTGGGCAATGGTGGTTGAATAAGGAGGCGCAATGGAAGGCCTGGCGGAACTCGGCGTTAATTTGCCGGTCTTGATTGCCCAGGTTATCAATGTGGCAATCCTGTTCGGGCTGTTATACCTCGTGGCATACAAGCCCATCATACGCCTGCTTGACGCGCGCTCCCGCCGGATTAAGGAAAGCATGGAGCAGGCGGAAGCTATCCGAGAGCAGGTAGCGCAAACAGAAGAGCGGGTCAAGGCACGGCTTGCGGAGGCGAACAAAGAAGGGCAGGAGAGGATTGCTCAGGCGATGAAAATCGGGGAAGAATTGAAACAGAAAGCGCGTGAGGAAGCCAAACAGGAGGCTGAAGCGCTTATTTCCCGGGCGCGCGCCGAAATTCAAGCGGAGCGGGATGAAGCCATCCGCGAGGTGCGCAAGGAGTTCGCTGACCTGACCATCATGGCGGCGGAAAAGATAATTGAACGCTCTCTGGACAGAGAGGCACATAAAGAGCTGATTGATAAAGTGCTTGAAGAGAGCATGAAACGCCAGAAAGAATGAGATAAGGTGGCGCTGTGGCTAGAAAGATGCACGCCGCGCGGTATGCGCAGGCAGTATTTGAAATTGCGCTGGAGCATCAGGAGCTTGACCGGTGGCAGGCTGACCTGGAGAAGCTAGCCGTGCTGATGAAGGACGCTGAGGTAAGAGCATTTCTGGAAAACCCCCGGCTGAGCCCTGAGGAAAAGGGCAAGCTACTGTCAAAGGCACTGAGCGGCATTAATCCCCGGGCAGTAAACCTCATGTTACTGCTTGTCGCCAGAGGTAAAGCGGATATTATTGATGAGATTGCAGATGAGTACCGGCGGAGATTGAACCGCCACCGCGGCATTGAGGAAGCTGAAGTGAGGACGGCGGTCCCCATTGATGAAGATGAAAAAGAAAAAGTAGCGCGCTATCTGGAAAGCATGATGGGTAAGAAGATTATAATTAAAACCATAGTAGATACAGACGTGATAGGTGGAGTGGTGGTGAGAGCGGGGGGCAAACTGCTTGATGCCAGCACCAGAAGCAGACTCCTGAAACTCAAGAGAGAACTGAGCGGAGCAAGCTAAGCTGAAGTGCAGAAAACATAACCAAAAGAACAGGTGAAAGGAGTAAAAAATGACAAAAATAGAAGTAATGAAGAAGTGCCACTTCACCAGCGACCTTAGCAAAGAACAGCTTGAAAAGCTGGCTCAGATGTGCGAGGAAAAAACGTACGAGGTGGGGGAAGACCTGTCAAAGCAGGGCAGGATTCAGGAAAAACTCTATATCATCGTGGATGGCTTGGTGGGCATGTACCTGGAACTGGGACCGATGACCCGCCGGCAGATTCAGGCGGCGTCCAATTACGATGTGGTGGGCTGGTCTGCCATGATACCTCCTTCCCGCAGCACTGCCACCGCCACGGCAATAGAGACGACCAAAGCCCTGGTCTTTAACGGGAAAGAGCTTCTGAAACTGTGTGAAGCAGACCCTGAAATCGGTTACCGGCTCAACCGCGGGCTGGCATCAGTGGTGGCTACCCGCTTGCATCATGCCTATATCCAGCTTATGGGTGTTACATCATCACAGGACTGAAGAGGAAAATAAGTCCCCTCAGAGTGTGACGAAGAGACGTCATTTAAATGCAGAGTAGCAACCGCGTTTTCAGGCGTCTTCTCAATAAGCCTGAGATAGTTGCACAACGCACGAAGAAAAATTTTGGAGGTATATGTAATACATGGAAGAAGCAAAAGCCTTAACATCAATGATGGCGGAGAAGCGTGTCTTCAAACCGTCAAAAGAGGTAAGCCGGAAAGCTTACATAAAAAGCATGGCGCAGTACCGCAAAATCTACCAACAGTCAATAGAAGACCCGGAAGGTTTCTGGGCAAAGGCGGCGGAACAGCTTGACTGGTTCAAGAAATGGGACAGGGTGCTTGTGGACGACTTCAAGAACGCCAGACACGAATGGTTTGTCGGCGGGAAGCTAAACGTAAGCTATAATTGCCTTGACCGGCATTTGACGACGTGGCGCAAGAACAAAGCCGCCATCATCTGGGAGGCTGATATCCCGGGGGAAACCAGAGTCCTGACCTACCAACAGCTTCACAGAGAGGTCTGCCAGTTCGCCAATGTCCTGAAAAAGCTGGGTGTGAAAAAGGGCGACCGCGTCACTATCTATCTTCCCATGGTGCCGGAGCTTCCCATCGCCATGCTCGCCTGCGCCCGTATCGGCGCTATTCACAGCGTCGTTTTCGGCGGCTTCAGCGCTGATGCCCTGAAAGATAGGATTCTGGACTGCGGTTCAAGAATTCTCATCTGTTGTGACGGCTATTACCGCGGCGGTAAAGTAATACGCAGTAAAGATAACGCTGATGCCGCCTTAGCACAATGTCCTGACGTGAAGGATGTCATTGTGCTGAAGAGGGCCAACGTTGGCGTGACCATGCAGGAAGGTCGTGACAGGTGGTGGCATGAACTGGTGGCGGCATCTGATATTGCCCCATGCTGTGAGCCTGAGGTCATGGACGCGGAAGACCCGCTCTTTATCCTCTATACCAGTGGCAGCACCGGCAAACCCAAGGGCGTCCTGCACACCTCTGCCGGCTACTTGCTCTATGTTACCCAGACAGCGAAGTGGATTTTTGATATAAAAGAGGATGACACCTACTGGTGCACCGCAGACATTGGCTGGGTCACCGGGCATAGCTACATCGTCTACGGTCCGCTTTCCCTGGGGACTACTGCGGTCATGTTTGAAGGCATTCCCACTTTCCCGCATCCGGACCGCTTCTGGGAGATTGTGGAAAAGCACAAAGTCAGTATCTTCTACACTGCTCCCACGGCACTGCGTTCCCTTATGAGAGAGGGCGAAGAATGGCCCAATAAACATGACTTGAGCAGTCTCAGAATCCTTGGCTCAGTGGGTGAGCCAATTAACCCTGAAGCTTGGATGTGGTATTACAATGTCATCGGCAAGGGCAGGATTCCCATTGTGGATACGTGGTGGCAGACGGAAACCGGCGGCATCCTCATTTCACCTCTCCCCGGCGCCACCCCGCTTAAACCGGGCTCTGCCACGTTCCCCTTCCCGGGCATTGTCGCTAAAGTGCTGAGAGAAGATGGCTCCCCTGCCGGTGTTAATGAAGGTGGATATCTGGTTATCACCAGACCGTGGCCCGGCTTGATGCGGCGGGTTTATGGTGACCCGGAAAGATTCAAGAACACCTACTTTATCAAATTCCCGGGCGTCTATACTACCGGTGACAGCGCCAGAGTTGATGAGGACGGCTATTTCTGGCTGATGGGACGCATGGATGACGTCATCAAGATTTCCGGTCATAGAATCGGCACGGCGGAGGTTGAGAGCGCCTTCGTCTCTCATCCTAAAGTGGCTGAGGCGGCAGTGGTGCCCATGCCCCATGAAGTCAAAGGACAGGCAATCTACGCCTTCGTCACCCTGAAAGCAGGCTATGAGGGCTCAGAGGAGCTGAAGAAAGAGCTGGTGGCGCATGTCCGCAAGGAGATTGGTCCCATTGCTTCTCCGGAGAAAATCCAGTTCGCCAGCGCGCTCCCCAAGACGCGCAGTGGCAAAATCATGCGCCGTATCCTGGTGAAAATCGCCTCTGGCGATGTAACCAACCTGGGCGATACCAGCACGCTGGCTGACCCCACTGTAGTCACTGCCCTCGTTGAAGGCAGGCAATAGCCGAGTTTTGCCGGCAGTCCGGGTTCTTGCCACCTGGGCTGCCGGTATCCGGTGAAAGGAGGCCTCCGTGGCAGAGAGAAGCCATGAGATTGTATCAGTCATAAAGAGGCAGATTGAGCAGTTCACCATGCCGGTCACGATGGTTGACGTGGGCACGGTCATTGAGATTGGTGACGGCGTGGCGCGCATTCATGGGCTTAATGCTGCCAGATACATGGAGCTTCTGCAGTTTCCCAATGACATCATGGGCATCGCTATGAACCTTGAGGAAGATAGCGTTGCCGCGCTCATCCTGGGCGATTACACCACGATTAAAGAAGGTGATGAGGTGCGCTGTACCGGGCGCGTGGCAGAAGTGCCCGTGGGTGAGGCGCTTATCGGTCGTGTGGTTGATGCCCTGGGACGCCCCATTGATGGCAAAGGTCCGGTAAAAACCAGTAAGACCCGCCCCATTGAAAGGGTGGCGCCCAATGTGGTCATGCGGCAATCCGTAAATACGCCGGTGCAGACGGGCATTAAGGCGATTGACAGCCTTATTCCCATTGGCCGGGGACAGCGTGAGCTTATCATTGGCGACCGCTCTACTGGCAAAACCGCCATCGCTCTGGATACCATCATCAATCAAAAAGATGGCGACCTGATTTGTGTCTATGTAGCCATCGGACAGAAAGCTTCAAAGGTAGCTCAGGTGGTAGCCACACTGGAGCAATACGGTGCTATGAAGCACACCATCGTCGTGGCGGCAAATGCGGCAGAGTCTGTGGCGATGCAGTACATGGCGCCCTATGCCGGCTGTGCTATGGCGGAGGAGTTCATGGAGAACGGCAAGGATGCCCTTATCGTCTATGATGACCTGACCCGTCATGCCTGGGCGGACCGCCAGCTTTCTTTGCTTTTGCGCCGCCCGCCCGGCAGGGAAGCCTATCCCGGTGATGTATTTTATCTCCACAGCCGTCTCCTGGAGCGGGCGGCAAAGTATGCCCCTGAATATGGCGGCGGTTCACTCACGGCACTGCCCATCATTGAAACACAGGCAGGAGATATGTCTGCTTACATTCCCACTAACGTTATTTCCATCACCGACGGGCAGATGTATCTGGAGACTGACCTTTTCAATGCCGGCACCCGTCCCGCGCTGAACGTGGGCTTATCCGTGTCCCGCGTGGGCAGTAAAGCACAGACAAAAGCGATGAAGCAGGTGGCAGGCAAGCTGAGACTAGAGCTTTCCCAGTACCGTGAGCTGGCGGCATTTGCCCAGTTCGGCGCCAGCGAGCTTGACAAGGCGACCCAGGCACAGCTTACCAGAGGCCAGCGCGTCTCAGAGGTATTGAAACAGCCGCAGTATGCCCCCATGACCGTGGAAAAACAGGTCACCATCCTCTACGCCGCAATCAATGGCTATCTTGATGATATACCGCTTAACCGGGTAAACCTTTTTGAAGAAAGCTTTCACAAATATCTGGAGACGGTTCATCCTGAGATTGGCAAAGCTATCAGTGAAATGAAAGAAATTACGCCGGAAACGGAAGAAGCGTTGAAGAAAGCCATCATTGAGTTCAAGCAGGGCTTTGCCGAAAAACCAGCCAAGGCAAAAGAAAAAATAGAAGAGAAGACAGACACTGTAAGCGAAAAACAGCCGGACAAAGAGCAGAAACAAAAGGAAGAAAAATAAGTGCCTACCTTGCGTGCCATACGCCGCCGGATAAGGGGCGTCAGGAACACTGCCAAAATCACCAGGGCGATGGAGATGGTCGCCGCGTCCAAGATGAAGCGGGCACAGGAGCGCGGTCTGGCAGGCCGCCCCTATGCTGAAAAAATTGAGCAGGTCATCGCTGACCTGGCGGCATTGCCCCAGCCTGACGGCGGCGCTCATCCCCTGCTCCAGGTGAGACCGGTCAATAAAATCATGGTAGTCCACATCACACCGGACCGCGGTCTATGCGGCGGTCTAAATGCGAACCTTAACCGGCTGTGCGGGAGCTTCATTATTGAACAGAAGGTGCCGGTGACACTCATCACCGTGGGGCGGAAAGGCATGGACTTCATGAAACGCTATGGCAGAGACATCCGCGCTTATTTCACCGGACTTGGCGACCGCCCCGGCTTTCTGGATACGCTCCCCATTTCCCGCATCATAATTGATGATTACAGCGGTGGACTTGTTGATGAAGTGTACCTGCTCTACGCCCGCTTTTTCTCTACCATGGTACAGAAACCATTCCTGCAAAAATTGCTCCCGGTAACGCCAGCACAGATTCCCGGCGGGCAGAACGTGGATTATATCTATGAACCTGGCGCCTCAGCGGTGTTAGACCTGCTTTTGCCCAGGTTTGTGGAGATGGAAGTGTATCACGCCATTCTGGAAGCCATCGCCAGCGAACAGTCAGCCCGCATGATGGCGATGAGAAATGCCACAGAAAACGCTCTGGAGCTTATTGACAGCCTGACGCTTCAGTTCAATAAAGCCCGCCAGGATGTCATCACCAAAGAGCTTCTTGACATCGTGGGCGGTGCGGCGGCTCTGGAATAGCCGGAGGTGATATGGCAGAAGAAAAGGCTAAAACTGCGAGAGGAAAAGTCGTCCAGGTCATCGGCACGGTGGTTGACATTGAGTTCCCACCGGATGCATTGCCGGCGCTGTTTAACTCCATAGAAATCCCCACCAGCGAAGGCAATATCATCCTTGAAGTCCAGAGTCACATGGGCAATAACTGGGTCAGGTGTCTTGCCCTCACGCCGACTGATGGTCTTGAGCGCGGCGCGGAAGCGATTGACACCGGTGCGCCGCTGAAAGTCCCGGTGGGAAAGGGAACGCTGGGCCGCCTGTTCAATGTCATGGGACATCCTCTGGACCAGCTAGGGGAAGTGAAGGCGGAAGAATATTGGCCCATCCACCGCACGCCGCCACCGTTTGAGGAGCAGGTGACCACCACGCAGGTGCTGGAGACCGGCTTAAAGGTGATTGATTTAATCACTCCTTTCCCTAAAGGTGGTAAGATTGGTGCCTATGGCGGCGCCGGCGTGGGCAAGACGGTTATCATTATGGAGCTTATCCGCAATATCGCCACGGAGCACGGCGGTTTCTCAGTGTTCACCGGCATTGGTGAGCGCTCCAGAGAGGGCAACGACCTCTGGAATGAGATGAAAGAGTCCGGCGTCATTGACAAGACGGTGCTGGTCTTCGGGCAGATGAATGAGCCACCAGGCGTGCGCCTGCGTGTGGGCTTGACGGGCCTGACCATGGCGGAATATTTCCGTGATGTTGAGCATCAGGACGTGCTCCTTTTCATAGATAACATCTACCGCTATACCCTTGCCGGGATGGAGGTTTCAGCGTTGCTCGGCAGGATGCCTTCAGCGGTGGGCTATCAACCTACTTTGGCTACTGAGATGGGCGAGCTTGAAGAGCGTATCACCTCCACCAAACAGGGTTCCATTACATCTTTTCAGGCAATCTATGTGCCCGCCGATGATTATACTGACCCGGGAGTGGTGACCACCTTCGGTCACCTGGATGCGGTTATTGCCCTGGAGAGGTCAATTGCAGAGCAGGGCCTCTATCCTGCGGTTGACCCGCTCGTTTCCAGCTCTCGCATTCTTACTCCTGCGGTTGTCGGCGAAGAGCACTACCGCACTGCCCGCGAGGTCCAGCGCGTTCTTCAGCGCTACAAGGACCTGCAGGACATCATCGCTATTCTGGGCATTGAAGAATTGAGTGAAGAAGACAAGCTCACCGTTGCCCGGGCACGCCGTATCCAGCGCTTCCTCTCCCAGCCGATGTTCGTCACTGAGGTCTTCACCGGCAGAAAAGGCAGGTATGTGCCGGTTAAAGAAACGGTGCGGGGCTTCAAAGAAATCCTTGAAGGCAAGCATGATGATTTACCGGAGCAGGCATTTTATATGGCAGGCACCATAGACGATGTGGTAGAGGCGGCACAAAAGCTGAAGGGGTAAGGCAAATGGCAGGTTTCAGGCTGGATATCGTCACCACAGAGCGTTCTGTCTTCTCTGATGACGTGGATATGATTATCGCGCCAGGAGTTGAAGGACAGCTTGGCATCCTGCCTCACCATGCGCCACTCATGACCACTCTTCAGCCCGGGGAACTGCGGATTAAGAGGCGTGGAGAGGAAATCTCAATTGCTGTTTCCGGTGGTTTCCTGGAGGTCAGACCGGAACACGTGGTGGTGCTGGCGGATGCCGCAGAGCGAGCTGATGAAATAGACGTGGCCCGGGCGGAAGCAGCCAAGAAACGCGCCCAGGAGCAGTTAGCTCATCGCCATGGACTGGGGCTTTCCGCGCTGGGAGTTGACGCCGCTCAAGCAGAAGCCGCCCTCGCCCGGGCGCTGGCACGCCTTAAAGTGGCAGAAAGCGTAAAAAAGCGCAAAAAAAGAGCCTGACACATAGTCAGGCTCCTCTTCTCAATCAGCGGAAGTCTGGAAAAGCTTTCTCTTTTTGATGATTGCCCTTAGACGATTTCCAGTCTGACTTTGGTCTGGGCTTTGGCGGCTTTCACTCTCAGCAGAGAGCGCATTGCTTCCGCAATCCTGCCCTGCTTACCGATGATTCTTCCCTTATCAGCATCCGCAACGGTGAGTTTGAGGGTGATGCCCTGTTCGTCAGCTACCTCTTCCACTTTGACGGCGTCCGGCGCATCCACGATAGATTTGGCGATGTACTCCACGAGCTCTTTCATGTCTTCTCCTTGTTCGTATTGGACTTTTCTATTATACCGGCTTTGACCAGCAGGCGCGTGGTGGTATCAGTGGGTTGGGCTCCTTGTTTGAGCCATTGACGAGCTTTTTCCTGATTGATGACCACGGTCTCAGGATTAGTCCGGGGATTGTAGTGCCCAAGGATGTCAATAAATGCGCCGTCATTAGGAGAACGGCTGTCCGCGACAATAATGCGATAGGTGGGCTGTTTTTTGCCCCCCATACGCCGTAATCGTATCTTTACCATGTGTCTCCTAGCCTTCTTTTCTGAATATTATGCACTATTACGTGATAGCTGTCAATATAAAAC
>Ga0185342_1001080_pt1 | contig 12080 bp, 10 predicted proteins | sample ConPoolayeEmetaG_FD_128045 | JGI IMG/M metagenome (GOLD analysis project Ga0185342, IMG submission 128045) | Hot spring microbial mat communities from California, USA to study Microbial Dark Matter (Phase II) - Cone Pool mat layer E metaG... ...
GAGCAAGGAACAGGCAACCGAGAAGAACGGTCCAGAAAGTCGTCTGGGCCAGATTGAAGTCGAGGCTGGCCCAAATCTTGCGGTCAACAATCCCCACCCTCCAGATTTCCGCCAGACCGCCGTCGACCTTAGAAGCCACGGCGGCGATGATGGCGCACTGGCCGACCATGAAGACGGTGAACTGCGCCGCGTCGGTCCAGATGACCGCCCGGGCGCCCCCCAATCCGGTGTAGATGGTGGAAACGAGGCCGATGATCAGAATGCTGGTCAGGGCATCCAAGCCGGTGGCGGCACTCAGGGCGAGAGAAGGCGCGACGGCGACAAGGGCCATCCACAGAAGCCGTTTGCCGAGAAAAAGGGCGCTGGCCAGCAACCTGACATTCAGCCCGAAACGCCGTTCCAGATATTCGTAGGCCGTGGTCACATGAAGGCGCCGATAAAACGGAAGGAGAACGTAGACGACAACCGGCGTGACGAACAGAATGGCGAAAGGCCAGGCGATCAAGACCGAATCGTACCGGAATACCCGAGCCGGCTGACCGATGAACGAAATGCCGCTGAACAGAGTCGCGATAACCGAGAGGGCCACGGGAAGCCAGGGCATTTGCTCACTGGCCTTGAAGTACTCGGCGGTAGACCGCTGGCGACGAGTGAGGCGCATCCCGATCCCCAGCATGGCAACGAGATAGATGATCAGGACAAGCCAATCGGCAAAGTTCAAACCTTTTTCCAGCATTATTTCGCCATATCCAACCATGATCATCGAAACTTGTCAAGACGCCCGGCGTTTCGATTGTGCCTTAAAAATCCTCGCTTTCTTGACATTTCATGAATGGACACAATATATTAACGCATCGTGTCGTTCGATAAGAATTCGACATGACGTATCGCCAACGCATTCAACGCATCCTGGACGGCGGGGTGCCGGACCGTACGGTCTGGGCGCCGCGGCTTGATCTCTGGTATAACGCCCACCGCGCTGCCGGGACGCTTCCGGAGCCCGTTCGGAATCTGAGCCTGCGTCAGACGGAAGCTTTTCTCGGCATGGCCCATTCCGCCCGCGCCGGAATCGTTCACCGACTTGTCTTCGACGGCGTTGAGGAGATCACCATCCAACGGGGGGCGGATACGATTCGAACCTTCCGCACCCCTGTCGGCGAAACCTCAGCCACCTATTCCTATTCCGCTGAAGCGCACAAACTCGGAGTGCGCCAGATTTTGACGGAGCACTACATCAAGACGGAGCGGGATTATGAAGTCATGCAGCACGTCGCTGAACACATGCGCTTTGAGGCGGACTATGAGCGCTATCCGGCTTATGACACAGAAGTCGGAGAGGACGGATATCCGCTTGTCGTTCTGGGGCCTTCGCCGGTCGATCTGCTGATGATCATCTGGCTCGGCTATGAAAAGTTTTACCTGGACCTGGCGGATATCCCGCAGCGCATCGAAAATATGCTGGCTGCCCTCGAGGCCGGCTACCGAAAACTGTGGGATGTGGTGGCTTCGAGCCCGGCGCGCTATGTCATGCACGGAGTGCATTTCAGCGGGCAGATGACACCTCCTCCCATTTTTAAGCGCTACTTCCTGCCCTACTTTCGCGCCTTCAACGAACGGATGCACCGGGCGGGCATCAAGGTGGCCTTCCACGCCGACGCTGACTTGACGGGCCTTCTCGAGCTGGTCGCCGAATGCGGGTTTGATGTTGCCGACACCCTTGCCACAGCGCCGCTGGTGAGCTTGACCTTCGACGAGGCGCGTCGTGTCTGGAAGGATCGGGTCGTCGTCTGGGGCGGGGTTCCCTCGACGATCCTTGAGGAGAGCTATCCCCGGGCAGATTTTTGCCGTTATATCGAAGAACTCCATGCCAAAACAGTCGGCCGGCCGGGGTTTATCATGGCGGTTTCCGACAACATCATGCCCGGAGCCTCCTTTGACCGGCTGCTCTGGATCCGCGATTTTCTTAAGGTCAATGGCTGAGATTGAAGCCTGGCCAAATTTTCTCCCGCACCGGCCGAATGGAAAAACGGGCATCGAGTTGATTCCTCAGCCAGCTCAGCGAAAAAAATCCTATCCTTGTTGAAGGCTGAACATCCAGGCATCGAGGCCCATGTGGAAGACCCGCATCTTGGCCGGGGAGAATCCCCGCGAGGTAAGAATCTGGAGATGCTTCTGGGTGGGGACGTGAATTTCGTCCATGGCCGAGTAAAAAGTCTTGGTCAGATTTTCGACCAGCTGGGCGACGGATTCATCCGGGATCGCCTTGAGAACCTGCCGGGTGAAGTCGGTATGGTAGACCCCCACGCTCTTGACGTTCAGAAGGCGGGCGGCCAAGAGGCCGAGCATTCCGATCGGGCCGGGCGTCAAGATGATGATTTCGTCCGGATCGAGCTGCCAGATTTTTTCTATGGATTTCAGAACGGATGGAATCCGCAGGCAATAGTTCTCATGCCCCGGCAGCCGAAACGAATGGATTGAAGGCAAGTCGATTCGCTGAATCGCCGTGCCTCGAATATTTTCGCCATCACCGGAGGAGAGGATGATAGGGAGGGGCAGATCTTTTTCCAGAGTCAAATTTCCGATTTTCTCAAGAGCCGCGGAAACGCTGCTCAGATCGCCTAGCGAGTCGGCGAAGCAGAGGATCTTTTTCGGCGGGGCTTCTCTTTTCGTTCCATGAAACGCCTGCATCTCGGCCAGGAGGCCCCGGTTCTCCGACATCAGCTTGACGGTGGAAAAAAACGGCACGGAAAGAAAAATTCCCGGGATGGAGGCGGAAATATTCTTGATCAGACTGATCAGATCCCCGTTCTGAAGGTTTTTTTCAAAGGATTGAAGGAGGATTTTGAAAAACTCATCGGCAATCTCGGCGATTTTTTCGAAAGCCCGGTCGAGCCGTGTATCCAAAGGCGAGGTCCGGTGCTCTTCCATCTCGTCGATCAACTCGGCGATCAGCTTATAAAAACGGCGACCGTCCTTACCGGAGGAGGATCGGGCGCGTCGGAGCAAGACTCGATTTTTCAGACCTAACCCCTTTCGCTCAAAAACAAACTCCGTCAACTGTCCGAGAAACGAGGACGGCGCCGCTTCCCGTTTCTTCTGGGAAAACTCGTAGGCGATCTTATAAAACATGAAGGCCAGGGATTTGTAATTATTGTGGCGGCCCGCGGCTTCCGTCTTCCTGTCCATGATGCTCTTCAGAAACTCCTCTTTCGTCCTAGCGGCGCTCTGCGTATATGTCTGGCCGATGAACAGACCGGCATGATCGTCTGATCCGCCCGTCAATCCTTTGATCCAGGGGTTTTCTCCCCTCGGTTCGATCCGGTATTTCCTTGAGAGATCGTCGATTGTCTCCGGCGTCAGGTCAGAAAGAATCGTCCTCCACGTGTCGTTATGAAACCGGCTTCTTCCACCGTTTCGGGCTTCAAAGACATTGAACAGCAGAATCAGCTTTTCCAGGTGAGTGAGGGAAATTTTCCCGTTAACGGAGAACGAGGCGTGGGCCACCGAATGAGCCAGGCGGTTCTCGTGAAGGTATTCGCTCAGCTCATAAATATCATGACGACGGATTTGGATTTCTTCGAACTGGCGCTCATCGAATCCATAAATGAGGATGTGGACCTTACAGCCGTCCTCGGGAAAGTAGGCGGTGGATTCGACGCCGAGGAAAACATCCTGCGGGTATTTTTCTTGCAAGAGCAGGCCGGCTTCGATCCGGTTATGATCGGTAACCGTGATGAAATTCATTCCTTTCTGTTTGGCTGACTGATAAATAAATTCGGGCTCCGTATAGGACTCGCTGGCTCCCAGCCTCTGGAGAAACCACTCCGAAGGATGGTTGGAGTACTTGGAATGGACGTGAAGGTCGGCTCTAAGCATTTCTGAGGCTCCTTAGCACATATCAGCATACAGGAAGAGTATTATCTCTCAGTTAAGGAACGCTTAAATTTCCGTGAAGACGAGAACTCTTTCAACAACCGGATGGGGGATTTTTTTTTGCCGGCGGGCCCGAACTAAGAATAGCAACCAGATTCTTCCAGGAAAAGCGAAAATCCTGCAACGCCGCCAGCTTCTCCTGACGAAGCGAATTGAGATAGGCTCCGTATTCGTCGGGGTGGTTGACCGGCCAGAAGGAATAGTTTTGCAAAAAATCGGTCAGGCAGTCTGAAGCCACTTGACGATCATGCCACCGGCCTAGGGCCTGGTGGACAGACTTGAGTTTATCGTTTAGAGAGGCGCGTTCCTTTGGTCGGCCGCGGCAAGAATCGATGATCTCCAGCGTATATCTCGCTTCTTTGGAACGAATCCGAATCTTATGCAGCTCTTTGTCGCTTTGATGGTCTATCCCTGCCTGATCCCGCATTCGCTCGAGCAGAGTTTGAAGTTTTTGCTCGGCCCTTGCCATCACCAGTCCCTCGGGAATTCCCTGGAGCGATCTGGCCACCCGGCCATGGAGTCTGTTCAGCATGAAAGGGCCGAATTTTTTCGCCTCGGCCTCGAAGAGCCGCCTGGCTTCCCTTTCTCTATCCTTGAGCTCATTCTGCCATTCGCTGAGACGCTCGGATGGAAAGGAGGTGACCGTTTCTCCCCTCAGAAGCCCCAGTTGAACATGGACATCACGGAGGGTGCCGCAGGATCGGAAAAGACGACGTATCGGCTTGAAAGAAGCTTGGGCATCAAAGGAAGATGTGATCCATTCGATCAGCCGGACATAGGCCCGAAGCCGCTTGATATCGACGCGCAGGTTATGAACGCCAAGGCGATCCCGGTCGATGAAGGCAGCCTTGAAGTCTTCCATCAGGCGGGCGGTCTGGCGCTCGCCGTGATCTTTCAGAGCGTCGATCAGGCCGACCTTGAAATGTTTTTGGCACGGCATGTCTTCAGGCCGCCCCCGCCTGCTGCGCGTTTTTCTTGAAGTCCTCATAAAGCAGATGAATCAGCCCATCAGAAAGACCGATGAACGGAACATAGATCTGATCGATGCGGGACCATTTCATGACCCGGAGGAAGATCTCCATTGCCGGAACGATAACATCCGCCCGGTCGGGTCGCAGGCCCAGCAAACGGATTCGCTCATCCACTTCGAACCGGGAAATGAACCGGTCAAGTTCCTGGAGTTTCTTGTAGGAAAGAGGTTTGCCCAGTTTCTTTCCGGCCAGCATGAAAACCTTGTTGATGTTACCGCCGCTCCCGATGGCCACCGGAGAATCGATCTCTCGAGTCGTCTCCTTCAGCCAGCGCTTCATTTCCTTCCAGGTTGAGCGCTGAACCAGGCCCTTCATCAGCCGAATGGCTCCGATATCGAAAGACCGGGACCTCAGCATCCGTTTCTGGGAAAAAAAGGTCAACTGCGTGCTTCCTCCTCCCACATCGACATAGAGACAGGACCGATCGGCGGCCAGTTGCCGTTCAAAATGATTGGCATAGATAATCTGGGCCTCCGTCCGTCCATCTACGATTTCGAGGTCGATGCCGCTTTCACGTTTGATCATTTCGACGATTTCGGCTCTGTTTTCCGCCTCGCGCAAGGCCGAGGTTGCGCAGGCGCGGTACGCCAGGGGTTGAAAGGCCTCGATCAGCTTGTGAAAGGCGGTCATAACTTGGACGAGTTGGCCGGTTTTTTCGGGCGTGATCCGGCGGGTCAAGAACGCATCCTCGCCCAGCCGAAGCGGAAATCGAATGAGGGAAACTTTCTTAAAGACAGGAAGATCGTCGTCGGTGACGACTTGCGACAGAAGGAGACGGCTGGCGTTGGAACCGACATCGATGGCAGCAAATTTCATGCCGGGCCCTTTGCCCAGAAGGTCGGGCTCGAAAGAATATGGGGAGGATTTTTTGGCTGCATCAACATTTCATGGATGGCCCACTGTGCCCGAATCTTTTCCTCCGAACCGGTCGAGCGGAACTGATTGCTCAGGTCTTTATCCAAAGCCCGGGCTTTGACGTTGTCATTCCATTGAAGTTCAAGAAAGGATTCCAGCTCGCGACGAACGGAGGGGTCGTAGATCGGAAAAGTGACCTCGATTCTTTGATCAAGGTTGCGGGGCATCAGGTCGGCGGAGGAAAGGAAAAAGAGCGGCTGTCCCCCATTGGCAAAGGCGAAAATGCGAGAATGTTCCAGGTATTTATCCACGATGCTGATGGCTTCGATGTTGTCGCTGAGCCCCGGAACTCCGGCTTGAAGAGAAAACATGCTTCGAACGATGAGGCGGACTTTCACCCCCGCCCGGCCGGCCTGATAGAGCGCCCGGATGATCTCCGGATCGGTCAGGTTATTGACTTTGAGAAAGATCCAGGCTGTTTTTCCTTTCTCAGCGGCCCGGATCTCGCTCTGAATCAACCGGATCATCTTCTTCCGGGTGTTGAAGGGCGAAACGATCAGCCGTCGGAACGGTGCAAGCTTATAAGTCGTCTCGAAGAACTCAAAAAGGTTTTGGACTTCCTTCGTCAATTTTCTATTGGCGGTGAATACGGCATGATCGCTATAAATTTTGGCCGTCTCTTCGTTGAAATTGCCCGTGCTCAGGACGGCGTAAAGCTCTTGGTGTTTTTTCCCCTTGCGGCTGATGAGGCACAGCTTGCAGTGGACTTTAAGACCTTGAACGCCGAAGATGACGCGAACTCCGCCCTCTCTCAGGGTATCGGCCCAGGCGATATTGGCCGCCTCATCGAACCGGGCCCGAAGTTCCAGCACGACGACCACCGTTTTGCCGTTTCGGGCCGCGTTGATGAGGCAGTTCAAGACACTCGAATGCTGAGCGGCCCGGTAGATCGTCATTTTGATCGAGTTGACCTTCGGATCGATCGCGGCCTCCCGGAGCAGATCGATGAGGTGATCGAACGAATGATAGGCCCAATGGAGCAGGATGTCCTTTTTGGCAATGACCTGGAACAGGCTGGCCCGCGGATGAAGGTCCGGATGTCGGAGCTTGGGCGCGGCTGGATAGCGGAGCCGGCTGAGCCCGAAATCGGGGAACTTCATAAAATCCCGGAAATTGTGATACCGTCCTCCGGGAATCAACGCCTCCTTTCCTTCGATGCGCAGCTCGCGGATGAAGATTTGAAGAAAAGCCGAAGGGAGACGGGCATCATAGATCAGCCTGACCGGATTGCCCTGCTTTCTATTCTTCAGGCTCTGTGAGACTTTCTTAATGACGCTCTCCGACACGTCATCGTCAATATCGAGCTCAGCGTCTCGCGTAATTTTGACCGTGAAGGCCTCAAGGATATCGAAATCGAAAGGTCCAAAAATATCCTTCAGGCCGAAGCGAACGACATCGTCAAGGAGGATTAAATAGCGAACCCCATCTCGATGCGGCAGGATCAGGAAACGGGAGAGGATATCGGTGGGCAGCTCGATGAGGGCGAACTTGGCCTTCCCGGGCTTCGATCTTTCCGCCAGGCAAACCGCTAAGTAAATCGACTGGTCCCGCAGTTCGGGAAACCGGCTGACCTGGTCGATCATAAGGGGGATGAGTTTGGGTCGGACCTCATCTCGGAAATAGCCTGTCAGAAAGCGCCGCTGCTCGGCGTCGAGACGACGCTCATCAATCAGGAAAATGCCTTCGGCGGCCAGCTGTTTGAGAATTTCCTGATAGGTCGCTTCGAACGCTTTATTCTGGATCAGGACGATATCCTGGATCTCCCGGAGGATTTTCCTGGGGTTGTGTCCGATGATTTTTTTGGCCCGTTTGCCCAACCGTGACAGCCGTTTGAGGGTGGCGACGCGAACCCGGTAAAACTCATCCAGGTTGGAGGAAAAAATGCCCAGGAATCTGATCCGCTCGATCAAAGGCACCGTGGGATCGGCTGCTTCTTGAAGCACCCGGGCGTTAAAGGAGAGCCAGGAGATTTCTTTGTTGGTGATTTTGCCCATGAGCGGACCTGCACTCATCGGGTCGAGACCGGGTGATGGGTTATTCGACCTCAGGCTCCTTTTGAGCCAGCAGTGCCGGCGCAGGCGATTCGATACCGGAATCATTCGGTGCGGACGGTGACTGTGGCTTCGCCTGTTTGCTCGTCTTGGCCTGGTCCGGCCCGGCGGGCCGCGATTTCGACTTTTTTTCCAGACAACGCTGTCCTGAGGGAGACCGTTTTCTCTTAGTATTGGGTTCCGCTTCTAAGGCCTCCAGCCAAGAGACATCGGTAAGGCTGAAATTCCGCGCTTCTTTCACAAAACTGGAAGCTGTCTTCTTCAATGAGTTTTTGAGGATTGGGACGACTTCGGCGGCTGCGTCCTTATCCAGGCTCTCCAAAATGGCCATGTTTTGCCGGGTCATCCGGGATGTAAGTTCTCGCCGAATTTTCTTCTGCCAATTCTTCGCTCTAACATCGCCGCCCGGGATATCGAAACTCCTCAGATGGGCGTTTTCCGGGCCTGCCTCTTTCCAGGAAGAGACGGAGAACTCGATCCTGACCATCCCGGCCTTGGGAATATCGTGCCTCAGGTCTTTTACCAAATGCTTGGCCATCTCGCTGAGTCGGGGGTTGTGGCCGACCATGAGCAGGTTGCCGTAGCGGTCATCCATATCTTTTATCAATCGGAGCAGAGAGGATCCGTCGCTGGCCTTGTAAATGGCGTCGAACAGAAGAATCTTCTGGATCGGGTAGTCAAGACGTCGGGCGAAAATATGGGCGGTTTCCAAAGCCCGGTCGGCCGGGCTGGAGATCAGCAGGTCGACCTTGACGCCTTCCTTTTTCATTTTCTTCCCCATGCTTTCGGCCTGCTTTTCCCCTTCTGGAGTCAACGGGCGTTCGAAATCCGAACGGTTGGACTTAGGGCCAACGGCCTCGGCGTGCCGGACAAGAATCAGCCTTTTCATCGATGATCCTCCAAAGGTTTTAATCTATTTTTGATTAATAGCAGGCGGCTTTGAGAAGCGTCAATGGATTGGGACAAAATTCATCACAATTTCATCAAATCTTGTTCAAAAAATAACTTTTCAGCCCTTCCTCGGTCTTCCATCCGGTTGGCGCACGACTTCTGATACGGGACAAATTTACGCATGGGTCCCCTGGAACTATGGAAGCCAAGAGCTCAATTTTTTTCTGCCGATACTGATTCCTGTCTGCATGGCCGGCAACGGTGCTTTTTTCTGCCGACACTCTGGCCAGAAGATGTTCTCGTCGGCTGCCGCTCTCTCGCCGTCCCCGATCATTCCGAATACCGTCCCGGCCATTGGACCCTGGTTGACAACGACCAACCGAACTTGGATATAAACCCTATTTCTGAGTGAGAGCCAATCGTCTAAGCAAATCCGTCCACGTCTGTCGTCTGGGATCTGGGTTCGGTGTCATCAAGCCGACAGCCGTCGGGAGGTGGATAGTGAAGCTGGTTAGGTGGAACGCTGGAGGCGGCGGGGCCGATCGGCTCGGCTCCGCATGCCCGGAGCCTCCTTTGAACGACTGCTCTGGATCCGCGACTTCCTCCATCGCTCAGGCTGAGAGAGGGACCGCGACAGTCCACCTTCGAAAAAACGCAAGGAAAAAAGCTTCGATCAGGCTGCCGGAGTTCAGTTCGGCAGGACGACGATTTCAACGCGCCGATTCTTCGCCCGGTCTTCCTCTGTCTCGTTGCTGGCGACGGGACGACTTTTCCCGTAGCCATGAACTTCGAACCGAAATTCTTCCAGTCCCGCTGATTTGAGGAAATCGGACACAGCCGCGGCTCGCTTTCCCGACAAGACCTGATTTTTCCCGCCGTGCCGATAGAATCGGTATGCCCTGAAATGATGATCGTGGCGCCAGGATACTTCTTTATCTCTTCTGCGATACCGGCAAGCTCCTTTTTTGCCTCGACTTTGAGCTCGAACTTGTTGAAATCAAACAAAACGGAACTGCTCAAAGAAAATTGAAGGACGGACCCGATGGCTCCCACGGCATCGATATCAGCTCCCGGCCCCGCCGCAGGATGATTTCAAATCGGTCAAGCGGACAAAATGAAAGAGCTGACCAGGCTGGATATAGGGCTGGATATCTACGTCGGCCTTTCCGCCCTTGATGGCTCCGACCTCAATCCAGGTTGCGCCGTGCTCGGAGATCGCCAGATCTGTCGGCTCGACGTCGGGGCCAATCTCGAAGACGTAAAGGTCAGGCCCGGGGATGTCGATAAGGCCGTGGTCGACGAACCGCAAAGTCAGCACCCCTCCGCAGCCGAGAGTGACATAATTCTTGTCCTCTGATTCGTCATAATCGGGAATTCCCAACCCTTGCTTAGGATCTCGATCGCGCTCCCTGGAAGCAGCGGGCGATCCCAATTGGAAAGAGACGACCTCATCGGCGAAAGAAACATCGCCGAGGGGAAAATGGACTTTTCCCCCATGGCCGTCAGGATATTCCTTGCCGCCCGGCGCAACCTGATGGGAGAAGGAGGCAAAGCGAAAAACGGCGAAAAAAACCCCGCGCCTTCTGCGGAGAGAAAAAGCGCGGCAAGGACGATCACCCCAAGAATAATCATTCTCGGCCTCATTTCAGCCTCCTCGGTCGGATCTCTTTTTGCATCGCCTGAATCTAAGGATTCCCCTATGTCATTGGAGAAATATGCAATTCCGTCCGTAATCTGTCAAGATTCCTGGCTGAACGGTTATTGAAAGTTGAAATCGGCAATTTTAAGACCAGGACAAGCATTTGTTTTCTCATGGAAGATTGTCTATAATTAAACTGGCCGCAAAAGATGAAGAAAGTGGTGCCCAGAATCCTGATCGCCGTCCTTTCGGCCGGACTGCTTCTCTCCCAGAGCCTCGTGGACATTTCCAAAGCCGAGCAAGAGCGCAGGGAAAAGCTCAAAGGGAAAAATGTCAAAGTCATCACCAATGATGACCTGAAATCGATCCGCAAAACACCGGCTGTTCAAACACTCAAGCCGGACCAGAGCCAAGCTCCGCCCGGCTCAGGGGGGCAGGCGGAGACGGAAGAACAGGAAGAGCCCGCCGCCGCGGAAAGAGAATCCCGAGCACTCCCTGAAGTGGAACCGGAGATTGCGTATGCCCGCAGGGTCCTGCCGGAAACCTATCTCGTTAAGAACCCGGAATACGCCCTGGGTTTTCCCGACGGCCGCTACGCGGAGATCTCCATGCTCGGGCTTCTCGACCTTGATTTCAGCGCCCGGAATGGGCCGGGCGATGACATTGCGATATTTGCCAGATCTGCAAGCGGACAAGAAGGAACGCCGGCAGACGAGGGGGAAGGTGTGCTTGTTGGACCATTTGAGGGCTCCTGGACGCAGGGCTTTTGGTATGGCGTTCTCGTCTCGAGAGGAGATGGTGAGTGGGAAGCTATAGGCCGGGGAACAGGTGTCAGCCAACCGGAAAAATTTGACCTGGGCGGTTACTCCTCGATTACCAAGATTAGGATCATTTTTAAGCCACATAACAACCCTGATCTCCCGGTAAAGCTTTTTCGAATTCATTCCCAAGAGAAGACCATCGGCATCGACGCCGTCGAGGCGCTCCACTAAAGCACCGTCGAGTAGAAAAGGGATCAGTATTTCGTTTTCCGCTGCGATCTCTATCTAAGGGACTGGGCTGAAAACCATATGAAAATCAAGGTGGAAAAGAATATTCGGATCGCCCGCTTCGCAGGCCTTCTTCATCTTGTCCACGGCACGGGCGATGGGTAGGACGGGAGGTCGAAGAGGCGGCTAAAAAAGTCGTCGTGGTCAAGGGCCATGATAAGAGCGGCGGCCTGGGAGATGCAGTCGCCGCGGCCAATCGGATTTTCTCTCCGCCTTACCCTGTTTCCAGCCGTTTCCATTCTTCTGGTTAGGCGCTAACCCGGGTTGACGTTTTCAAGCTTTGATTCTGCCTTCGGACGAGGGCTTTTCCCCCTCTTTCAGGAGAACCCGGCCAACTCCCTGACAATGGCCCGTTTCTTGAGGCTATTCTCCCGCCATAGGAGTCTATCGGCCTCGACATCCCGAGCGCACCGTTCTTTATATCGCCCGAGTGACTTCCCATATCCCCGACAAAGGCCAAGTAACCGTCCGTTATTACGGCCTCTACGCCAATGCCCATCGCGGGAAAGTTAAGAAGGCAGGCCTTTATCGCCGAGAGACCACCGCGGCCTCAGGTCGCCTCGCAGGAATT
>Ga0185342_1001088_pt1 | contig 12016 bp, 10 predicted proteins | sample ConPoolayeEmetaG_FD_128045 | JGI IMG/M metagenome (GOLD analysis project Ga0185342, IMG submission 128045) | Hot spring microbial mat communities from California, USA to study Microbial Dark Matter (Phase II) - Cone Pool mat layer E metaG... ...
GACCTAAGCCTGCCATGTTCGCACCCTGCCCTACCTTCCACCACTCTCCAGGCCGTATACCACGGAATCACCGGGCCGGACGGCTTCCTTGATCGTCTTGAGCTTTCCGCCGGCCTCATCAGGCCTAACCTCGTCGATCACCAGCTCGGCAAGGAACGCCGCGCCGCGGTAGACCATGAAGGTCATGCCGGGGACCACCCCGGACGACTGTCCAATATTGATACTCGCGTAACTGCCCTCGATGCTGACGATCTCGCCGCGGATCGGCCCGGCAACAACCGCCGCGACGGGGACCACTCCCGCAGGCGCGGCAGCCGCCGCCACGCGCCGCCCCATGGCCAATGCCTGCTCCAGTTCGCTGAGCTTCTGCTCCGCGGCGTAGAGCTTCTCCTGAAGATTACGCGTCTGGTCGGTAAGCACCGCGCTCGCCGCCGTGAGTTCGAGCACCCGGCTGTTCAGTCGGATATTCCGCGTCTGCAAATCGATGTTCTGGGTAAGCAGCATCTGGTTCTGCTTGCGCAAGGCAGTCTGCTCGGCGGTCTGGACGTCCAGCAGCTCTTCGAGTTTCTTGCGACCTGCCTCCGCGGTCACGCGGTCGTTCATTTCGCGTGCAAGCTGATTGCGGGCGTCAATGAGCGCTGCATCCAGGTCGCGCACCTGCTTTTGGGCCGCTTCGAGAGCCTGCGTCCTTTCCTGTAGGGCGTCTTCCTTGAGGGCCAGCGAAGCCTCCATGATCGCCTGGAGGTTCACCCGGTGCGTGAACTCGGCAAGCTGGCGCTCCTGATAGGTCTCGGCCAGCTTTCTCCAGTTAGCCATCTGGGCCGCCGCCGCGATGAACAGACAGGAAACCGCGATGGAAAGCACCGCGGTGAGGACGACAAACACCTTCGTCATGGTGCTCACAGGCGGGCTCCTCTAAGCTGCCCCGACGCCGGGCGGATAGCGCACTGCCTAGGCCGTACAGCGAACCTGCGCCCGCTGCCTCCGCCGACGGGCCGCGATTGTAGGGGCTGCGGCTCCAAATTCAAACCCTATTGTCCTGCCGCGTCGCATAATCTGCAACGACCCCGACCAGGTTTAGCCCCAGCCCCGCACGGCGTCCCGCGGCCGGCTCCCAACAGTCCCGCACAGCCACCGCAGCCGGCGCCAGCGGCCCAAGCGCAGCTTAACCGTTGGCAATTCCATCAACAGACGGCTAATCTATTGGTAGCCGAAGCTACCGATGGAACTTGCGATCACATTGCGAGAGCCTCATAAGCGCGCCGGTCTGTTCGGGGCCGGCGACTGTTACCTGCGCCGGATCCGCGCCGCCTTCGGCGTCCGCCTCCATACCCGCAACGCGGAAATCCGCATTGTGGGCGAGCCGGCGAGCGTGGCGCGGGCGGCCGCCGCCGTCGAACGCATGCAGGACATGCTCCGCGGGCAAGACTATCTGGACGAAGCCGACGTCGAGCTGGCGCTGGCCGAAGTGCAGCATCAGGAACGGGCCCGCTCCCCCGACAGCCTCGTAGTCTTCACGCCCCATACGGTCATCACACCGCGCACCGAAGGCCAACGTCGCTACGTCCAGGCAATGCTCACGCACGACCTGGTCTTCTGTAGCGGCCCGGCCGGAACCGGGAAAACCTACCTCGCGGTCGCCGTCGCCATCCACCTGCTGCGCACCAATCAGACCAGCCGCATCATTCTGGTCCGGCCGGCGGTCGAAGCAGGCGAGAAGCTGGGGTTTTTGCCGGGAGATCTCCAGCAGAAGGTCAACCCTTACCTGCGACCCCTTTTCGACGCCATGCACGACATGATGACCTTCGACCAGCTTAAGCGCTTCCTGGTCAACGACATCGTGGAGGTCATCCCGCTGGCGTACATGCGAGGTCGAACGCTCAACAACGCCGTCATCATCTTGGATGAGGCCCAGAACTGCACCCCCGCCCAGATGCTCATGTTCCTGACCCGCCTGGGACACCACAGCAAGATGATCGTCACCGGCGACGACAGTCAAATCGACCTGGCACCAGGTCAGCCGTGCGGACTAATCGACGCGGTCCAGCGGCTCCGTCTCGTCGAGGGGGTGGCAGTCCTTCGGCTGACGGAAAAGGACATTGTGCGGCACCGACTGGTCCAGGAGGTGGTCGCCCGCTACGCGGAGCGCGCTGCTAGCTCCCGCGAGGCAGCGTCCGATAATATGGCACCTGAAACCCACCAAAGGCCGTCCGGCGGCAATGTGCAAGCTGATTAAGCTCACAATACTGCCCGGCAAACCAAGGTTGCCGACGCCGCTGCCGACTACAATGCTTACTAATGTGGCCCTTCGGTAAACATTCGGCGCGCCGAAAAGAAATCCGTCGCTCGAAGACCGAACGCGGGTTCGCTTGGCACCAGCGTTTGTTCAGTCGCGTCGGCGCGGTACCGGCCGCAATCACCGTCGGAAGCGCGATCACGGCGGCGCTGCTGGTCAACGCCGGACCGGATCCGCTGAACCTGCACGTGGGCCAGACTGTGCCGCGGGCGGTTGTATCGCGCGTCGAGTTCCGCGTGGGCAACGAGGCGCGGACGATCGAGATGCGTCTGCGGGCGCGCGACAACACGCCCAACTACTACGAGCTGGACGTTTCACTGCTAAACGACATCCGCGGGCGGCTCACCAATGCCCTGCAACTGGCCAAAGCTCACCTGGATGATCCGGCGCGCTTCCAGGACGAAGCACGCCGAAGTCGGCTGATCTTGGATGACGAGGGCCGCCAGGAGCTGCTGCGAATTGCGCGCCTTACCGACCCCGCCGAGTGGCAGCGTGCAGCGGACCGGTTCCAGTCGGCGGTAGAGGAGGCGGTGTACCGACTGGCCGAAGGAAGCCCACTTTTGGTCGAACCGTTGGACCCGGCGAACCGGCGGACCGCGGCCAATGCGATTTTGATTGACCCGCGTGGTGGGGGCGATTCAGCCCAGCGAGTGGTTCCGGTATCCAGGCTGCTGCCAGCAAATCAGCCGGAGGCGGCCGAGACGGTAGCTGCCGCCGCGGCCGCGGCGTTCCGCCAGGCCCTCCAGCCGAGCATGCGGGCCTCGATCGCCGAGACCCTGCGCGGAGAGGCGGACGGTTCAGCTCGGCCCATTTACCGGTTTGCTGCCGAAAAGTCGAATCATGCGGCTCAAGAGGCGGCCGCCGCAGTCCCCATCCAGTACGACGTCTATCCCCCGGGCCGGCAGGTCGCGGACGCCGGCGTAATTACCGAAGAGGAGCACCGGCTGCTGCGCCGCGAACACGAGAGCTACGTGCAGTGGTTGCACACGGCGAGCCGTCTACCGCCGCCGGAGGAATTGGAACGCCTGCGTCAGGTGGACCCGCGCGGGTACGAAAGGCTGCTTGCTGATCAGCAAGAGGCTGCCCGGGCACTCTCGGCGCGGCGGTGGCAGATTGCGGGCTACGGGGTCCTGGCCATGCTGGTGCCCGTGGGCCTGACATATTACCTGTCGCGCGGACGGACCGGGCCGCGTGTTGATCCCTCGCAGCAACTGCTGACTGCGGTTGTGCTTTTGCTGGTGCTGGCGGTTGCCCGGTTGGCATACGTCACGACGGCCCGGCCGCCATACGCAATCGGCGTGCAGGCTTTCGCCGCCGCCCTGCTGGGCGTGGTGTACACGCGGGGATCCGTCTCCGCAGTAACCGGTGGGCTGGCGCCACTGATCACCCTGGCAGCTAGACAGGGGCTGGGCTATTTCATCTCGCTCTTGGCAGTCTCCATGACCCTTTTGTTCGGGCTGCGCGAGGTGCGCAGCCGGGGCAAGATCGTCGCGGTAGGTCTGGGTGCGAGCCTCGTGGCGCTGCTGAGCACAACCGCGGCGGCGCTGGTGGACGCTCAGACGCTCAGGTTTGCCCTGGTTCACCAGGCTCTGCCGGCGGCACTGACCACCCTGGCGGCGGCAGTGGTCATCGAAGGCATCCTGCCGGGCATTGAGCGGCTGTTCAAGATTTCAACCAGCGTCTCGCTCCTGGAATGGTGCGATGCCAGCAAGCCGCTGCTGCGTCTGCTGGCGACTGAGGCCCCCGGCACTTACAACCACAGCCTCGTAGTGGGCACCCTGGCCGAAGCTGCCGCCGAAGCCATCGGCAGCCGCGGACTGCTGGCCCGCACCGGCGCCTATTACCACGACATCGGAAAGATCAACAAGCCCGAATACTTCGCCGAAAACCAGGCCGTTGGAGCCAGCCCGCACGACCGGCTTTCCCCCGCCATGAGCCACCTGGTCATCATCGGGCACGTCAAGGACGGGATCGAAATGGCCAAAGAGTACGGCCTGCCCGCCAGTCTGCACCCCTTCATCGCCGAGCATCATGGCACGACGGTGATCGAGTACTTCTACCACGCCGCCAATCGGCTGCGCAAGCCGGGCGACCCCGAGGTCACGGACCTCCAATTCCGCTATCCCGGCCTGAAGCCGCAGTCGCGGGAGACCGCGATCGTCATGCTCGCGGATGGTGCCGAAGGAGCAGTACGCTCACTGGCTGAGCCGACCCCCGCACGCATCGAAGACACGGTCGCCAAGATCGTCGAGCGCCGGCTCACTGACGGCCAGCTAGACGAGTGCGACCTGACATTCCGTGAGCTCGCTCTGATTCAGCGCAGTTTGGTCAAGAGCCTCTGCGCCATCTACCATTCGCGTGTCAGCTATCCAGAACGCGAGGAAGAAAAGAAGGGAGCCGCGGCTCGTGCCTCCTGACCGATCGGCAGGCCCGCCGCGCCGATGCCCGCTTCAAATCAGCATCGTCTGGCGCACCCGCAGGTGGCCCCGGCTGGAACCGATACTGCGACGCGTCGGGCGCCTGGTTGCGCGCGCCGAAGGATTCCGCTGGGGGCAACTGTGCGTCGCCATTCTCGGCGCGCAATACATGCGAAGCCTCCACCGGCGCTTCTACGGTACGCCGGAAGCCGGCGACGTACTGGCGTTCGACCTAGGCTGCAACCGAAAGACCGGCCGGATGCAAGCTGACATCGCGATCTGCGCTGAAGTCGCCCTGAGGTACTGCCGGCAAGTGCTCGGCCTGCCGCCCAGCGCGGCGCCAGAGAGTGACCGGGCTCTTTGGTCTGCGGTGCGCGGGGAGCTGGCTCTTTACCTCACTCACGGGATCCTGCACTTGGCGGGCTACGACGATGACTCGCCGCGGGGTTTCCGCCGGATGCATGCGCGCGAAGAGGAGCTGCTCGCCGCCTGCGGCCTGCGGCCCCTGCGCATGCCGAGAAGTGAACCCGCGGGCCAACGGGCACTCTCGATCGGGCGGGCACGGCACGCTACCCGGCGCAGGCGCGCCTCGGGGCGTGACTGAACTGGGCCGCCGCTACTTCCGCCTTCGCCGGAGGCTGCGCCACAGCGCTTCGGGAGTGGGATACAGCGTGTCAATTCGCCGGCGCCAGGCCAGGAAAGCCTCTGGCGTCCAGGAACGCCGCCGGCGCAGAGTGGCAATCAGACCGGCAGCCAGCCCGGCCAATGTGTTCTTCACGCGAAAAGAACGCCGAACGCAGTCCGATACCAGGAAAAGATCAATGGTACGCTGCGTCGACAGCAGCTTAAGAATTCGCAGCTCGCCTGGATCGGCTACATTGAGGAACCGCTCGAACGTGCAGGCATTACGGCGCGCCAGCCGCGCAAGCAGCACCACGCACATCGTTTCGCCGTTATCAAAATCGGCCAGGGCCAGCTCGACGGGGCAGCGGGTCGGATAACGCGCCAGGGTAAACTCGTCTTCGCGCACATAGAGCTGCACCGCCTGCTCGGTCGGCACCACCACCAGACAATGGGGCGGCGCCTCCAAGACCGCCGGCGGCGGCGAGCGACGCAACCGCACCCGGCCGACAGAACTCTCCGGCACCACGCTGGAAATATCGGCTCGCACGACCGACACTGTGCGTTGGATGGTCGCGGGGCGCTTGTGGGGCTGCCACAATGCCCGACGAGTTTTGCGCCCCGGCAGGGGACCGTACCGCCCTGGCGCCCGAATGACCCCTGAACCGCCCGCAGCGCATGAAACAACCGGCCGAGCCAACGGCGCTTTTGCAGATTTCCGGCCTCTTGCGCAAATTTTCGGCGGCCCCCGAGCGGATCGAGCGCCAATGGTTCGAGCAGGTCTACCGCGGCCGCGGCGACCGCCTGCCTCAGCTGACCTGCCGGGCGGTGATTACGGGGTCGATCGTCGGCGGGCTGCTTTCGGTTACCAACGTTTATATCGGACCCAGAACCGGCTGGAGCTTCGGCGTCCCTATCACGGCCCTCATTTTCTCCTATGCAGTCTGGACTAACTCCTACCGGGTCGGCATGGTCCGCGGCCGGCTTGGCATTCTCGAAAACAACTGGTTGTAGTCGACGGCCGGCGCCGCAGCAGACGCCGACACCATCACGGCTGAACCGCCTCTACTAACAGGCAGTCAAGCCCAAAGTAGTAACGGTCTGAGCGCGGGTTGCGGTCCTCCACTCTAATCCGCAAGTGCAGGGGCCCTTTCGCCAGATCATAGGTACCCAGAGGCCACGGCGGCATCACCCCCAGCGGCCCCCAGGTATCGCATGGCCTGCCGGCTGTCTCTCCGTTGACGTATGCCTGAACGATTCCGCCCTGCGGCGACCGCACGTACAGCGCCGACAGCCGGTACTGGCCCGCCCGAACAATCGGCACCTCAAACTCGATAACACCACCACGGCGGGCCGGCCGACACCACACATAGCTTTCGTTGCTGGCCTGCGGCAGTGGCTCCAGCGCCGGGTTGAAACCCTGGCTCTTGGCTATGGGCATGTTTTCAAACTCCACCGCGACAGGGCTGTAGACCTTGATCAGCTCCACCGCGTCCAGCGCCAGTCGCCCCGCGCCGCCGGCACCAGCGCGTGGCTCTGCCCGGAGCGTGAGCCGGTGGTGCCTGCCGCCAGCACCTTCGACCAGCCCCAGTACCGCAATAGCGCTGTCGGGCGTCTCGCAGTACGTGTCGAAGGGTTCTCCCAGCGGCTGCCCGTCAAACAGCGCTTGAAAACGGCCTCCCGACGGGCCAATGCCCACACGCAATTGAACGCGCATATACGGCTCGCGGCGATCCACCGGCAAATCCAGCGTCACCGCCTGTCCGGCATGCGCAAACTCAAAAACCCGCCGCACGCCGCCCGAGTAAGATAAACCGTATTCCGTGCTGACGCGCGCTTCGCCTTCGAGAATGGTAAGTTCCTCTGCCTCCGGACCGTTTGCCGTCCGAGGCGGATCGTCGATTACCCAGCAGTCGAGCGTAGCAGGCCGGTTGCATCGCAACGTAAAGAAATTGTCCCCGCGGCGCAGCGGCACCACACCTACGGGGTAAATTCCGGTGGCGTTGTTCTTGTCGTACTCGACTTTTCCGACCGCAGCTCCGCCCTCGTCGAAGACCTCTACGCGCTCAAAGTAAAAGCGACGGATCTGGTGCATCCGGAGGCTCAGCCGCGCGACCCAGTCGCGTTCGGACGGAATATTCACCTTGACCGGCTGGTCGTTGGTGATGGTCGCCGCCGCTTCGGCGGAAAGCTCGCCGCCCTCGGCAAACTTCTGCTGCAACACCTGGCCCCACTCGTCGCCGATGATGTGATTCTCGACCTCTACGGATCCGGGTATTCGCAATCCCGGTGGCGTAAGATCCGCGAGTTCGAGAGGCAAAAACTGGTCGCGCGATGCCGCGGCTGCATACCAGTAGACCACACAGCCATAATAGGTATCGCGCGCGTCAGCCTCCTGGCGGTTCTCCAACACTGCCCGGATCGATTTCTCGAAGTTGACACAGTCCGGCACGAACCAGCGGTACCCCGAAGTCTTGCCATAGGGACCCGTGACAGTAACCCCATGCAGCGGCAGCGCTTCCACTGCAAGTGTCTGCGTCGCCCCGAGAAAGTCTCCGCTGCCAGTGCCGAGGTACTCGGGGCTGGGCGCGCCGTTGATCCAGATAATCTCGCCGCCCGCCCCCCACCAAGCCTTCCGCGGACAGTCAACGTTAAGCGTAAGTCCCACCAGCCGTCCCGCTCCGCTTGCTTCCAGCAGCGCGAACCGCCCTTCGCGGCAGGGGTCCTCCCGGCGAAACTTCGCATGAAAGCGCAGCGCCTCTGCCGGCGGCGGCTGCGGATCAACCCGCGCATACAGCATCATGCGCAGACGATTGCCGCGCGGCAGCGTGGGCGCTGCTTCAATCTCAAGGCGCGCGGTCTCCTGAAACGGCATAGGGAAATAGCAGTAGCAGAACCGGCTCTCGTGACCCACGCGGTTGAGGTCTTCCCGAGTCGCCTCACCCGGCATATCCGTCCACAGGTCGGTGCCGCAGAAAAGGCTGTTGTAGCGGTTAAGCCGAAAGCCCGAGCCGAAAAAGTCAACCAGCGGCACCTCGACGCTCGGTTGCTGTTCCCCGTCAAAAAATATCCGCAGAACCGTCTGGTGCAGAACGTAAGGCTGCATTTCAGGCCGCAGATCCGCGAAGGAAACATGCAGCGCCCGGATCACACCCCCGCCCGGAAAGGTCTCGGTGACGAGCTTTTCCGCGGCCCGCAGCTCCTGAAACTCGGTCACCGCATAAGGCCGCCACTGGCCGAAAAGCTGTCGGTCGCTCAGCCCCGCCCGGAATACCTCCTCAATCTCCGAAAGCGCCTGTTTGGCCTCCTCGTCCAGCACCGGATTGAAGGTCTGCACGCTGGTGCCCGCCGCGAACCGAACGTAGTTAATCTGATAGTCCGACGAAAATTCACGCGCCAAAATCCAGCAGCGCGTCGCAAAGCCCATTGGAAAGTAACAGTTGTGACCGCCGCTGGAGGTTACGTAACAAAGCGGCCTTGCGAACGGCGGAACGACACCGCTGAAAAGGTCAATAAACTCAAATTCCAAAGTGGTCTTCTCGTCGAACACCAGTCGCAGGTAACCCGCAGGCCGCGCCGTCCAGATCCGCGTGATGGCCCCGGGGCCTTCCAGCTCCGCCAATACCAGCCAGCCTCCGCCGGCAGCCTCCAACGAATCAGCAGCGCCTCCCTCATCGCGCACCGCTTTACCCCGCGGCGTTCGGCTTGAGATCATGCCGGTGCGCTCACCCGAAGGCGGCAGCATCAGCCGGTCCAGGTCAATGACCCGGCGCAGCAGATCCGCCTGGGTAATCCTCTGACCGGCCGGTGCGGGCGACGCACAAACAAAGAAAACTCCCGCGCACACCAGCCCGACGGCAGAAAAAAGCCGACAACGCATCTTCGGGGCTCCTGGAACAACCGGGGTCTTGAATCAGCCGAATGGTACGTCACACCAGATATGTCAGCTACACGCTAAATTTGAAGGTAATCACGTCGCCATCCTGGACGATGTAGTGTCGCGGCTCCTGACGGATCTTGTTGGTTGCCTTGGCCTGGCGCAGCGATCCGGCCGCCCGCAGGTCGTCGAAGGAGATCGTCTCGGCCCGAATGAAACCGCGGGCCATATCGCTGTGCACCTTCCCGGCCGCTTCCACCGCGGTCGAACCCGCGGGAATCGCCCAGGCGCGCACCTCCTCGCTGCCGACCGCGGTGAAGAAGCAGATCATCCCCAGAGCATCGAAACAGGCTCGAACAATCCGGTTGCGTGCCAGCGCCTGAATGCCGTATTCGGCCATGAACGCCCCGCGGTCGGCAGGATCCAGAAGAATCAGCTCGGCTTCCAGCGGAGCACACACGGCCAGCGTGGCCGCAGCCTGCGAATCGCGCAGCGGCGGCTCCTTGCCGATATCCTGCTCGTCGATGTTCACTACGACGACCACCGGCTTCTGCGTCAGAAACCCGAAGCTCCGCAGCAACTTCTCCTCATCGCCCGGCTCCACCACCTCCCGAAGGGGCCGCTCGCTCTCCAGCGCCTCCCGGCAACGCAGGAGAACCCCAAGCTCATGTCGAAGCTGATCCTGATCGCGACCGTGCTTGGCAATCGCCTTCTCCAGCTTTTCTACGCGGGCCGAGCAACTCTCAAGGTCTGCAAGCAGCATCTCGTCCCGCAACTGGCGCAGATCGCCCGCACAATCGACCCGGTCCCCGTGCGCCGGGACGGACTCAGACCGAAACGCACGCAACACGATCAGCAGCGCGTCAGACTGGCGCAGCGTCGGCATGTGTCGGGAAAGGCCCGCGCGCTCGGAGGCCCCCTCGACACTGCCGGGCAGATCGACAAAGTCGATACTCGCCTCGGTCTTGCGCCTGGGTTTGAACATTTCGAAAAGGAAATCCAGTCGCGGCTCGGGCACCTTCACCGCCGCGACGTTTTCTTCCCCCGGTCGCAGGTGGTCGCGTGGAATGCCGGTGACAGCACAAAAGACGCTGGTCTTGCCCGAGTAGGGAAACCCGACGACGCTGACGCGCATAGCCCGCTCCGGCCCGGACGACCTCCCGCCCTGCGGACCCCATTCTATTTGGTCCCTAGACGCGTCCGATATATGATAACCGGACAGATGTTGGCCGCCTAGACTGTGAATGCACGCTGCCGGGTATGACCCGCCAGCGGGAGGGAGTGCCGGTACATGCCGCAGAATCTCAAGCTGTCCGCGCTGGGTATTCTTCTGGTCCTGGCCGCCGGCTGCGAACCGACGCTGGTCGATGCCCTGCCCCCGACGATGAAGGACATCGACCCCATCGTCACCGATACGTCCCTGTCACCGCAGGAAAAACGCCAGCGCCTTACCGAGCTTGGCCTTACGCCTCTGGTCATCAACGCCCTGCTGCGCAACGAGCGCACCGGGAACCAGTTTGGGGGAGATTTGCGCAGCGCCTACGAGAAGGTCACTGCCGGGCGACTCGACGAGCTGACGCCGGACGAAGTCCAGATCTATGGCGACGAAGCGGAAAGCGTCGCCAGCGGGCAGGACTTCACGCTGAGCGACAAGCAGGCCCAGGCGGTCGTCGACCTGTTCCGGCAGGAAGGTATCAAAACGCCGCAGGATCTGGCCGATTTTCTTAGTGATCCGGTTAATGCCGCCGGCGTGCCTGCCGATCTGCCGCAGGACACCGTCTTGGCCCTGTTCGTGGACTTCGACCCCAGCGAACTGGTGGACGTGCTACCTTGAGGAGAACCGCCGTGTACACACGCAAATTGATCGCGACGACAGCACTGTGCTCGCTGGCACTCCTGACAGCTACCGGTTGCTTCTTCTCGGACCCGCTTTTGACCGGGGCGGCCAAGATCGTCGGCGGACATATGAGCTCACTGAACGTTGCGGAGGTGCAGGCCATCTATGGCTTCGTAACCACCCAGGCCGGCATCGACGATGCCCCGCCCTTCTCCGATGCACATGCGCAGGCGCTAATACAGTTTCTGAAGGACAACGACATCGACACGCTCCAGGACGTGCGGTGGTTTCTTGAGCATCCTGAGGACATTTACGTGTCCGACGAGGTACGAGCACTGCTGGACGAAGAGGCCCTGCGCGAGATTCTGGAACACCTGGAAGCAGTCGATTTCCAGACGCTGCTATAGGGCCGCAGGCCGGCTTGACCGCGAAGCTCGGCTTATCGCCTTCCAGCACCCTGCCCCGGCGGCTGCGTAGGGGGAAAAAGCCCGACAGCGGCCCGGCAACTGCCGTCGAGTAATCCGTTATCGCGCGGACGCCGGCTGATCGTCGCCAGTCGCCGATCTTACCGCCGGCGCAGCACCGGGAAGCAGGCGGCGACAATGAGCAGCGCCGCCGGCTCCGGCACATACAGGATCTTCATGATCGAAAAGTACGCCGCCGAGCCGCTGGTCGCGTTGTAGCCCACCGCCCCCAGCGCTTGCCACATCGTGCTGTTTGCCAGCGAATCCAGGAAGCAGTACGTGCCCACGCCGTTCCCCGTGTGGCGAATGGTAAAAAGCAGTGTATCACCGGCATGGTACGTATAAGGCGTGCTGAACATGATCTCGTAGCCGAACGGGTTGACGTCCGGGGGCCACTCAGCACCACCGGGGAACGAACCAGCCGGAATGGTGAGCGGCCCACTGCGAGCCAAAACTACGTCCGGCCCAATGTTGGCCGCAAAATTCGTGCTCAGCGAGCCCGCA
>Ga0185342_1001089_pt1 | contig 12012 bp, 9 predicted proteins | sample ConPoolayeEmetaG_FD_128045 | JGI IMG/M metagenome (GOLD analysis project Ga0185342, IMG submission 128045) | Hot spring microbial mat communities from California, USA to study Microbial Dark Matter (Phase II) - Cone Pool mat layer E metaG... ...
ACTCGATACAGGAGCCGGGCAGGATATCGTGAAAGTCGTTGAAGAGATGAGCGCGCCAGACCTCGGCCAGCTCGGCTTCGGGATAATCCTGGCCGATGGTCCACCAGGTGGCCGCCCGGAGCGTTTCGGCCTGGACGAGCGCACCCAGGCTTTCCTCCGCTTTTCTTTTGACGCGGGCGAGCGAAGTGTAGCAGCCGGTGAAAACCTTCTGCAGGTCGCCCTCGAAGACAGGCGCCTTCCGGCCCGCTCCTTTGAGGGCGTCGAAGAGCCGGTCAGTGGTCGAGTGGATGATCTCGACTCTTTTTTCCCGGCGGATCAGGCGGTCGATCGTTTGCAGATCCTCCCGGGTCGCTCCGCCGCCGTGATTTCCCAATCCCCAGAAAACGGCCGTGTCCCTTCCGAGCTCGAGGGCCCGGGCCACGCCGGCCGCGATTTTTTCTTCGATATTGTCCCGCTCGGAATGGTAGAGGCCGGGTTCGATGCGCAGGCATAAGATCTCGCTTCCGTCCACCCCCCGCCATCGGTAGAGGTCGGAGGGAAGAGCGAGATCCTCCGGTTGAGGCCGCATATGGATATACATCCTGTAGCCTGAGAGGCGCAGGATTTGAGGCAGGCCGCCGCTCTGACCGAAGGAGTCGAAATTATAGGCGACGCGCGGCCTGGCCCTGAATTTCTCCCAGAAATACCTCCGGCCTTCGGCGATTTGCCGGATGAGGGATTCAAGTCCCGGAAGGTTCGTATCGGGCTGGAGATACCAGCCGCCGCTCGTCGCCCAGCGACCCGCCGCCGCGAGCGCCTGGATCTCCCTGAAGAGCGCCGGGTCCAGCCGTTCGACGAAGCGGTAGAGGACGGCCTCGTTATGGTTAAAGATGAAGCTTCGGTGCTCGCGCAGGAGCTCGACGGCCGTCCGGAACGTCGCCACCGCCTCGGCGGCGCCCTCCTCCCACCGCCACTGCCAGACGGGGTCGAGATGGGCGTTGCAGATGAGATGGACGCGCGGCCGCCGCACGGCTAAACCTCGTCTTTCGCCGGCAGGTTCTTATACCAGGTGAAAAACAGGACGGCCGCGAGAAGCCCGGTGAGAGCGAGAATGAACCCAAACGTTCTCCAGCGTCGTAAAAACAAATAAAAAGGAAGAAGGGCCAGGGAGAACTGAAAAGCCGCGGTCAGCAGACCGTTCAAGGCGTCCGTCGCCGGCTCCCTGTCTCCCGCCGGCACCAGCCCGCGCCGGACCGCTTCCCTTCGGATCGGGCCCCAGAAACCCCAGGGCCTGACGCGGGAATAAAACTTCACCAGGACCTCCCGGTCCGAAGGCCCGGTGAGCGCCGCGATGATGATCGTGGCCGCCAGGCAGAGTCCGACGTCGAGTCCGAGAGCCTGGTGAGCTTTGAGATGCGGAAGCGCCATCACCCGGCCGAGGACCAAAACGACCGAAACTCCCATGCTCCAGACAAACGCCCGGGCGCTGAACCGCCAGTAATGCCAGCGCAGCGTGGCCGGGACGAGAATGACCGTGACCCAGATGAAGACCATGGTTTCCCAGGCCGTGATGACATGGGAAAAAGAAAGGCTGAAGACGAACCCGATGACGAGCGCGGCGGCCGAAGCGAGCTGACCCAGACGGACGAGCTGCTTCTGGGTAAACTCCCGCCTGACATAGCGCTTGATGAAATCGTTGGTCACGACCGAACTCGTCACATTGACCATGGCGGAGATCGTCGACATCAGCGCCGCCAGAAGGACGGCCATGAACAGGCCGCGCATCCCGACGGGCAGACGTTTGAGGACCAGGGGCATGATTTTCTCGGCGTCGAACCCGGCCTCCGACCCGAGATAGAGGATGCCGAGAACCATGAAGGCGCAGCCGATGATCCAGCGCAGGGTAAACCCGGCGGTCCACAGACCTCCCGAGAGCGCCGCGTCGCGGCTCGAGCGGGTGCTGAGGAAAAACTGGAAATCCCAGACGTTCGGTCCGGCGAGGACACGAAAGATCAGCCAGGAAAAGCCGGCCAGAAGAATCGGGCCGAAATCATTGAAATGCTGATAGCTCGCGGGAGTGGACTCCAGATAGGACGGCCAGAGCCGCCAGCTGGGAAGGAGAGACGTCCAGGCGGCGTCTTTCCCGGCGAGGAAAGCCTCGGGAGCGCCGCTCCGGAAGACCATGACCGCCAGGACGACCGCGCCCAGGGCGATCAGCGCTGTTTGCAGAAGATCGGTCAGGAGAACGCCGAAAATCCCGCCGAGGATGACATAGACGCCGACCACGGCGAAGACGATCAGAGCCGACTGGGAGCGGCTGAAGGGCAGGAATTCCTCGGCGAACTTTCCCGTCCCGACGGCAATGAACATCAGGTTGAAGATCATCAGGACGAAGACGAAAGCCGCCGAGGCAAACCGGGCCGCTTCGCTCTCCGGGCCGGGGCCGAAGCGGGTCTCGTTCCACTCGGCGAAGGTCATGACTCCGGAGCGGCGGATCCACTTCGCCTGAAACGCCATGTAGAAACAGATGATGAACCAGCCCCAGTAGACATGGGTCGCCCAGAGGGATTTCAAGCCGAGGTAAAAGAGGACCCCGACCATGGACATCGTGCCGCCGATGTCGATGTAGCTCGAACAGCCCGCCAAGCCGAGCATCCACCAGGGGACGCTGCGGTCGCCGAGGAAATAGGAATCCAGTCGCTTTGTCGCCCGCCGCCGGATGAGGAATCCGATGAGCGCCATGAAAACAAGGTAAACGGCGATGATCGCCAGATCGGCCGGATGAAGGCTCATCGTCATCCTTTGTCCCTTCCGTTTATCCCAACGCTCGGCCGATGTCAAGATTCTAAATATCGCCTCCTGGAATCTTAACAACCCCGCAAAAACATGTTAGAATGAGGGTGCCAAAAGGACGAAACAGATGCCGTTAAGAAAAAATAGATCATACAAAAACATTCTTTTCTGGCTTTCCGCCGGAATCATCATCATCCTTCTCTGGAGCCTCCTGCAGTCCCCGACCCTCATCAAGCGCGAGGTCAATTTCAGCGATTTCCTCGACGATATCGAGGCCAACCGGGTGGAGTCGGTGACGATCACCGGCAATCAGGTCAGGGGAAAATATCGCGACGGTGAGACCTTCAAGACCGTCACTCCCGATCAGTTCAGCGATCTGGTCAAGATCCTGCGCGAGCATCAGGTAACGATCATCGTCAAGGACAGTTCCCGCAGCCCCTGGTTTTCCTACATTTTCAGCTGGTTCTTTCCCATTCTCCTCCTCGTCCTCTTCTGGGTTTTTTTCATGAGACAGATGCAGGCCGGAGGAAACAAGGCCCTGTCTTTCGGCAAAAGCCGGGCCAAGCTCTTCTCCGGCACTCAGAAAAGGCTGACCTTCAAGGACGTCGCCGGCGTCACCGAGGCCAAAGAAGAACTCAAGGAGATCATCGATTTTCTCAAGGATCCCCAGCGTTTCCAGAAACTCGGCGGACGGATCCCCAAAGGAGTTCTGCTCGTCGGCGCACCCGGGACGGGAAAGACCCTTCTCGCCCGGGCCGTGGCCGGCGAGGCCGATGTCCCCTTTTTCTCGATCAGCGGCTCGGACTTCGTCGAGATGTTTGTCGGCGTCGGCGCCTCCCGAGTTCGGGATCTTTTCGATCAAGGCAAGAAACACGCTCCCTGCCTGATCTTCATCGACGAGATCGACGCCGTCGGCCGGCAGCGCGGCGCCGGCCTGGGCGGCGGCCACGACGAGCGCGAACAGACGCTCAATCAGCTGCTCGTCGAAATGGACGGCTTCGATTCCAACGAAGGCATCATCCTCATCGCCGCGACGAACCGGCCGGACATCCTCGACAGCGCCCTTCTCCGGCCGGGGCGGTTCGATCGTCGCATCGTCGTCAACATGCCCGACGTCAAGGGTCGAGAGGAGATTCTCCGCGTTCACGTCCGGAAGATTCCCCTCGACAAGGACGTGGACCTTTCCGTCCTGGCCCGCTCGACCCCGGGATTTTCAGGCGCCGACCTGGCCAACATGGTCAATGAAGCCGCTCTTCTCGCCGCCCGCTCCGGCCAGACAAGCGTGACGATGAAAGACATGGAGGCGGCCAAGGACAAAGTCCTGATGGGAGTCGAGCGCAAGAGCATGATCATCTCCGAAGAGGAGAAAAAGAGCACGGCCTATCACGAAGCCGGGCACGCGCTCGTCGCGGCCCTGATCCCTGAAGCCGATCCGATTCACAAGGTGACCATCATTCCGCGCGGCATGGCGCTCGGCATTACCCAGCAATTGCCGCTCGACGACCGCTACACCTACAGCAAGAGTTACCTCGAGGCCCAGCTTTCGGTCCTCCTGGCGGGACGGGTGGCCGAGCTGATTCTCCTCGGCGCGACGACGACGGGCGGCGCCAACGACTTTGAGAAGGCCACCGAGATCGCCCGGAAGATGGTCTGCCAGTGGGGCATGTCCGATCTCGGGCCGCTGACCTACGGAGAACGCGACGACCTGATTTTCCTCGGCCGCGACCTGGCGATGAACAAAAATTTCAGCGAGAAAACGGCCGAGCTCATCGACGCCGAAGTCAAGAAGATCATCGACGCGAGCTATGTTCGAGCTCAGAAAATCCTTGAGTCCAATAAAGATAAGCTGCTGGAGATCGCCACCGCTCTGCTGGAGAAAGAAGTCTTGGACTCGGAAGAAATCGAAAAAATTGCCGGAGTCAAAAAACTCCCCCCGGCGAAGCCGGAAGCCAAGGCCGCCCGTCCGCCGGTGCCGGCGGCGGAGGATAAGGCGGAGGAAGGCAAGGACGGGGGAGGAAATCAACCGCCGGCGTGATCCGGGCCGGTGAAAGCGCGGACGTTGGGAGAGACGGTTCGATTCCAAGTCAGAGGCAAAACATTCGACCTGGGCCGCCGCACCTGGTTGATGGGAGTGGTCAACGTCACCCCGGACTCGTTTTTCGACGGCGGCCTGTATTTTGAACCCGCCCGGGCCATCGAGCGGGCTCTCAAGCTTGCGGCCGAAGGGGCGGACATCGTCGATATCGGGGGGGAAAGCTCGCGACCGGGATCTCATCCGATAACGGCAAGGGAAGAGAAAAAGCGCGTTTTGCCGGTCATCGAAGTCCTGCGGGAGAAAAAGGATGTCCTGATTTCGGTCGACACGACCAAAGCCTCGGTCGCTGAAGCCGCCCTCGACGCGGGAGCGGATATCATCAACGACATCAGCGCCGGCCGGTTCGACCCGGAAATCATTCGTCTGGCCGCCGAGCGCGGCGCAGGGCTCGTGCTGATGCACATGAAGGGAACGCCGCGGACGATGCAGAACGCGCCGAGCTATGAGGATGTCGTAGCCGAGGTCCGGGATTTCCTGGCTGAAAGAATCGAAGCGGCCGAAGCGGGCGGAGTTCGGAGAGACAGCCTGATCATCGATCCCGGGATCGGCTTCGGCAAAAACCTGGAACATAACCTTGCCCTTCTCAGGAGCCTCGACGAGTTCGCCGCTCTTGGGCGCCCCATCCTCGTCGGCATCTCCCGAAAATCGTTCATCGGAAAAATCCTGAACCTCGATCCCCAGGACCGTTTGGAGGGGACGATCGCCGCGGCCATCATCAGCCGGTTGAACGGCGCGTCGATCCTGCGCGTTCACGATCTCCAAGCCGTCCGGAGGGCGATCATCGTGGCGGAAAGCATTCTCGGCCGGGAGGCGGCGGGTACGGACCCGAAGAAAAAAGAGAAAGCCCATGTTCACTGAGATCCTGAACGCGCTGGCTCATTTCACTATCGCCGACCTCGTCGACATCCTTCTCGTCACCCTCATCCTCTATTCGCTTCTCCGTTTGATCAAGGACACGCGCGCCTACCAGATGGCCATCGGAATCGCCATCATCGGACTCTTGTATTTGCTCACCCAGTGGGCCAAGCTCGCTGTTTCGCACCGCCTGATCCGCAGCTTCACGACCTATCTGATCATCGGGATCATCGTCCTCTTCCAGGCGGAAATCCGTCGGTTTCTGATCGGGCTGGGATCGCGGTCGTTCCGTCGGCCTTTCAGCCTCCGTTCCCTGGGCGAGCGCCTGGAAGATTTGTTTCTGGCGGTCGAGTATCTTTCGCACAGGAAAATCGGAGCCCTCATCGCGGTGGAAAAGGAAATTTCCCTCAAAGTGTTCGCCGACCGGGGAACGCGGCTCGATGCGCAGCTCTCCAAAGACCTGCTGGTCAACATTTTCTTCCCTCACTCCCCCCTTCACGACGGAGCCGCCATTGTCCAGGGAAATAAAATCCTGGCGGCCGGTTGTCTCCTCCCCCTCCCGGCAACTCACAATTTGGGGGAGGAATTCTTGACCCGGACCAGGCACCTGGCCGCCCTTGGTCTGAGTCAGGAAACCGACGCCGCGGTGATCGTGGTCAGCGAAGAAACGGGCCAGATTTCGCTGGCCGTCAAGGGCCGGCTCACCCGGGTGGAGAGCCGGGATGAATTGAAGGATCGACTGCTTCGCTATATGGAGAAGGCATGATGAGATTCCTCAGAAATCTTCTCCTCCGCAACTGGGAGCTCAAAATTCTCGCTCTGGTCCTGGCCTTTATTCTCTGGATCTCTTTGATCCCGGAGGAAAAGACTTTCTCGGAAAAAACCTTGAACATTCCGCTCGAGACCCTGAACATCCCGTCCGACCTTGAGCTCGTGGAAAAACCCGACCCCACGGTTGACGTCACCGTCCGGGCGCCGAACCGGCTGATCGACGAACTCAGTTCGGCGAACGTCCTGGCCAAACTCAACCTGGCCCAGGCTACCGTCTTTCAACAGGAATATCCGTTAAACGAGACGATGATCAGCGTTCCGCCGGGAACCGAGGTCGTTCGGATATCGCCCAATAAAGTGAGGCTACGGCTGGAACGGACCAAAGAAATGATGCTCGATGTCGTCCCCAACATCATCGGTGAGGTCCAGGAAGATTTCCGCCTCGTCCGGGTCGAGGTGGCGCCGCCTCGGGTAACGGTCAAAGGGCCGGAAAGCAAGCTCCGCGAAAAGGACCGGGTGACGACGAGCCCGATCAACATTTCCGGGCTCAGGGGACCGGCGGAGTTCGACGCCGACCTGATCTTGCCGCGTCCCGAGTTGAGGCTGGTCTCGGGACCCAACCGGGTCAAGGTCAGGGTTCTCCTCGAAGCCGCGGCGCCGTCGGCCAAGAGCGAAGCCAAGCGCAGGAAATGAAAAGGCTCTTCGGAACGGACGGCATCCGGGCGGTCGCGGGCCGCTGCCCGCTCGATCCGCCGACGATCGTCGCTCTGGCCGAGGCCCTGGTCGATTTGATGGAAGCGAAAGGTATCGAGCCGCGCATCCTCATCGGCCGGGACACCAGGGAATCGGGTCCCCGGATCGAGGAATTGCTTGTCCAGGGAATTCAGGCGGCGGGAGGAGAAGCCGTCTCGGCGGGGATCGTCCCCACGGCGGCCGTCTCTTTCCTCACCCGGAAACACGGTTTCTCGGCCGGCATCGTCATCTCCGCCTCCCATAATCCTTACCGCGACAACGGAATCAAAATTTTCTCCTCCGAGGGCAGAAAAATCTCGGACGACTGGGAGCTCGAAATCGAAAAGGCCATGGCGAAAAAAAATCCCCGGGTCGCAAGGAAAAAACCGCGGCTGATCTTTCGGGAAGACCTGGCCGAGGACTATAAAGATTTCCTCCTCAGCCGGATCAGGATTCCGGACCGGGCAAAACAACCGACGATCGTCGTCGATTGCTCGAACGGGGCGAGCTCGACCATCGCTCCCCTTGTCTTCTTCAATCTCGGGATCAGGACGATCACCGTCTTCAACGAGCCGGACGGAAAAAACATCAATCGCCGCTGCGGCTCGCTCCATCCCGAGAGCCTGGCCCGGATGGTCGTCGATGCCCGAGCCGACCTCGGCGTGGCTTATGACGGGGATGCCGACCGGGCGCTCTGGGCCGACTCGAAGGGCCGGATCCTGAGCGGCGACCACACGCTCTTTGTCCAGTCGCGATTCATGCGGCAACAGGAACGTCTGAAAGCCGGAGCCGTCGTCGCCACGACGATGAGCAATATGGGCCTGGAAAAGTCTTTGCATGACATGGGGATTCAGCTTGTCCGGACAAAGGTCGGCGACAGATATGTTCTCGAAAAGATGCTCGAGCTCGGAGCCAATCTGGGCGGCGAGAGGTCCGGTCACACGATTTTTCTCGACGACTGTCCGACGGGCGACGGAATTCTGACGAGCTTGAAGATGATCGAGGCGATGATGTCTTCTGGAGAATCGCTCGCCGACCTGACCGCCGATTACAGAGAATTCCCTCAGGTTCTCCACAACGTCCGGGTCAAGGAGAAAGCCGATTTCCGCAGCTTTCCGGAGATACTCCGGGTTATGGAAGAAATCAGAGCGGAGCTCGCCGGATGCGGACGGATCGATGTCCGGTATTCGGGCACGGAACCGGTGGCCAGGGTGATGATCGAGGGCGAAGATCAGGAGCGAATTGAAGCCCTGGCCGGCCGGATGGCCGAGGCAATCGCCAGGCATCTCGGAGAATAGATTCAGGGAAGCAAAACGCGTCGCGAAGGAGAGGAAAAATGAGGCTCGCCGTCAATGTCGATCATTTTGCCACCATCCGCCAGGCGCGGAAAGGCGATGAGCCCGATCCCGTCTTCGCCGCTCTGCTGGCCGAACTGGCCGGCGCCGAAGGGATCGTCGTCCATCTGCGCGGCGACCGTCGTCATATCCAGGAGCGCGACCTCAGGCTGCTGCGCCAGGTCGTCAAAACAAAACTCAACTTGGAGATGGCGGCGAGCGAGGAAATGAAGAAAATCGCCCTCGAGGTCAAGCCCGACGTGGTTTCTCTCGTCCCGGAGAAGCGGGAGGAGCTGACGACGGAAGGAGGCTTGAACGTCATCGCCGGCCGAAAGGACCTGGCGCCTTTCATCCGGGAACTCCTGAGGGCGAAGATCAAAGTCAGCATCTTTGTCGATCCCGATCTCGAGCAGATCAGAACGTGCCGGGCGCTCGGCGTGCCGCTCATCGAGATCAACACCGGAAAATACACCGAACTCAAGCCGGGCCCGGCGCGGGAGCGAGCTCTTGAAGCGGTCAGAAAGTCCGCCCGGCTCGGGCGCAAACTGGGATTGGAAGTCCATGCGGGACACGGCCTGGATTACCGCAATGTGGGACCTATCGTGGCCATTCCCGAGATTTCTGAGCTGAGCATCGGTTTTTCGATTGTCGCCCGGGCGGCCGTGGTCGGAGTGACCCAGGCGGTCAGGGAAATGATCGCCCTGCTGGAGGAGTAAAGAGCACAAAAAAGCCTGATTTCTCTGGAGCAGGCAAAATCATGAAAATGAGAATCAACCTGGAACGTCTTCGAGGCGATATCGAAGCCCTGGCCGAGATCGGGCGCGACCCGAGGGGCGGAATCACCCGGCCTTCCTTCAGCAGAGCGGACATGGAGGCTCGCGACTGGCTGAAGAAAAAACTCCAGGAGGCCGGGCTGTGCTGTCGCCAGGACGGCGCCGGGAACATCTTTGGCCGGCTGGGCGGCGACGGACGAGCGGTGCTCGTCGGCTCTCACATCGACACGGTGATCAACGGCGGAAAATTCGACGGTTCGGCCGGCGTGCTGGCCGGTCTCGAATGCCTGAGGGTCATTAAAGAAACCGAAGTTACCCTCACCAAGCCGATCGAGCTCGTCGCCTTCACCGACGAGGAGGGAAACCTGGTGGGGGATTTTCTGGGCAGCCGGGCCTTTGCCGGCTTATTGAATAAGCAAGAAATCGAAAAGGGAATGACCTCGTTCGGCCGGCCGCTCGCGGACATTCTCAAGGGAACGGAATTTTCCGTCGAGAGTATCCTTCGGGCTTCCGAAGAGCGACCGGAAATCGAAGCCTTCCTCGAGCTCCACATCGAGCAGGGAACCTCTCTGGAAACGGAAGGCATTCCGATCGGAATCGTCGAACGGATCGCCGGCAAGCGATACTTCTGGTGCTCTTATGTGGGCCGGGCCGATCACGGAGGGACAACGCCTCTCGAGCTCCGCCAGGACGCTTTTCTGGCCACGGCCGATTTGGCCCTCAAAGCGACGCAGCTCGTGGCCACGCGGCATTATGGAAGCATGGTCACGATCGGCAAGGTCCATGTTTATCCCGGTTCGTTCAGCGTCGTCCCCGGGCAGGTCGATTTTTCCCTCGACTTCCGGAGCTCATCTTCGGAAACCCTGAAATTGCTGGAAACAGAGCTTTTATCCCTGGCCGGAGATATCGCTTCCACCCGGGGCTTGTCGTTTTATTATCGACCGGTGGATCAGACGGAGCCGGCGGCGCTCTCGGAGCGCCTGATCGGGATTATGAAGGAAGAGTGCGCGCGGCTGGAATACCCTTTCATGATGATGACGAGCGGCGCCGGCCACGACGCCCAAATCGTCTCCTCGCTCGCCGAAGCCGGGATGATCTTCATTCCCTGCCTGGACGGAATCAGCCATTCCCCGCAAGAGATGATCAATTGGGAGGACCTGGAAAAGGGCGCCAACCTGCTCCTTCACGCCCTGCTCCGCTTGGCCACATAAAATTCGGCTCATCATCCCGGCCGCGGCTCCAGAATCTTTTTTTTCACCGATTGCTCTCTCTTGACTTCGAGCATTTTCAGCTTCGCCCTTTTTGACCGCTTCCTCTTCTGACGCCGGATTTTTTCGATCCTCTGCTGCTCGGCGCTCGTCTCGCCGCGAACTTTCGTCTCGATCCTTTCCGCCAGGATCCGCCGCGCCAGGAAACGGTTGAGGGCCTGAGACCGCGACGCCTGGCACTTGACCTCGATTCCCGTGGGCAGGTGCTTGAGATATACCGCGCTCGCAGCCTTATTGATCTTCTGCCCGCCCTTTCCGCCTCCGCGGATGAATTTTTCGACGACGTCCTGTTCGCGGATGCCCAGCATCGCCATTTTTATCAAGAGGGCTTTCTGCTTTTCCGGCCGGACAGGAAAATCGATCATCGCCTTCTATTATCGCTGTCTTTTCAAAAGAAAAAAAGGCCTTGGACGAAAAGCCTGCCGCCTCCTCCCTTGAGATTGACTCGACATGGGCGATTCGATAGACTCAACTTCCTTGGGAAGAGAAAGGATATCATCATGAAAAGCGCCCGCTTCTCATTTGGATTCGTCCTTCTTCTGGCCTTTGCCCTTCACGGTCTCTCCGCGCCGCCGGAAAACCAGGCGAAACTGCTGACCGTAGCCGAGTCAAGCGAGTTCAAGGCGACTTCCCGCCATGCCGACGTCCTGGCCTTCGTCGCTGAGCTCCAGCGCCGGAGCGCCGATCTCCGAGTCGAGACTCTCTGCCTCAGCCCGGAGGGAAGAACCGTGCCCCTTCTCGTGATCGGCCGACCCGTTCCCTCATCGCCCGCTTCCTTGCGCTTCGACGACAGAGGTGTCGTCTACATCCAGGCCAACATCCACGCCGGCGAAGTCGAGGGCAAGGAAGCCTCGCTCATGCTCGCCCGGGACGTCCTTCTGGCCGAAAAACCCCCTTACCTCGACAAGCTGATTCTTCTCATCGCTCCCATCTTCAATGCCGACGGCAACGAACGGATCAGCCCTGAAAACCGTCGGCACCAACCCGGCCCCGAACAGGGCGTGGGAATCCGCCCCAACGGCCAGAACCTCGACCTCAACCGCGACGCCATCAAGCTCGAAAGCCCGGAGCTCCGCGGACTGTTGGCGAATGTCCTTCTGCGCTGGGATCCTCTTCTCCTCGTCGACTGCCACACGACGAACGGCGCCTACCACGAAGAGGTCGTCACCTACGCATGGGGTCTGAATCCCAATGGAGACAGCGGCATTGTCGCTTACCAGCGCGACAGGATGATGCCCGAGATCGAAGCCCTTCTGGAGAAAAAATACAGCACTCCGGCGGCCGGCTACGGCGGCTTCCGCGATTTTCAGGCTCCCGAAAAAGGCTGGCAAACGATGGAACCGCAGCCCCGTTACATCACGAACTATATCGGGCTGAGGAACCGTTTTTCCATCCTCGACGAAAATTATGTC
>Ga0185342_1001091_pt1 | contig 11991 bp, 8 predicted proteins | sample ConPoolayeEmetaG_FD_128045 | JGI IMG/M metagenome (GOLD analysis project Ga0185342, IMG submission 128045) | Hot spring microbial mat communities from California, USA to study Microbial Dark Matter (Phase II) - Cone Pool mat layer E metaG... ...
AGGGCGTGTTAACTGGGTGATGGCACACCCATTGCTTCCTAAGGCTCCCGATGAGCCAGAAGCAAGAATCCCCGCGACTTTAGTCGCGGAGAGTGTCAAAAACACATAGGAATAGTTCACCCACCACTCAAAAAAGAAGCGGTTAAAACTCCACCCCTCTAATTAGAAGCCTCAACCAAAAAAGGGAAAGAAACAAAATAAATCCAAATCCCCAACACAATGAAAACTAAACTTTTATATATTTAATAAACGCATAATAAAGCCTTGGAGAAGGGCTAAAAGAACACATGAAATATGCTCGGTTTAAAAAGTTGAATAAACTACTTGTTTTAATCTGCGAGCCCTTCCCAACTTCAACAAAAAAGGTAAGGGAGAGAAAAAATGAAAAGAACAAAAATTGCAGCTCTCATAGTATCAACACTATTCATTCTAGCCCTCGCAGCTCCAATCATCACATCAACATCCAGCACTCTCAATATAGGCATATTCACAGCAGCCTACAACTACGGAACACAGACCAACAGCCCAATGCAGAGCAAAAGCAGCCTGGTAAATATGACAATTCTGTTCCACAGCGACCTACACTCAGAACTCTTACCCTGGCCCCTAGCCGACTATCTTTCGGACGCCTACAAGAATAAAACCGTTGGCGGAATGGCACGCATAGGCACCGTTATAAATGATATAAGGGACAATGCTAAGGAACCGGTTCTAGTGTTTGAGGTCGGTGACTTTCTCATGGGCACACCCTTTTCATGGGCTGGTCCAATCCAAGCTTCACCCGAACTCCACATAATGAGTCCTGACTTCCTGAATTATACTGCTTTATGTTTAGGGAACCATGAATTCGACTATAGTGACCATGGACTATCACTTATTCTCAACAATACTAATTCTACTCTTGGTGGACTTGCAAAAATGCCACGTATACTGTGTTCCAACTTGGATTTAACCAACGATGTTTACAATCTCGGGGCATTTATAAAGCCTAACGCAACGATGACAGTAAACGGTGTGAAGATTGGTCTCTTCTCGGTGATAGGCTACGGGGCAATCGCCACAATGTTCTTCACGGGACATTATAATATCTTAGACCCAATAGAGACTGCTCGACAGCAAGTAAATTACTTAAAGTCTGACCCAGACGTTGACCTCATCATATGCCTCAGCCACAGCGGATGGAAAGAAGATATGGTTCTAGCGCAACAGGTTCCAGGCGTCGACTTAATACTTAGTGGCCACGACCACGAGTTGACACCAACACCAATACGTGTGGGAAATACAACCATAGTTGACGCAAAGGCTTATGGCGAATATTTGGGCAAACTAGAAATAACAGTAACTCCCGATAACATTCCCGGCAAAGGAGTCACAGTCAGAACTTGGACTCCCATACACATAAACGACACAACAGCAGAATACCAAGATGTGAAGGATCTAATTGCAGTGTATCAATTGGGAATAGACGCTAATCTTGGTGGTATGGATATACCTCCAACTGGTACAGTGATTGCTACTACTGCTACTGGTGTTCCTGGTGCAGGCTATATTCCTGGTGGTGAGACTCCGATTGGAGATTTGGTGGCGGATGCTATAAGGTGGCAGGCCAATAATGTTTCAGACAGTGATCCTTATGTGGACTTTGCACTTGTGCCGAGCGGTGTCATAAGGCATGGGTTGGAACCCGCAAGTGGGAACATAACGCTCTATGATGCGGTGAGTGTGGTGCCTTTAGGAGGTGTGCCTTACCAGGGGCCTTATTATGGTTGGCTTTTGACCAGTTTCTACCTCACTGGTAGTGATGTTAAAAAGGCGATGGAGTTTTGCGTTTATGCGGGCGGCGACTACTTCATGCAAGTTTCAGGGCTGAGATTGACTTATACTACTCTGGGTCCTCCCGGTTCTAGGATAGTTAGCATTGAGCAAGATTTCCAAAATGGAACCTACGCCCCAATAAATGACACCAAACTGTACAGGGTATGCATTAACTTGGAGGGAGCGCTCCTAATTCCCGAAATAGGGAAATTGTATCCCATGTTCGCAGTAACAATGATGGACTCAGAGGGGCATCCTCTACCAACTGATCCAAAAGAGTATGTTTCCCAGATTTTGGTTAATACGAGCACATCTACCCCTATTCCAGAGTGGCTGGGCTTGGTGAATTATCTTATGGTTCATCAGGGTGGGGAAGTTGATCCTGCTTATAATGCTTCTCAGAATAGGATCACTGTGTGGGAAATTGAGCCTTTGGATCTTTTCATGTTGACTGGTTTGAGTCAGTTGTTGGCGGGTCAGCAGGCTTCTTCGAATTTGATGTTTGGTGGGGTTGCTGTTCTTCTATTGATTGCGGTTGTGGCGGCTGCAGTGATTCTAGCTAAGAGAACTTGATTGTCCCCAGAATTCGGCTTGTCTCTGAGGGGTTTGTTTCTTCTTTTCCCTTTTTATTCTGTTTTTGCGTGTTTTTGCATGTTGTACATTTGTATTATTTCTTTTACTGTGGTGGAGTCTTCTGGTTTTTTGTCTTGTCTTATCCAGCTTACCATTCTGGGGAATCTGAGTGCGTATCCTAGGTCTTTGGTTCTTCCGCAGGTGTGTGATGGTGATAGGGTTATTTCGTCTGCGGATACTGTGATTACGTATTGGGGCTGGGTCCAGACGTCTGGTGTTATGAGGGAGTCGACGTTTTTGGGCTTTTTTTCTACTTTTATTTGGTCGAGCATTTTCTTTAGGTTTATCATTTGTTCTTCTGTCATTCCGCTGCCGATTTTGGCTACTGTTTTGAATGTTTCTGTTTCTTCATCGTAGACTGCTCCTAGTAGGGCTCCCACCATTTTTGCTCTGGCTCCTCTGCCTGCCAGGTATCCTACTATGGTGACGTCTACTGTGTCTGCTAGTTCTCCCTTGTAGGATCGCTTCAGTTTTATCCAGGCGAATTTTCTTGCTCCTGCAATGTATGGCGCTTTTAGGTCTTTTGCTACTATGCCTTCCAGTCCTCTTCCAATGTTTTCGTTGAAGAATCGCATCAACTCTTGGGGGTCTCCTGTTCTGATTTTTTCCGAGATTTTTATGATTTCTCCTTCGGTGATTGTTTGTTCTAGGATGCTTCTTCTTTCGAGGTAGGGTTTTTGGGTTAGGTCTTTGCCGTTGTAGAGTATGTCGAAGGCGAAGTATATTGCGGGGTACTGTTCCGCCATTTCTTCTACTCCGTGTTTTCTTTTTCTGCGGATGGTGAATTGGAATGGTAGGAATTCGCCTGTGGATTCGTCGTAGCTTATGGTTTCTCCCTCAATTATGGCGTCTCCCTTTATTTGTTCTTTGGCTGCTTTGACTATTTCTGGGAACATGTGGGTCATTCTCTCAATTCTTCTCGAGAATAATTCGATTTTGTCTCCTTCTTTGTGGAGTTGGATTCTGAAACCGTCGTACTTTGCCTCAACGTAGCACTCGCCAATTTTTTCAATGATTTCCTCCGCGCTTGAGAGTCTCTCTGCCAGTGCTGGCTTTATGGGGTTGCCCACCCTAATTTGAAAATTGGTTATTGCATTCCTGTCGGTGTAGAGTGTTTTTGCCACTAGGCCCATGTCGCAGCAGAGATTGTACGCCCTCTCAATCTCCTCCCTCATGGACTTGTCTCCCACTGTCCTAACCGATAGGGCATCTATTATGGTTGCGTCTCCCACACCCAGCCTGAGTTTTCCCAAAGGTATCCTAACCAGATACTTTGCTTCCTCAGGTGAAGAATTCTTTAAGAGATCTGTTAGGGCGTTTATTCTCACCTCTTGTGTGCCTTTGCCCGAGGCCGTGGCGATTTTCATAAAGGCGTCATAAACTTGGGAAACAGTTAGAACCCCCTCCTTTTTGGGAAGAATGTTTGAAGCAACGGTGCCCAAGTCACCAAGAGTTTTATACTGGTTAACCACCTCCTCCTTCGGAACGCCGGAGGCGTTGGAAACCGCTTGCTGAACGAATTTTTCCCCCATACCAATCTCTATGCCCCTAAATGGGGGAGCCACAGTGCCCTGAAGCATATAGACAACCTTATCGATTTCCTCGGTTGTGCAGTCCTTGAAAAGATTCGCGAGAATGTCAGTCATTTCAAGCCGGCTGGAAGTACCTTCTAAATCTTCAAAACACTTGGCGAGAACGGAAAACTTCAACTTATTCACCCCTAATCCATCAACTTGGCCAGTCAGAAGTTTTTAGCAACTTGACCACTATTCCCAACAAAGTAGGCAATCTGGTCAATTTTAAAAGAATGCTCGGAGAGATAAAAATGTTAATGTCACCCACGTTCTATTACAGCCCGGGGTGGCAACCACTATTTCTCAAAACGTTCAGATTATGGGTTTATGATTGGTCTATTTGCTTTATGAATTCTAGGCAGACCTTTACTACGCTTGCTAGTTGGTTGTAGTCTAAATTTTCTGGGGCGTCGTTGGTTGTGTGATAGTATTTGGGAAATTTTGAGGGGTTAACCTGCAAATCTTATTTTCTATGGGCATTAAGGTATTCTTCAAAATGTTGAGATACCTAATAAATTAGGAGTTACACAGTTGAAGGTTGATTTGTGGGCGGATTGCACCTGCGGAATGTTAAATTCCCATTTTTTTACCCTGAATTGGTAAAAACAAGAATTTTTTGTTCCTATTTCTAAGAAAATGCCAAAAATGATTAAAATAGAGAACTAAGTTAAATCCACCAAGTCCCACACACAAATACCCGGCCAACTGTGTGAGTCCTATAAATTTTGATTTTTACCTAATTCTAAAAACTATCAACCCCTAATATATGGTTTAAAAAGAGAAGGTATGGATTATCTATTCTGATAATCCCTTTTTGTGATTTCTTTCCTTCTCTGTTCCAGAAACTGTTGGATTTTACTTTTATCTTTGTAGTAGGTTCGGTATGCTAGTGACCATATGAGTACGCAAAAGGTCCAGGGAATAGAGACTGTTAGGGCCATGGCGAGTGTTAGTGACTCGCCGGATAGCCACATAATATAGAGAAGGAACCCTATATCGGCGAAATAGAGCCAATAACTAAGATAGGGCGTTATCCACTGCATGGCTATTCCTGATACTCCCAGGTTTATGTTGTCAGCAATCCAACCCGTTATGACTACTCCGAAGGCTGCGAAGCCCTGTTCAAACATTTGCTCTAGAGCCCAGGCGGTGCTACGTGTTTCTGGCTTATTAACTGCGGAGACTATGGGCTCAACCGCGCCCACTCCGCTCCAGCTCATCATAATTGCGGTGAAAAACGCGATACCAATGTATAAAAGTAAGTCCATTCTGACAAATAGGATTAGAAGCACCAACGGTATTCCTGAGGAGGTTGATATTTGGGCAACCATAATTCTGCCTTTTGCTGGGCTTCTCCTCTCCATGCGGTCACCGAGGAGTCCACCCACTAGGTTACCGAGAGCCGAGCCCATGACCAGTATTGCGAAAATTATGGTGGCTTGAAATGGGGGAATTTGCCTAGCGGTTTCAAACCAGTGGATGAACCAGAATTGGAGTACGACGTAGGGAAAGTATCCCATTATTCCCTGTCCAATGATTACCAGCATGGTGCGGGTGCTCAAAATTTCCTTAAATGCGCTGCGTTTTATCCTGTACTTTTCTGTTGTTTCTTCGGTGACAACGCCTTTAAGTTCTTTTTCTGCAGCTCCCCTCGGGGGTTCCTTCACAAATAGTGTTACTAGCCCAGCGACTCCAATGCTTATGCCTCCCATAACTATGAAGCCGTTTCTCCACACCCCATTGTAAAGTGTGCTTTTTGCAAGCGCGTCCAGCTGTAAAATATTCCTCAGAATAAGCATTGTGTCGGGATAAACCGCCTGGTATACTGCTAGTCTATAGAGGTCTGACTCTAATCCTCCCGTGAGACTTGGAGCGTCCAGAAATCCCAGTATTGGTATAATTAACATTAAACCCACTATTCCTATGGCTCCATAAACCGCATAGTATTTTCCTCTGCTTTCCAAGGGATACATGTCCGCAATAAGTGAGAAGCCGGTTGGAACCATGGTTGCCAGTCCCAGGGCAGTAACTATTCTTAGAAGGGCAAGAGTAGTGTAATTTCCGGCAAGGGAGAGGAGAATGGTAGCAATCCCCCAGACCAAGCAGCCTATAGTTAGAACCTTCTTACGAGAATATCTGTCTGCTAGAAATCCCCAGAAGGGCGTAAGAAAGGCCTGCAGAGCTCCCCTAGTGGTATCTATGAATCCCAGAGCAGCCCGAGAAGTACCCAAGTCTCTTCCCATAGAAGTATAATAAACAGGAAACGCTTGAACGTCAGCATTATAGGTGAAGAAAGCAGATCCCAGTGTTACCAATGAGCGGGTCTTCCCTTTCTCCTTCTTCTCGGTCTTCCTTTTTTTCTTCGCCATTAAAAATGCCTCTTAAACAAGTTAATCTCAATATAGGAATTTTCTACTTTTTATAGTTTTGCAAAAGAACTTCGGAAGCTACAGAGAAATTAAAAGGATAAAAAGATTTATTTTTAGTTTTTATGTACTCCACAGCTTTCTTCTGCGGACATATTATATTCGCAGGACACGTACAAATTTTAGAAAATACATATGATAAAAATCAAAAATACTAATTTTCTTATGATCTTTTCTTCTTTCCCCTAAACTTTCTTTAGGGATCTCTAAGGTCAACAGTTCCTTTCTTCCAGTCTATACTTAGCCTCAGATGTTGAAGAATGTCACGGCCCAGCAGGACTTCTTTAACATCATCCCTTACATCCACGGCTGCCACCACCTCCACTCTCTTCACGATAAAAATCGCGGCGTAAAGTATTCTTAATTCTGGTTTTCCACCAATACTCAATGTTTCAGCCGTGGTGACTGGTTGCTTGTGCAGATTTAATTTTTTACCGATGTCTATGGTTACAACTGTCCCATCGCTTCCGGTGTCCACATAACCTCTCACAGTCACTTCCCTTGTTTTAGCCAGATTATGAATCCTGACCAAACACCAAGGAAAGGGAGGATAATAGGTTTCATCTATTCCGGTATATTCTGCGTTCAACCTTCTGCTCTTCCCCAACTTTGGTTACGTAAAATACTTTCCCCCCAGTAACCTCAAAAGCCCTTTTGACCACCTCACCGAATTCATCACCTTGAACCACCACTCTACCCTCAAATATTGCAACCCATTTACCCTTAGCCTTTTCTAAGAGTTCTAACCTCAACTCTCTGTAAGCCTCTTTTTCCTTCAACAACTTCTCCATAGACATATTAATACCCTATATATAGTTACTGAATAGATTTTATAAAACTTTAAGTTACAGCGTATTTAAGTTAAACTAAGCTTCCCTTGAATTTAACTTATTCGTACAAATATGGGAATCCACGCCTCAGAATTCGAAAATCCTCCGCAAATTCTACCCCATACTTTGCCCCTATCTTGGCGTTTGCCTTCTGGGCAAATTTGGCCATTTCCTCCCCCAGCTGGCTCTTGTGCTGTCTCAGGGCATCCAGTTTTCTATCGATGGTGTCAGTTATGTCCACCCAGTGATTGGGATTATCAGTGTTGAACAACCATATCTCCGGAACTAAGTGAGGTTCAAGGAGAGGATCGGCGGGCTTAATCTCCGTGGAATACATGGAGAAACTCGCAGCCTCAATCGCCATCATACCAGTGTGACGGTGATCCGGATGACACTCATACCTTTTCCAGGGATCATGGGTCATCACAATGTCCGGCTTATACCTGCAAATCTCTTTAATGAGCTTGGCTCGAAACTCATGTGTGGGCAAAACGTCGTGGTCAGAGTAACCGAGATAGATGACCTTGTTAACACCTAGTATTTTTGCAGAGTTTTCCTGTTCCTCTCTTCGAATCCTGGCAAACGCATCTGTATCTATATGGGGGTCAAGGGTTCCCTTCTCGCCCCGAGTAACCACCACCAAAACAATGTTGGCATCTTCCCTTGCAAATTTCACCAAAGTTCCACCACAAGCATAATCCGCATCATCTGAATGGCCAGCCACAACAAGAACCGATTTCGCTCCGCTCAAGGGTAAATACCCCCAAACAAAATTGGAAATAAATTAGTACAAAGGCACTATCAATGAATATTGTTTACATAAAGAAACTAATTAACTATTTATAACTTACACGTAACATTATACAAGTTGCTTAATGAAGAATTTGGATAAACGCTCACATGCCTAAGGCACTAAGTTTTCGAATGGAAGATGTAGATCGTAGAGAACTGCCATACTTTTTTGCATTTTTGTCATTTGTAGTCCAGTGCTAACATGTGGAACGTCTGTAATGTTGGGACATTTATCCTAACAGTTTCTCCGTCTTGGTTAAATGGAATCGGCGTTTCATCTGGTAAGGCAATAACTCTTAAGGTCTTTCCTTTAACTCTCACTTTTAGTAAAATGTCGTTAATTGGAATGTTTGGTGCTCCAATTTCGGATTGAAAGTTGATAATATTGATTAAGTATCTCTTTTCGTCAGGTTTATTAAATTGGATAATTTCAACGCATCCTGGGGCGTTAGCCTCGAAGGAGAAGGGTTTTCGGGCTAAGGTTTTTATAATATTTGCAAATATGGACCTATGTTTTAGAGATTGAGTAGCATATGTTTCTATTGATGCTGATGACCAGAGGATTTTTCCTTTTCCAATGTTTTTAAGGATTATGGCGGGGTAATTGGTGGGAATCCCCGGTGGATCAGAGTGGATGGAGGCAAACTTTGTTACGTCATCAGGATTGGTGTAAGGCAACGTGATGGTTGCCATCACCCCCTCTCTTGATGAGAGATCTGCCTTAATTTGTGAATCAGATATTGATAATGGACATTCTTTAGTAACTTCAGGCAGGAGCATCTTACCTTCTAATGTGGGTGCAATATATGTGAACTTTTCAGGCGTTTCTTCTATGGAAGTTATACCAAGCATTTCTGATAGCTTCGATCTCAAGGTAAACTTGCTGGCATACACGCTTCCACCGTTGACTACGTAGTCTCTTATTGCACTAACCTCCTCATCAGAAAGTCTTAGCACATTTGGAAATATTATAATCTGGTGACGCGATAAATCCTTTAGGTTCTTCTTGGTAATCACGCCAAACGGGATGTGATTGGTTCTTAAGGCTTCTGCGGCACCTAACGCGGCATTTACATGAGGCAGGTTCTGGGCGAACTGCACAAGAACTTCTGGCGTTGCTCTCTTACCATTTTCAGCGAAGTTAATCTTTGAGTCGAAGCTGAAGTATATCGCTACATCCTGACAGAGTTCCCCTCCAAGATATTTTTCGTACTTGCTTACTTCATTGAACACTTCACCTATCAATTTGTATCTCCTTTCTTCTAAAGTACCCACTGGATCAATAGCGTCAATAACCTGAAAGGCACCACCATTAGCAATCGTCATAAAAGCGCGGTTCTCTATCAGCTCTTTAGATTTTGTTGTAGTGTGTTCTTGCAAACCCGGATAACAGATGGAAGTCATAAACTCAAACGGCATCTTTGGTGTAAGGTTGTAATATAGTTTACAGATGAAGGATTGCTCCAAAGCACCTCCATAGAAGTCACCGCCAACAAAATCGCAGCACTCTGCATTGAATAGTAGAGAAGATACGCCAATCACCCATGTGTGGGGTACTGTGGCAGATTGATGCTCAACTGTTACTTCTGGCTTATACTTTTTGACTGAAGAGGTAACCATTGCTGCAAACTCAGCTAACCATTCTTCTCGCCTTTTCTGAAATTTGATCCAAGATGGATCATCCCAGTTAATGATTGTAGGAAGTTCTTCCCCAGCTTCCTCTTTGTATCTTCCTTTACAGTTTGAACAGTAACACACTCTAGGCCAGAATGTCATGTCGAAGAATATTCCTTCAAAGTCATAGTTTTGACATAACTCCTCAATCTGATCCAAGACAAACCTTCTGTATCCGGGAGAGTTAGGACAGCAAACGCCGTAACGTCCAGACACTATTGTTCGGATGGGTATTTCCCTTGAAGCTTTCCCATAAATATCTACTGCTCGCCATTCAGGATTCTGCTCGTAAGCCCAATTGTTGAAAATTAAGCTGTAATAAATAATTACGTCGATCCCCTCTCTATGGCATAAGTTAATAACTTCGCCTAAAAAATCTCTTCCATTTAGACCCTTATGCATGTGTCCTGTCTTAGTTGGCCAATAACAGTAACCTACATGAGAATTCGCGTAAACCATAGCTGACTTAACCTTCGCAATCTTCAACATTCTAACATAGGTTGCAGAGTCTAATTGAGACAGAAATCTATCATCCCACTCTTCAATATGCATGTCTACAAGATTCCTTCGATAGCTCTTTTCATACCAGTACACATTTTTATTTTTCATAGGGAAAACCAACTAATATTAATTCTTCCTTATTCATAAAATTTATTAGATATAATATTATCTCCTAGGCTGGAATCGATGAATATAGAAACAAACATGCCATTTAACTTTAATAGTAGGAGGCCTAAACCACACAGAGTCGAACTTTTTATTCAATTTTAAAAAATATTTTTGTCACCATCCTACGCCCCGGAGGCCCTAATAATAAATAAATATTATTTTAGAAGACTAATAATATCTTGGTGGTTAACTTGAATGTTGAAGCGATTGTTTCAGATGCGCTTGGGAGCGGTGAAGGAATTGTCAGACTAGCCCCGGCGTGGGTTCCGAGAAGCTTCCTTTCACCGGGAAGACGGCTTAAGCTAGCCCCTGAAGGCATTTATGCTTTAGGAGTTGAAAGAGGTGGAATTGACGAGAGGTGGCTTGCATCAACAACCAAGGCCGATAACCCAGGGGCGCCTGAGGACGAGGGTCTAAGCTATATTGTCATCCAAGAAGGTTCAAAAATAAATAAGGTTCTCTTAAAGGAAGCGATCAACATCTTAGGGGAAAAGTTTCTTGGAAAAGACGTTATGCGAAAGTATGGTGGATGGACTGTTTTGACCAAATTCTTTGATAATTCATGTCCAATACCGCTGCATCTGCACCAGATGGAGGAGCAAGCGCGTAGGGTCAATAGGCTTCCAAAGCCTGAGGCCTACTACTTCCCGCCACAACTTAATATCGTTGAAGGGAGGTTTCCATATACTTTCTTTGGTCTAGAACCTGGTACAACAAAAGAGGACATTAAAAGGTGCATTGAGAGATGGAATATGGGCGATAATGGCATCTTGTATTTCTCAAAAGCCTATAAGCTTAAGCCTGGAACAGGATGGCTTGTTCCAGCAGGTATTCTTCACGCCCCGGGAACACTCGTAACATATGAGGTTCAGAAGGCGTCGGATGTTTTTGCAATGTACCAGTCTATGCTTGAAGATAAACCCGTACCCTGGGATTTACTTGTGAAAGATGTTCCTAAAGAGCACCATCGTGACTTAGACTATATTGTTAACATGATAGATTGGGGAGGGAACATAGACCCAGAATTTAAAAGGCACCATTATATTGAGCCCATCCCAGCCATAGACCCAGAAGAATTCAAAAGTCTAGGTTATGAGGAGAAATGGGTAATATACGGTTCAAATGAGTTCAGCGCGAAAGAGCTCACAGTTTACCCAGGCAAACGTGTGAAGATATTTGATAAGGCAGCGTATGGCCTTATTGTTATACAGGGGCGCGGTAGAATAGGCAAATTTAGGGTTGAAGCACCAATGATGATAGGGTACGGCGACCTAACAAGCGATGAGCTGTTTGTAACCGTTGAAGCAGCGAAAGATGGTGTGGAGATAGTTAATGAGAGCTTAAATGAGAACCTAGTCGTGCTAAAGCACATGGGACCCGAAAATCCTGATGCCCCTAAAAAACTTCAGTCATACTAAGACTAAATTCACTTAGAAAAGAGACGAAGAAGAAATTGTTAGTAGATAAATACAATCATTGTATTTGACACTCTCCGCGACTAAAGTCGGGAGATTCTTGCTTCTGGCTCATCGGGAGCCTTCGAAGCAATGGGTGTGCCATCACCCAGTTAACACGCCC
>Ga0185342_1001092_pt1 | contig 11987 bp, 5 predicted proteins | sample ConPoolayeEmetaG_FD_128045 | JGI IMG/M metagenome (GOLD analysis project Ga0185342, IMG submission 128045) | Hot spring microbial mat communities from California, USA to study Microbial Dark Matter (Phase II) - Cone Pool mat layer E metaG... ...
TCGGGGAGGAGGTGCGTCAGGCGGGTTTTGAGGCGGTCTTTCTGCGCGTCGGTGCCACGCAGGTCCTCCGGGCCGACGAAGAAACCGCTAAGGCGGATTGCGGCTTGGCCGGTGTAAGTCGCGTCGGCGCCGACGGTGAGCGTCACGTCGATAAGGCAGCGGCTTTCGTCAGGGCCGACCCACGGGGCAAAGGTGAGGCGAGCGACCTGTCCGTTCTGAAGCATCATGAGCGTATGGCCGGCCCAGCGGCGGTCGCGAGTGATCCGCCCGAATTGTGGATCCCAAAGCTGAAACTCCTCGCCCAGATCGACGACCACAGGGTAAGCCGCCACCGTCGCCCGCTGAGGAGCGTCGTCAAGCCAGACTTCGCTTACCGCGACTGCCGGCTGCACGCGCAGGCCGTCGGCACGTGCCAAAGCGATAAGCACCGCGGCGGCCTCCTCGGGCGTGCCGTGATTCTCGCTCAGCGTCCGGCTGGCCGGGCGCGGGGCGGCGGGCCGCCAGTCAGGGTCGCAAGTCACAAAGTTGAATGTCGCCGACAGTTTCTGCTGAATGGCGCGGAATTTGTCGGATGGGTCAAGTTCTTCCTGCGCCCAGCGCGTCGCCAGGTCGGTGATGAGATCAGACTGGTCGGCAGCGGCTTCAATCGCGCCGAGCGTTGCCCGCAGCCAGTCCTCTACGCTGCGCGCCGCCGAAAACGCGAATCTGGGGCTGATTAATTGCCACGGCGGGGCCTGCGGCTCGTGAGGCGCAGGTGCCAGGTTCTCGAAACGCCAGATGCGCGTGTTGCCATGCATTACCGGCGGCGGGAGTGTCGGGCCGGCCAGGTTGCCGGCAAAAAACGGCTCAATCCGAACGCCGGCCGGCGCGGTTAGCGCCACGCTGCGCTTCTTGACGGGATAACGATGGTCAAGGCGAACGTCCGCAGCGAAAGCGGGTCGCCTGCCCGGCGGACTGGCCAGGCGGTATTCCAGCTCGACGACGCAGCCCGGCTCGATCCCGCTCATTACCAGCAGATGCTGGCGGATATTTGCTAGCACGGGCCAGCCGGCGGTGGCGTCCGGGGTCACCAGCACGTGCGAGTAGTCGGGCAATTCGCGGTATGAGCCGTCAGGTCGGCGGACGCGCGCGGTCAAGATTTCCAGTTTGTCCCCGTTACGGAAAGTGATGCGCGGATCGGCGAACTCGGCGTACGCGCGTTCGTTGTTGAGCTGAACGTGCTGGCGGTGGTGATAGACGATGCTGCCGTCGTCAGAAAGCGACCAATGCTGCTCCCATAGCTCGATGACCGCGTCTGGTTGTGCCTCGGCAGGAAGCGGTCCAGAATGCAGCAAGCAGACAACGATCGGAACGCAAATCCGAAGAAGCGCCGCGCGAGGCAAGAAGCGCGCAGCAGTCATATCTTCAGCTCGATACATTCGCATCCTCCACTTCCACGGCCAGTACGGGGCCGGTCAGCTCGTCAAACTTGTCCATCACCTGTTTGAAATTGGCGTATTCTTCAGGCGGAATCGTCCATTTCTTGACGCGCAGCTCGCACACATAGCGGAGCTCTCCCGGCTTCGATTGGACCTGAAAGCTCAGCGCCGCCGACGGGCCGTCGATCTGCACCGGCTCGGGCACAGCGACGACCTTCCAGCTATCCGGCAGACGGATCGTCTCTTCGAAGCGTGCCAGCCGGGTGGCCCAGAGCTTAAGGCCGTATTTGCGTTTCTCCAGGCTGGCCTGACCAAGCATGTCGACGAGCACGCGATCCCCGAGCACCGCCTGCATCATCGGCAGGCGGACGTAGCGCCGCGGGCCGTGGCCTAAAACGAAGTCCGGTGCCTCAAAGCGGCACGAGAGCCGGATGGGCCCGGAAAAATCCACCGGATCCATGCACACTAGGTCGCTGACGCGCGCGGCCGGGCTTAACCGCTGGAAGGAGGCGTCGAACAGTTGCTGGCGGTCGTCAGGGTGAAATGTTGCCAGGGCTCGGCGGAGGCGGTTCTCCGGTGCTCCGACGGCAGAAAACTCCAGCGTGCCCTCTAACGTATTGTCGGGCCGCAGGATGCTGCGCGAGACCCAGGTCGCCTGGCAGTCCTCGGGGGGAAAGTAAGGGGAAAGCGACAGGCCTTTGCCTTCGGGCAAGCCGTAAACCACATGCTGTAGCGGTTCGAGCGTCGACCACACGTCGCGGCTCTTGGGCATCCAGGTCGGGTCCAGAAGTTTCAAAGCGCCGTCCGGATAGCGGATGCAGGTGACCGCGTGGTTGAACTGGTCGGCGGGGATGCGGTCGACCCGCTGACGGGCCATGGTCATGACCAGGTATGATTCAAAGCCGGCCACACGCAACATCGTGACCAGCATGCCGGCCTTGTCCTTGCATACGCCGCAGCGGTCGGCAAACGTCTCAATGCTGCGGTGGACCGTGTACCCTTCGCACATTCCGCGGCTGGTGCCGGCATAACGGATGTTCTCGGCGACCCAGTGGCACAGGGCGGTGTACTTTTCCTCGTCGGTCCGGCAGTCGCGGATGATCTCGGCAACCTTGGCGCGGATGGCATCGTCGGCCTCAAACTGCGGCTCGCTGACTTCGTACAGCCAGCGGCTCTTATCCTCCCAGGTCGGCAGCGTGGCCAGCAGCAGTTTGGGGGCAACGTTCGGGAGCGCCTCCATCGCAGGCTCTTCCTTCAGCGGCTCGATGTTCTGCTTTTCGAACGTGTGGACCAGCATGTCACCTTCGAGGACCTGGGAGACGCGCAGCTCGCCATTGTAGATTTCGTACTGAAAGGTCTTGTCACGCGGCACGCGGACGATGTAGCGCTTCTCGATGATCGGGTAGCTTGACCAGAAGTGCACTTCGTCATGCCAGTGGCCGGGGACAGGGGGCTTGAGCGGTACGCCGTAGGCGTTGCGGTCGTCGAAGCTGCCAGCCTGATCCGAGTTATCGGCCTGGCGCAGGTACGCCACGTTGAAGCCGGTCAGGCGCCAGCGGGTTTCGACGGCATCGGCGATTTCCAGGCGCGGGAGCTGGATAAGGTACTGTTCGGTGGGCCAGAAGATTCCCCAGGCAGGCTGCGGCTGCCGGATGGGGTTTTCGACGGGGATTTCTTCGACTGCCCCGCCGGCACGGTAGACGCGGATCGAAAGCAGGTCGACCCGGTTGGTATGCGGGTCGAAGGGAAAGCGCTGCACGGACTGGCTGCGGATGCCGCCGTCACGCAGGATTTTCACCAGCCGGTAATGCGTCGCGACGCCCAGTCCGTTGGGCATGATGGTCGTGTCGGTTTCTTCCAGGACGCCGACAATATCAGCCTTCCAGCGCTCCGCGTCACCAGCGGCAGCAATCTTGGCGCGAATCTGTTCGTCGGCGTTGAGCGGAGGGGCAAAACTCAGCGCCAGGCTGGCTGCGATTAGGCAGGCCGCGGCGGGTGTCGCACGGCTTGGGCGCGTCAGGACTGCACGATTGGGGAACTCAATCTGCAACGGTGATCTCATGCATCCGGCTCCTCAGGATCGCGTCGTGTGCCCCCGCATGTATGGCGCGGCGGGCGGGGTTGCGCCAGTGTAGCGGAGGGCCGGAAGCCGTCCACACCGCAAATACGGACGGCTGAACTGGGGCGGGTCGTGCGGGAAAAAAATCTGGCCGAGCCTGGAAATGAGCTTTGACAGAGTCAGAGGTCGGGTTATCATACCCAGTTGAGGTGGGAGGAGCGCATCTCGGGCGCGTTGTGCGCCGGGCCTCTTGCCCTCATCTGAAGCGAAACCGGAGCGGAAGCGCGCCGGGCGCGCCCATAGCCGCCCCGATCGCTGGCGAAAAAGGAGATGCTGATGTTGCGAATCGCGTTTGCGGTAGGCGCGCTTGTGCTAATTTCCAGCGCGGCGTTGGCCCAGGGCGACGACTTCAATCGCCCGAACAGCACGAACATGGGGCCGTATTGGGCAGAAGTTGCAGGCGACTGGCGCATCGAGAACAACCGGGCGCGCAGTCAGCCGGCGCCGGCGACGGACCTGATGGTGTACACCGCCTGGACCTCGCCGTACCCGTACGTGGAGGCTGAGGTGTACTACGAGGGCTCGGCCCGCGTGACCTACGCGGCCCTGGTCTCACTGTACGCGAATCTCAGCAACAACCTGTTCGTCAAAGTCCAGGACAATAACGCCAGCGGCGATTTCGAACGGGTGTTCTTCTATTACGGAAACAACGGCAGCCCGTGGGCCGGGATGACCGGCGGGCCGTATTACGTGGATGTGACGCCGTTCACCCAGGCGCGCATCTGGACCCTCGTTTCCGGGAACAACATCACGCTGAACATCGACCGCGACATGAATGGCGTACCCGAAGACGTTTTGACGCGGGGTGGCTTCCCCACCGGGTCGCTGGGAGTGGTTGTCGGGCTGGGCGGCTACAACAATGCGTCGTTCGACAACTTCCGCGTGCCGGAGCCGGCGAGCCTGACGCTGCTCAGTCTTGCTCTGTTGCTCGTTCGCAGACGCGGCTAATGGGCCAAGCGTAAGCTTTATCAGATAGGAATGTGAGAAGGGAGCCGTCCGCATCGTGCGGACGGCTCATCTTTTTCGCGGAGCGACTTGCCAGCGCCAGTATCGGCGTCTAGAACGTGCCAACAAGAACAAGCCGGGGCACGGCGTCAGCCACGTCGCGTATGGCCCGGCAGCCGGTCCACGCCGTGCCGACAGCGGAGGCGGACGATCGGAGTTCCAGGCGATGAAGTGGTACACAAGCCTGTGCTTGCTTTTGGGGGTTGTCGGCTTGAGGGTGACCTTGAGCGATCAGACAGTCGAAACGGCCAAACCGCCGGCGTTCCGTTCGGTCAATGCCGAGGTCGGCCTGCCCTATCCGATGCCCGATACGCCGCTGGTGGGAATGATCGATGTCGATCAGGACGGGTATGTCGACCTGCTGCTAGGGACGGAGCTGTGGCTTAACGACGGCAAGGGTCGGTTCGTCCGGTCCGTCGTGCTGCCGGGCCGCTTTCTGAGCTTTGGCGACTTTGACAACGACGGTGATCTGGACATTTACGCGACCAGCCATAACGAGGAGGGTGGGCCGCTTGAGTTCAAGCAGTGGCTGCTGCGCTGCGACGAACGCGGCCGGTACAGCGACATTCTGGCAGAATCAGGGCTGAAACGGACCAGAAAACGTGGCAAGCCGGACGAACCCTACCCGTACACCGACTATGCCAGCATGGCTCACGGCTTCTTCGACTACGACCGCGATGGGAACCTGGATTTGTTCGTTGCAGGATACGAGGCGAGATACAGCAAGAATTCCTGGCGGGCCATACCTGCACGCCTGTACCGCGGCGACGGACGCGGGCATTTTGTCGACGTGACCGAGCAGGCAGGCTTGAACGTGGAAGCTCGACCGGCGGTCGCGATCGCTTTTGCCGATTTTGACAACGATGGTTTCGTCGATGTTTTCGTGGCGCATGCGCGGGGCCGGCCAGACCGCCTGTGGCGCAATCAGGGCGACGGCACGTTCCGCGAAATAGCCGCGGACGTCGGGGCTGCAACAGCAGGGGCGGACGCGACCGGGGCCGCGGTAGCGGACTTCGATGCCGACGGCGACCTAGATATTTTCGTGGCCCGGCGTATGCGGGGCAAAGAGGATGCTTCCGCGTGGCCAAGCCTGCTGCGAAACGAACTGGCGCAGACCGGTAAACTCGGGTTCACCGACGTAACCGGGCCGGTCGGCCTTGACTGGCGGCCCGCAGCAGGCTTTCAACAGGTCGCTTACTGGATCTGCCCAGTGTTTGCCGACTTTAACAACGACGGGTGGCCGGACCTTTTCATCACTGAAAGCGCCGAAGGCGGAATGAACTGTCGTCGGACGCCTGCCAAGCACGGTCGCTTCGAAGGCGGTTACAGTCGCGCGTTTGTTGGTCTGGACGGGACTCGCTTCTCCCGGGTCGATGCAAATTCCAGCGGACTGAGAATCGAAGATAGCTGGGGAACGGCGGCAGCCGACTTCGACCATGATGGCCTGGTCGACCTGCTGGTCGGATCGGGAACACGCCGACATAGTGACCGGGTGGACTGGTTCGACCCGTCGTCACAGCGGGTCGAGCTACTGCGCGGGGCTGCCAGAGCAGCAGAGAGCCAGGCGCCAGTTGAAAGGCGGCACTACCTGAATGTGGTCCTGAGCGCCAAGGACCGTGCCGTCACGGGGGCAGCCGTCCGACTGGTGCTGGACGACGAAACCTCACGCCGGGCCGTAGTGGATACAAGCTGCGGCGCGTGGGCAGTCAAGTGCAACCAACTTCACTTTGGCCTGGGATCGCACGCCGTTCGGCGTATCGAGGTTAGCTTGCCGGACGGTCAAACCCTTAATTGGTCGGGCCGCTGGCAGAACACGTCGATCCTGCTGGACGTCTCGCGTGAGGAAAATCGCGGACCGCGCGCCCTTGAGCGGTGGCGCTAGCGCCTGTCGGTCGTCCGAAGGTTACATGCCGAGTCAATAGTCAGCTTTGTCCAGCTCGACCTTGCCGCGAAAATGCCAGTGAACGAAGCCACTGTAGATAAGTACGAGCGGCATTCCGCCAAGAGCGATCATCTGCATAACGCGCAGGCTTCGCTCTGACGAGGAAGCGTTATATATGGTCAGGTTCCAGTCGGCGTCTAGACTGGAGAGCAACAAGTTCGGGTACATGGCCGCCGCAAGCAGGACAACCAGCGTGGCGATGGTCCCGGAGGAACAGATAAACGCGTACCCGTACCTCCGATATCGCAGCGCCGGCGCAATGGCAGCTATTGCCAGGATACCCACTATGACCACCGCCCAGAGCCAGGAACGATCGGCAAAACTTCGCCTAATGTGCGGCAGAGCGACAAGGGTATAAGTTATGGTGCACGCGCACAGGACCGCAAAAACGGCATAGGCAAGCCACACATGGCGTGCCAGGCGCTGCTGGAGTTCGCCGGTAGTCTTCAGACACAAGTATGCGCAGCCGTGCATCGCAAAAAGTGCCAGGGCCAGCAGTCCCACCGAAAGGGGGTAGGCTCCCAGCAGACCTCTGAGGCTGCCGCGGAACTCCATATCTGGCCCAATGGGCAGCCCTTGGAGGATGTTGCCGGCAGCGACACCGAGCAGTAATGTGGCCAGCGCGCTACCGGCCCAAAATACAATGTCGAAAAACCGCCGCGCGGCCGGGCTGGTCAGCTTGCTGCGGAATTCAAGAGAAATTGCACGCCCGATCAGCGCGAAAAGCAGAAGGATAAACGCGCTGTAGAATCCGCTGAATGCCGTGGCGTAAGCGTGCGGAAAAGCGGCAAAAAGTGCCCCGCCGAACGTTATAAGCCAGACCTCGTTACCGTCCCACACCGGCCCGATTGAGCTCATGAGAATGCGGCGCTCACGGTCGTCGCGGGCTACCGGGTGCATTATTCCGACACCCAGGTCGAAGCCGTCCAAGATCAAATAGCCTGCCAGCAGCACGTAGAGGGTAGCAAACCAGAATACCTGTAGCTCCATACTCAGCCGCTCCCTTGCAGGAAGAACCCGCGGCGCTAGCGTTGTGGCCCCGTGGCGCTGCCAGGGGCTACGACCCCACTGGTGGGTGCCGGAGCGGGCCGCCGGGACTTTTCCACATCCACCGCTGGCGGACCAGTGCTGATCTTGCGGCTCAGCAAGTACAACCACAGCACTAGGAGCGCCAGATATATGGCCCCGAACGCCAGAATCGATGCCAGCACCTGTTCGGCTGAAACGCTCTTAGATACGGCCTGCGAGGTACGAAGCAGTCCCCAGACAACCCACGGCTGGCGACCGACCTCCGCAGCAATCCACCCCAGTTCATTCGCTACGATTGCCGGCACTACGGCAAACACCAAAAGCCAAAGCAGCCAACGCTTGCTTTCAAGTGTACGGCGGCGCAACGCAATGACGGCGTAGGCCGCAAGGAAGATAAGCAGCATGCCCAGACCAACCATCGCGTGATAGGTCTGAAATGAAAGCCCAACGGGCGGCCACTCGTCGCGCGGAATGGTGTCCAGTCCCTGAACTGGAGTACGCAGATCCCCATAGACCAGCAGGCTCAAAAGCCGCGGGATCGCAAGCCCGTAGCGGACGCGGTTTTCCGTTGTGTCAGGAATACCGAAAAGATACATCGGTGTACCGGCTGGGCCGGTCTGAAAGACGCCCTCAAACGCCGCTAGCTTTGCCGGCTGATGCGTGGCGACCATTTGAGCATTAGGATGCCCGGAAATCAGAGTTCCCAGGCTAGCGATAGCGGTGAAAGGCAGAGCGAGCCGCATGCCGCGCCGGGCGAATTCCAAATGTCGGCCCTTGAGCAGGTACCAGGCGCAGACACTGACTACCAGAAAACCGCCGGCAACGAACGCCCCGATCAGTGTATGAAGGAACCGGTGAATTGTGGACGGATTGAAAACTGCTGCCCAGAAATCGGTGAGTTCCGCACGCTGAAGCGGACCCTCGCCCACCAAATGAAAGCCTGCGGGTGTCTGCTGCCAGGAGTTGGCCACGATGATCCAAAAGGCAGAAAGGATCGAGCCGAAGCAGACCATGATAGTGGAGAAAAAGTGCATCCGCGGTCCGACGCGGTCCCAGCCAAAGACCAGCACGCCGAGGAATACGGATTCTAGGAAAAAGGCAAGAATGCCCTCGGCCGCCAGGGCCGGGCCGAAGACATCGCCCACAAAGCGCGAATAAGTCGCCCAGTTGGTGCCGAACTGAAACTCCATGACGATGCCGCTGGCCACGCCCATCACAAAGATCATGGCCAGGATGCTCGTCCAGAAGCGGGCCATGGCCTCGTAGTGACGATCCCGCGTCCGCAGGTAGGTTCCTTCCATAATGACCATCAGCAGCGCCAGACCGATAGTCAGTGGCGGAAAGAGATAGTGGAAGCCTACGGTTAGCGCAAACTGAAGTCGCGACAGCAGGACCGGGTCGAGTGCCATCGTAATCTCGTTCGCTTGCAGGCCGCGCTGCGGTGGCCCCAGACGCGCTGCTTGCGGCGCTGCGCGTCTTACAGACCGCGCCTGATGCTCGCCACTTCTTTTTATAGACGTAAACGGTGGCCCCGGCAAGTGGGCCGAATATGTCCGCAAAAGGCCGGACTAGGGTCGCAGCGTGACTAGATTCCCCAGCGCCCGCGGGGTATAAGAGTAACCGCGCGCCCCGGACCAGGATGAATATTCACCGCGCCGGGCGTCGAGGCGGGTGATATTGAAGCCCCAGTACGGGTTTTCGAGCGCTGCACGTCCAAGAGCGGCCAGCGGAAGAGCCAGTTCGACCACCCAGGCACGCCGCTGCACCTGCACGGCAACGATCGCGCCGCTGTTCCAGGGCTCCACGCGAGCGGTTGGTGGGTCGGTGCGACAACCGTGGGTGGCGACCACGACGCCGTTAGGCTTGATCTGGAGAACGTACAGGTCGCTGCCGGTGCCGTCGAAAGTACGGCGCGGGTCAATAAGGATTTCGACGACGTCCTGGCCCCATGGCATCGAACCGTCGACAGGTACGAGGTTGTGGGCGTGGACCAGCGGCGGCTGACCCTCAAGTAGCCAGCAGCGGACCGCGATATAGACGCGTTCTCGATCCATGCAGAAGAACGCCTGGGAACCGAGCGTCGGGCGGTCGGACTGTTCAGGCGGGATGCCGGCGCGCTGGCCACGCACCAGCCGGAAGTCTCCTGCTGCGTTGTTCGAGGCCAGTGCCCAGTCGGACAGATCGCCATCAATTGCAGGAGCTTGAGTAGCAGGGGGGCACACCGCAACGGCCAGACGCGCAGGGACGCTGAGCGTGCCGAAGGCGCTGGTCTCCAAAGCCAGAGCGAACGGGTAGATGCCATCGGTGTTGTAGGCCAGCCCTGCGAGCGTAAGCTCCAGGGTAGAAAGCTGGCGGGCACGCGGGGCGACGCTCAGCGGCGGAGGTTCGACCGGCTGCCAGCCGACCGGGACAGTCGGAAACCGCCAGCGAGCTTCAAGGGCGCGGTCCGCGCAGTTCAAAACGCTGCACAGAATTTGCGCTCGCAGGCCGGCAGTGTCTGGGCCGACGCGGACACCGACAACGTCGGCCTGCACCGGCGGCGTGTGGCCCATCAGGAGCTCCCAGTCGGCTAAACGCCGTGGATCCGCCGTCTCCACCCCAACGCCTGGAGCCGAGAGTTCGGACCGGATCAGCTCGCGAGCCAGCGCGTACGCACGCGGATCGGTCGACCAGCCGACCGGGCGGCAACTCAACAAATTCTCCAGACAGGCGTCCGTGCAGGCCCAGCGAACCAGTCGCTCGCACAGCGTACGTGCCAGGGCCCTTTGACCATTGCGTTCCAGCAGCGTCAGCAGCGCGTGATCCTGAATGCCACGCCGCAGGCGCTTGAGGCGAATCGACGGCACGGGCCGGTCATCAAGCCCGAAGTGACTGCCGGGGTAGATGAGTGCCTCTGTTCGCGGCGGCAAATCTCTCCCTTGGCGGAGCGGTGTGGCCGCCGCCCGCTTTTCGAATACGTCACCAAACTCGGTAGCGTGCTCGACCCACAATCCATCGATTTGGTATCGGTAGGCCACCCACGCAAGTGCGACCGCGTCGGTCGAGAGCGTAGCTATCGAAAGCGACGGGCTATACGGGGGATAATCGGGCAGCAGCCATATCTGGCGGCCAAGTGCTGCCTCCTGACGCATTACGGACGGTTCGAACCACTTGGCCGGGGGTGCCCAGATATCCGCACCCGGTACGTCGACCGCGGGTGCACCAAGCCAGCCCAGACCGCGGAGCGAACGGCCCGGTAGGTGGACGACCAAAGGGATACGTGCCTCGCTCTGCGAGATGACCGTGGCTACTTCTTGCGCGCGGCGGACTACTTCGTCCGTGAGCGGTTCCGGCGGCATCGGGCGCACGAATGCCCGGTCCAGCCAGCCGCGCTGTTCGAAGTGGTGGCCACATTCACGCACATACGCCGCGAGCAGACGCCCGTATTCGGGTGAGCCCGATCCTCCCTCACGTGCGGCGTCGGGATGCCTCAAGGACACGGGAACCGGCCATAGCAGCGACGGTGCGGAGTCGCCAAGTGCGGTCCCTGTGATCCAGCCTTCTACCAAGCGGTCATACGCATTCCAGTCGACGGCGACCGCACCACCCGACCCGAGGCGATAGCGCGGAAACGAGCACCATAGCACCGGCGTCGTTCCATGCTCGCGCAGAAGGCGCATCGTTTCGTCGACCAGCTTGATCGCCTGGTCATGCTCGCTCAGACCGCGAACCAGCCGTACGCTTTCTGGAGTGTCGCGCGGCCAGCCGAGGTGTGCAACGAGGAGGTCTGCGGGGTCCACGCGGCATATTACCGGAAGCGTCGGGGCGGAAGGCAAAGCCAGCGGCCAGACGGTCAGGAGCAGGCGGCATGAGTACAGCGGCGTGTTTGTCAGTGTGTCAACGATATTCAGGGGACCGACGTACTGGCCTGCCTCTGCCAGTGGAGGAACGCGAACATCAAGCCACAGCAGCTCGGTGGTTCCGGGCGAAAGCCGGATCGGGCCGCCGCCGTTCGGTGCCTCCCACGGCACGAGGATGTCAGGGAAAGAGGTCGCAACTGCCGGTCTGCCGGTGTGTTCGAAATACCAGCCCGGAAACTGCTCGACACGGATGGAACGCGCACGGAAGACCCGGACAACGTCGCGTGCGGCGAGGCGTCCGGAACCGCTTTCGAAGTCTCCAATAACTACCGTAAGCGGTGCCGAAAGCGGCTGTGTAGCTCTGAGCGCAAGCTGGCAGCCAACCGTCTCATTGACGCTCGCCTCAAGCCGGATCTCCGCTGTCGAAGCTGAGAACAGCGAGCTTTCCCTGATCGGTCGGCTGTCAGCGGCCAAGCTTTCTTCTTGACCAACTGCCCATACCTGAAGCTTTCCGCTGGGCGGCTGGAAGCATCCTGCACAAGCGAGCAGGCCACCCACGATAGCGGCGGCCACCCCGACAGCGCAAGACATTTTGTGGCAGCGGCTTACCATCGCGGGATCGGCCATCCCTGTGC
>Ga0185342_1001093_pt1 | contig 11966 bp, 14 predicted proteins | sample ConPoolayeEmetaG_FD_128045 | JGI IMG/M metagenome (GOLD analysis project Ga0185342, IMG submission 128045) | Hot spring microbial mat communities from California, USA to study Microbial Dark Matter (Phase II) - Cone Pool mat layer E metaG... ...
CTTCGAATTAAGCCACATGCTCCACCGCTTGTGTGAGCCCCCGTCAATTCCTTTGAGTTTTAGCCTTGCGGCCGTACTCCCCAGGCGGCACACTTAGCAGTTTTCTGTCGGCGCCGAAGACATCAGAATCCCCGACGCCTAGTGTGCATCGTTTACGGCGTGGACTACCAGGGTATCTAATCCTGTTTGCTCCCCACGCTTTCGGGTCTCAGCGTCAGAATCGGCCCAGTGCCCCGCTTTCGCCTCTGGCGTTCCTCTCGATCTCAACGCATTTCACCGCTCCACCGAGAGTTCCAGGCACCCCTACCGACCTCAAGCCGCGCAGTTTGCCCAGCCATTCCCCGGTTGAGCCGGGGGATTTCACTGAACACTTGCGCAGCCGCCTACACCCGCTTTAAGCCCAGTGAATCCGAACAACGCTCGCCTCCTCTGTCTTACCGCGGCTGCTGGCACAGAGTTAGCCGAGGCTTCCTCTGGGTTTACTCAGCGCAGCAGGCTATTCACCCGCCTTGCTTGTTAAACCCTGACAGCAGTTTACACCCCGAAGGGCTTCCTCCTGCACGCGGCATCGCTGGGTCAGGCTTTCGCCCATTGCCCAAGATTCGTCACTGCAGCCACCCGTAGGTGTCCGGGCAGTGTCTCAGTCCCGGTGAGGCGGGTCGCGCTCTCACGCCCGCTACCCGTCATAGGCTTGGTAGGCCGTTACCCTACCAACTACCTGATAGGACATGGGCCGCTCCCAGACCGGCAGGCCGGTTACCCGGTCCCCACCCTTTGATCCGCGGATCATGCGACCCGCGGACGTCATCGGGTATTAGCGGCGCTTTCGCTAAAGGCCCTTGCGGGCCGCCGTTATCCCCGTGTCCAGGGTACGTTACCCATGCATTACGCTCCCGTCCGCCACTATACGGACCCCAGTTACCCAAGGCCCGTACCGTACGACTTGCATGTCTTAGCCATGCCGCCAGCGTTCGTTCTGAGCCAGGATCAAACTCTTCGAAAAAATTCGGAGAGCAGCGGCTCTTGCGAGCCGCCGTCGTTCCTGGTTACGGCCAGAACGCTCCCGTCTGCCCCGGGAACGTCCAAGGCAGCCCGCCGGTTAGCGGCCGACACACCGACCCGGCCCCGACGGGCATATTTTTGTGGATCTTCACGCCGCGCAGGCCGCCAAGTGAGCAGAGGGTCTGCACGACGCCACATTCTCGCGGCTTCGTCCACTGTTTACTTGCCAAAGACCAAGACTGCTTTCCCCATCCCGGGCCTATGATATTAGCACGTTTCGGCCGCCCTTCAAGGGGGTTTTAGTGCCCGACCTCATAAACCTGCTTTCAACTCTGGTTCAACGCCCAAACCCGCCCGAGATCAACGCCAGCTCGCCGATTATAGGACGCGCAGTGCCGACAGGCCGTCGACTGCGCTTGCGGCCTGGCCGGTGCCCCTGTGCTGGACACCTGTAGCGAGTCTAGAATCGTTTTCGCCCTGAGCTTAATGGGGTACAGCGGCTGGACCCTGGTTTTAGCCGCTTGCCGATTGGGTACCGGTTGGCGTGACGCTTAGGGGTGACACGCTGTTCCTGCCAACTGCCATCCGAACGACCGGGCAATTAAAGGAGAAGCGCCATGTCTCAACTTGCTGTCCTGAAAAGACTTGCGTTTAGTGTCCTGGTGGGTACCGCTCTGCTTATCACTGGCTGTCCGTGGGCGGATCTGTGGCCCGACGGGACCCCCAACGACCAGACCGGGGGCGCAAAGTTGGTTCCGTTCGAATCCGAAGCCGAACTGGTCAGCTACTTCCGCCAGCAGGTACGCGCTTCACGTATGCCGCGAGGCGGAAGCCTGCTTGACGCGCTTGGCGCGCTGTTCGGCGCGTTGGGAGCCGCTCCGCCCTTGGACGACCGGGCCGGTGGAACGGGCATCGAGGGCGAAGGTACCAGCTACTCTGGCACCAACCTCCAGGAGGCGGGTGTCGATGAGAGCGATACTTTCAAATCCGACGGCGAATACTTCTACATCGCCAAAGAACAGTCTCTCGGAATCGTGTGCGCCTATCCGACGGAGGGGCTTGCGGAAGTGGCGCGGGTGGATTTGGGCTTCTGGGTGGACTCGCTTTACCTTTTCAGTGATCCTGAGCAGGAGCTGAAGACGGTTATCGCGCTGGGTACGCAGTACGAGGATGTCGGCGGTGGGTTTAATGGGCGCCCGGAAATTCTGATTTGGCCGCCATATTACCGCGGCTCGAAAGTTGCGATCGCTCAGATTGACGTCAGCGACCCCGAAAATCCCACCATCATCGGCCAGGCGGAGCTGGACGGCTGTTTGGTTTCGTCGCGCTTGACCAATGGCCGGCTCATCGTGGTTCTAACTATTCTGCCGCAGCTACCTGAAGGACGCCCCGAACTACTGAACACGGTGACAATTGATGAGGTGCTGCCGCAGATGCGCGTTGCGGGCGGCGCGCCCGTTCCACTGGTGCCCTGGCAGAACTGGCTGCACCCGGAGCCGCCGGACGGGTATGCCCAGACCGCCGTCGTCACGCTGGATGCTGCGGACATTGAGACGGTCGTCGCTTCGGTGGCGGTGCTTGCGCAGGCCGGCACGATCTACGCTTCACCCAACGCGTTGTACCTGACTGACACGGAGTACGACATTACCCGCAACTTCCGGGAGACCACTTCGATTCACAAGTTTGCTTTCGATGAGGATGGTGCGGCGCGGTATGTGGCAAGTGGGAGTGTTCCGGGTCGCCTGCTCAATCAGTTTTCGCTGAGCGAGCACGAAGGCTACTTGCGCGTTGCGACCCACCGGGCCGGCTTCGGCGTAGTGTGGGCATTCGACGAGGAGGTTCTGGTGGGTTCCGAAACTGGACAGGATGAGCCGTCGAGCGATGATGGCACCGAGCCCGATGAGGGTACCGAGGAGCCCAGCGAATGGGAGGACCCGCAGAATGCTGTATACGTTTTGGCCGAATCTGAGGGCGAACTGACCATTGTCGGTTCCCTCGAAGGAATTGCGCCGAACGAGGACATTTATGCGGCCCGGTTTCTTGGGACGCACGGCTTTCTGGTGACGTTCCGTCAGATCGACCCGCTGCACGTGCTGGATCTTTCAGACCCTGCAAACCCGCGGATCGTGGGCGAGCTGGAGGTACCCGGCTACAGCGACTACCTGCACCCGCTGGGCCAGACTCACCTGATCGGCGTGGGTCGCTCGGTGATGACGACCGAGTGGGGCGGCGTCGTTCCGGACGCGATCCAACTATCGCTTTTTGACGTCAGCGACTGGGAGCACCCGACGCTGGTGCAGCAGGTCACGTTCGGCGGTCCGGGCAGCTACTCGGAGGTAAGCTACACGCACAAGGCCTTTACACTGTTTGAGTATAACGGGCAGACCCTCGTTGCGATCCCGGTCGAAGGCCCCGGGCTGTTCGCCGGAGAGTTTGGTCAAGTACCGCTGTGCTTTAACCCATTGGGACCGCTGGCAGAGGGTATCCGGCCTACCTGTCACTTTGCCGGCGTGGTGTGCTACTCGGTCGATCCGGCCGTAGGGTTTACCTATGTTGGGTACCTGAGTTCTGCGCCTCCGTGGTGGCCGGCCTGGCAGCGGGCGGCGTTTATCGAGGATACGCTTTATGCGCTGACTCCCGACGGCGTTCGGGCCGCACCCGTGGAGAACCTTGAGGCTTCCGTTTCGATCGAACTAACTGACTGAGAAAGCTCGGAGCAGCGGCGCGTCAATTCTGGCGCTGCGCGCCTATCACGGTCGCTAGGACAGCCGGTGAATTTGAGCAACCGCAGGAAGGCTCAGGCGGGCAGTACTCTGACCCAGCGCTCTACGCTCTGAAGGTCGCGAATTACGTCGACCGTGGCGCGCAGCGTGTATCTGGCACCCGGCACCAGCTTTACTGCTGATCTTGATTGCATCCGGTGCTTCCACATGCGGCCACCACGACGCCACTGCCTGACCGACTCGCGCTTGCGTTTGCGCTGTTCGTCCAGTCTGGCAACTGTCGGGTCTTTGCGACAGATGCGCGTAAGCGTCTTGCTGGCGGCCGCATTGCGTGGCGTGCGCGTGATTTCGACACAAACCATGCTGCCAGGGGCAATTTCCATCCCGCGGTGCTCCGTCAAAGCGGTTAACGGACCAACTTTAGTCTGTCGAGCCGCGCCCTTCAAGGCACAGCAGGACCGATCACGTAACGCGCGCCGCGGGCGGGTCTATCCGGTTGACAGCATTGGGCCTGGCGGCCAGAATTCGCCACCGGGCGGGACCGCCGATGCAGTCCGTAATTATAAGCTCTTGCGACGTTAACACTTGCGCTGCCAAACTTGCTGAAGCGGCCGCCGCCCTGCGCGAAGGGGCGTTAGTTGTTTTTCCGACCGAGACCGTTTATGGGGTCGGGGCAAATGCCGCCCACGCCGGGGCCATCGCTCGGCTGCGCGAGCTGAAGGAGGCGAACGACCTTCGGCCGTTCACCGTGCATCTTGGTCGGCGGTCGGACGCCGCAATGTACGTAAGCCGGCCGTCGCCGCTGCTGCGCCGGCTTTCGCGTCGCTGCTGGCCTGGTCCGCTGACGCTGGTGGCAGAAGAGACCGAGCCGCAGCGGACCAAGGTTGCAGAGCTTTGCCCGGCGGAGTTGCTTGGGGCGATTTTTTATGGGAACACCATCGGGCTGCGGTGTCCGGATCACCCGGCGGCTCAACGTCTGCTGTGCGAAGCGGGGGTACCGGTAGTTGCCAGCAGCGCCAATCTGCACGGGCGGCCGCCACCGCTCACGCTCGAAGAAGCCCTGCGTGATCTGAGCGGGCGGGTCGAGTACGCGATCGATGGTCGGAGGACGCGTTTTTCGGCAGCTTCGACGGTGGTGAAAGTTGAGGGGCACTCGTGGCGTATTTTGCGCCAGGGTGCGCTGGACGAGCGGACCATTCGGCGGCTGGCCCGGAGCGTGATACTTTTTGTTTGCACGGGCAATTCGTGTCGTTCGCCGATGGCCGAGTATCTTTTCCGACACAAGCTGGCTAGGGAACTGGGATATACACTTCAGGAGCTGGATGCGGCCGGGTATGAGGTGGTTTCGGCCGGCACCAGCGCCTTGCCTGAGGGTGGGGCGTCCTCGGGTTCTATGGAGCAGATGGCACGTCGGGGAATCGATTTGAGTTCGCATCGTTGTCAGCCGCTTACGGTTGAATTGATTCAGCGTGCCGAACGTATTTATGTAATGTCGCCGGAGCACCGCGACGCGGTGCTTGATCTGGTTCCCGCGGCGGCGGACCGCGTGGAGCTGCTGGACCCGGAAGGGCCGGTGCCCGATCCGATCGGGGGCGGCCCCGAAGCATACGAGCGCTGTGCTGCCCAGATCGAGCGTCAGGTCGAGGCCCGCGTCAGGGAGTTTCTTGATGAGGATCGCAATTGGTAGCGATCACCGTGGCTTTGCGGCCAAACAGAAGATCAAGGCCCTGCTGTTGGAGCTCGGGGTCAAGGTGAGCGACTTCGGCACTGATACCGGCGAGTCTTGTGACTACCCGGAAATTGGCCTCAAGGTCGCGACTGAGGTTGCCAGCGGCAATGCCGACCGCGGCATTCTCTTTTGCGGCAGCGGCATCGGAATGTGCATCACCGCGAACAAGGTACGCGGCATCCGTGCCGCCTTGTGTCACGATGAGCTCACCGCGCAGATGTCCCGACGCCACAACGACGCTAATGTTCTGTGTCTGCCGGCCGACCTGGTCGGGGATGCCCTGATGCAGAGCATTGTTCGGCTGTGGTTGCAGACCGAGTTCGAAGGGGGGCGGCACGCCCGGCGTGTCAATATGATTGTTGAGTACGAGCGCCAGCATATGGTCGGGCCGGAGCCGACCCACCCTGCGGATCAGGGGAAATCCGGGCCGACCGGCTGACGCCCGGCGAAACCGGCCTGCAGCTCGTGCCAGTGCGCCACCTCCGGCTCTCCCAGCCGCCAGCATAGCCAGACGGGTCGGCCCTGATACTGCGCCGGAAAATCGACCAGTCCTTCGACCCAGTCCTTCAGCACGCACCCGATGCGCTGAAGTTCCTCATCAAGCTTGGCCAGCTCACGCCGCAGCAGGCCGGCCTCGCGGTCCACCCGTTCGAGTGCCTCGGAGTTGCCCGCCAGCGCCGAAAGCTCGTAGCGTGCGTCGCGCAGGTCCATGAACCGGCGGTACTTGTGGACCAGGTCTTGGACAATCCGCGAAACCAGCACGAGCGAGCGGTTGGCCTCGGCCAAGGTGAAAACCTTTACAGTAGCGCCGACTTCCGGCGGCTGGGCGATTGGTTGCTGGGCTGACATCTTGGTGCGTCCATCCTGTCCCGTCACTTATCTGACTGCGGCTACTAACGGTAGCCGCCGGCTTGTGCCGTTTCAAATACGCCGCGTGCACGCGGCGCTGGCGACGATAAACTGCCGGCATCCTTGCGAAGCTGGCATCTGCGGACCCTCATGAGCCAGATAGATTGGCACGATGAAACCCCGGTACCCGGCCTGCCGCCCACTCTTGAATGGGTGGGCGGCCTCGACGGTCACCTGCGGCTGATCGATCAGACACTTTTGCCCAGTGAACTCAAGCTTCTGGATTGTCACTGCGCCGAAGATGTCTGGCGGGCGATCCGGACGCTGCAGGTTCGCGGGGCGCCTGCAATCGGAGTCGCGGCAGCCTACGGCGTATGTCTAGCGACGCGCCAGGCGCGCAACGCGGATCCAGACAGCTTTCTTCGGCTACTCAAGACAAGTGCGGAACACTTCCTTACTGCCCGGCCCACCGCGGTGAATCTGGCGTGGGCGGTCAGGCGCGTCTGCGCTGCGGCCGAAAGAGCGCTTGCTCGCGGTAGTTCGGCGGCGTGGGAGGCGATGCTGAGCGAGGCACATCGCGTCGCACAGGAGGACCGTCGGGTTTGCCAGCAGATCGGCGAAGCGGGTGCCGACTTGGTGCCGGAAGGCGGCGGAGTGCTGACACACTGCAACGCGGGCGCATTAGCGACGGCCGGCAGCGGTACGGCCTTGTCAGTGCTCTACGCGGCCAAGAAGCGCGGCCGACGTTTTCACGTGTACGTCGATGAAACCCGCCCACTGCTCCAGGGGGCCCGGCTGACGGCGTTTGAACTTCACGCCGCGGGCATCCCCGTCACCGTAATCTGCGACAGCGCCGCCGCCAGCCTGATGCGGGCCGGCAAAATCGCCATGGTGATCGTCGGCGCTGACCGCATTGCCGCCAATGGCGACACCGCGAACAAGATCGGGACATATTCGCTGGCAGTAGCCGCGGCCTGTCACCGGATTCCGTTTTACGTGGCGGCTCCGCTGAGCAGTTTTGACCTGATGCTTAAAGACGGCGACGCGATTCCGATTGAATATCGACCAGGGCAGGAGCTTGCCTGCTCCTGCGGGCGACAGGTCGTTCCCGCGCAGGTGGAGTGCCTGAACCCGGCTTTCGACGTGACGCCGGCGGCCCTGATTACCGGGATTATTTGCGAGCGGGGCCTGGCGAAACCGGTTACGGAGCAAAATATTAAGCAAATTTGTTCGCCGGCCCCTTGCACTGGGCTAGATGCGTCATAAACTGTTCCGAAAATTTCAGGGCGCGGTCGGATCTGGTAAAGCCCATTCGGGCAGGCGCTATCTCCAGATCGTGACGGCAGCGCAACCGCGTCAGTGCGGCCAGCGCGTGGCTGGCCGCAGCAAGTCCGGATCGGGCTTGAAGGTCGTGCTGGTTCGCAAAGGAGGCACATGATGGCCAAGAAGTTGTGGTTGAAAAGTTCGCTGCTGGCGCTGGCCGGCACCACGCTGATCTTCAGCTATGGTGGCTGCCTCGACGCCGTCATTCAGCGCATCCTTGTTGCCGTGGCTTTTGACTGATCGCTTGGACGGTGTCGGGCACTAGGACAATCTGTAAGGAAAGCAACGTTTAACGGAGAAAAGGCATGAAGCTCAGAGTCAAGTGGACGTTGTTGGCGCTGAGTGCCGGGATGGTCGCGTTCGGTGCGGGAACCTGCCTGTTCCGCTGGCTGGGCGACATCGTCGGCGACGCGCTGTGGCTTCGGGTGGTTGACTGACCGGAAACGATCGGCACGTGCCGGCCGATCGCGGTCTGTACAACGGCCCGTGTCGGCCGGCCGATGAAGGAGAAACGTAAATGAAGAAAGCAAAGTGGATGGCCCTCGGACTTCTGCTGGCCGGCGGCACGCTGTTCGCCAACGGCTGCCTGGCGGCTTTCTGGCAGGGCATGTGGAGCAAGGGCTGGCCCGGAAACCGCTGGCTCAATCTCCTGTTCGACGTGGCCAACGAGATGATCTTGGGCTAAGGTCGGCTTACCAGGTGCCCGCCGGAAATCCGGCATGGCGCAATGGAAGCGAAGTCGTCACGGTTAGAACGCACAGCCGGAATGGGCAAGCTGTCCGCTGGCCCATGTCACGTAACCGAAAGTGGAGAAACCGTCATGAAGAAGGCTTACTGGCTGCTGCTGGTAGCGTCGGCGGCGATCCTGCGGCTGGGCATGGAGTGCATCCCCAGCCCGGACCTGGTGGATCCGCTGGGCAATATCTGGGTAGCCCTCGGTTGGATACCTGAGAACCCGCTGACGTCGCCAACGTAATCTCTGGCCGCCCGCTACAAAGCGGGCCGCCAAGAACTGTACAAAGCGGGGTGATCGCGAAGAACCTCGCTCACCCCGCTTTTGTGCGCGCCGGAGGCTTGCCAGACTCCTTTGCCAGCCCTATATTGTCGATCGGTACTGCATGACAACCACGGAAGGAGCGGGCGCATGGGTCTTACCAAACGACTCCGCTGGGCGGTGTGGCTGGCCCTCCTCGGCGCCGGAACGCTGCTACAGGTCGGCAACAACGGCTGCGCGAGCTACTACGTTACGGCGGCGGTTTCCGCCTTCGACTTCTGCTCGGTCTTCAACTGCACCGGCGGAAGCTTCTTCAACCTGTGCCAGCCTAATGCCATCTTTGTCGACTGCCCGTGACCGGGGCCTGCGGATCGGAGCCGACTATGTTCAGAAGCGCGCATCGAGTGCTGTCGGGAAGCTTGGCAGTGCTGGTTGCCGGCCAGCTTATGGCTATTACCAGTTGCATCCCGTCCTGGGGTGACGTCGGGGCTTTCATCCGCGACTTCAATCCCTGCGGAACCATTCTGAACTGCGACCCGGTCGCGTACCGGTTCCTGACGTCCGGATACGAAGGCCCGGGCGTCGATCCCGATATCGACCCGGCCTGCACCTACCCGCCATACTGCGCCGACGACCCCTTCGTCGGCGGTTTGGGGCCGTAGGTCTTTTGCTCGCTGCGACCTCCGATCTTTCCCTCCCTGGGCGTTCCCGCCCCTTTCGCCGTGCGCGGATCTTGGGGCCGTGGGCTTCTCGTTGAGACTGCGCCAGCAGCGGCCTAGGATAGCTCCTGGGGGCGTGTTTGCGGCAGCCCGAACATGAAAGCTACCGTCGCCATATTGCGGACCGCGCCGGCTACGGTACTGCGCGACTACCACGAGCTGATGAACCTAGCCGGTTATCAGCAGGTGATCGCGCCGGACACGGAAACCGCCCTGAAAATCAACATCTCCTGGCATTTTTTCTACCCCGGCAGCTCCACCACTCCTTGGCAGCTCGAGGGCGTGATCCGGGCGCTTGAGGCCGACGGCTACGACCTCTCGCGCGTCTATGCCTGCCACAACCGCACCGTGGTCATTGATGCCCGTCTGGGCGAACGCGAGAACAAACAGTTGAACGTTGTTCAGGCCCACGGTCTGCGTAACATCCACCTTTACGAGGACCAGGACTGGATTCACATTCAGGATGCCGTCGGCGATCTGACGGCGCGCTTCCTCCGCCTTAACCAGGTTTATCCGCGTGGTTTTTTTATCCCCCGTCGCTTTCTGGGCAGCAACATTATTCATCTGCCGACCGTCAAGACGCACGTATTTACGACGATGACGGGGGCGATGAAGAATGCCTTCGGGGGGCTGCTCAACGAGCATCGGCACTGGACGCATCCGGTAATTCACGAGACGCTGGTGGACCTGCTCCAGATTCAGAAGGAGATCCACCGCGGGGTTTTTGCGGTGATGGACGGGACCTTTGCCGGCGACGGCCCAGGTCCACGCGCGATGATCCCGCACGTCAAGAACGTGATTTTGGCCAGTGCGGACCAGGTCGCGATCGACGCGGTCGCCGCCCGGCTCATGGGCTTCGATCCGCTTTCGATTCGCTTTATTCGCCTGGCGCACGACCTGGGCCTGGGGTGTGGCGATCCGCGGGATATTGAGATCGTGGGCGACCGACAGGCCGCCGAAGAGAACTGGCACTTCGTCGGCCCGTACCGCAGGATGACCTTTGCGGCACGCATGCAGCACCTGATCTACTGGGGGTTCCTCAAGCGACCGCTGGAGTGGTCGCTCAAGACTGTACTGGCCCCTTGGGCTTATCTTGCCAGCGTGCTCTATCACGACAGCTTCTGGTATCCGCTGCGCGCCAGGCGGCGTATGGCGGCAGTTCTGGATAGCCCGTGGGGTCGACTCTTCCGCAACTGGGAAAAGGTGGTGCCGACCGACGAGGGGTACCCCGACGTGGGGACCGAACCGGCGCAACTGGGCCGCACCGGCTGGCGCGCCCTGTGCCAGTCGTTTGCTATTCTCGCTCTTTGCCTCCGCGAAGCTCCGGAATTCGCCCGGCACCGGCGCAAGCGCGTATCTTGCGCGCACGACACGGCACAAGTGAAAGGGGGTATGCCATGAAGGAGATGGTGCGGCTGCTCGGTTCCGAACACGCTATGGACGACCTTCCTCAGGCGCTGGCCCGCTATGCGCGGAGCTTCCGCCCCGCCACGATCGGCGCGATGCAGATCACCTGCGCCGATGAGCTCGAATGCGAGTGCGTTCGCGCCTTTCAGCGTAACATCGCTGACGAGCTGTTGCCGGAGCTTGAATTCGGCCAGAAGTCGGCTTTTCGCCTGGCCAATCTGTCAGGCCGCTACGAGCCCGGGGCGCTGCCGGTTGCCGAACACCACTTCGCGACGCCAGAATCCGTCAAGGGCTTCAAGGTGCTGCTGGTCAAGATCAACGCGCATGTGGCAGTGGAGAGCAGCGGCTCGGACTTTCGTTTCGGGGCTTTGCGGCGGTACGGTCAGCCATCGGTTGCCTGCGGCGCGCTGCACGCGCTGCTTGAAGGTCGCGAGCAGCCGCTTACGGCGGAGCTGGAGCGGGTGTTTCGCGCCGACGACAAGGATCGGCTGGCGGTGCTGCGCGATCCGAAGCGCGTGCCGGCGGGGCGGCGCGCCCTGCTTGCGGCACTGGTACACGTGCGTCTTCAGACGCGGCGTATCGCGACCGAGATCGGCCGGCACAAGCCCGCCAGCCCGACGGTCTACGTAGTGGCCGCCTGTACTACGCTGAACCGTCCGACGCGGGATACGGAACTTTTCTGCGGGCTGTACCTTGCGGATCAGCGGGCAGCGGGGGCTACCCCGGCGTACTATGGCCTCGGCGACGATCCGGCCGAATATAAGTTGAGCTTTGAACACGGGGCCCTGCACGTGACCGACCCGCTGCTGGAAACCGCGCGTTGACCGCCACGGGCCGGGGGGTGGCTGCGGCTTCAGAATGCGTTCGTGCCGGTCAGCTCGCGTCCTACGATGAGCTGATGAATAGTCTCCGTACCCTCGTAGGTAATCACGCTTTCCAGGTTAAGCATATGGCGGATGGGGCAGCATTCGACGCTGATCCCGCCGGCCCCCAGAATGTCACGCGCCTCGCGCGCCACCTCCAGCGCCATCCTGACGTTGTTCCACTTGGCCAGTGAGACCTGTGCGTAGTGCGCTTTGCCGGCGTCCTTGAGCCGCCCCAAATGCGCCGCCAGCACCTGAGCCGCGGTGATCCGGCGCACCATATTGGCCAGCCGCTGCTGGATGATCTGCTTGTGGCTCAGCGGGCTGCCGAACAGCACCCGCTGGCGCGCAAAGTTC
>Ga0185342_1001097_pt1 | contig 11914 bp, 12 predicted proteins | sample ConPoolayeEmetaG_FD_128045 | JGI IMG/M metagenome (GOLD analysis project Ga0185342, IMG submission 128045) | Hot spring microbial mat communities from California, USA to study Microbial Dark Matter (Phase II) - Cone Pool mat layer E metaG... ...
ATAGAGTACCCTATTCATTCACTTGAAACGCCATTTAGGGAGGCCAGACTGCAAGTGCTCTGCCGCGGTATTAGAGGCGCCACAGTAGCACCCGCCAATACACGGGAGGCAATCATAAACGCCACTAAAGAACTGCTGATGGAGATTGTCAATGCGAACAGGGTTGAGCTTGATAGCGTAGCCGGTGTCTTCTTTACCACCACCAATGACCTCAACGCCGAGTTTCCCGCGCTGGCAGCCAGAGAGCTTGGCTGGACGGATACTGCTATGCTATGCGGACACGAAATGGCAGTACCTGGAAGCCTGCCGCGTGTTATCCGTGTTATGATGCTCTGGAATACCAATAAGCCATCTTCTGGAATTGTCCATGTTTACTTGCACGAAGCACAGTTACTAAGGCCCGAAAGGCGCAAAGGGACAACCGGAGCTCAGGATAAACAATGATTGTTGTTATGAAATCAAAGGCTGAAGAACAGCATGTAGTTGCTGTTGTCCAGCGAATCAGGGAGTTTGGGCTGAAGGAACACATTTCCTATGGCGTTGAGCACACTATCATCGGCATCATCGGCCAGATATTTCCCGAACTAAAAGACCGCCTCCAGCTCATGCCCGGCGTTGAAGAAGTAATACAGGTCAGCAAACCCTACAAGCTGGCCAGCCGTGAATTCCATCCTCTCGATACCACGGTGAAAGTTGGCAATGTCGTTATCGGTGGCAAAGACATCGTTGTCATGGCAGGACCATGCGCCGTTGAGAGCGAGGAGCAACTGCTGACAACAGCCGTTGCTGTCAAAGCTGCCGGTGCCACAGTACTTCGCGGCGGTGCCTACAAACCAAGCACTTCTCCTTACAACTTCCGTGGTCTCGGAGAGACCGGCCTAAAGATTCTTGCTATGGCCAAGAAGGAAACAGGGATGCCAATTATTACCGAAGTGCTTGCGGTGCAGGACGTGGAACGCGTCGCCAGATACGCTGATATCCTCCAGATTGGCGCCCGGAATATGCAAAACTTCGTCCTCCTCGACGAGGTGGGTAAAACCAAGAAACCTGTCATGCTGAAGCGCGGCCTGTCTGCCACAATCCAGGAATGGCTCCTTGCCGCCGAATATATCCTGTCCGAGGGCAATGAGGACCTGATTCTTTGCGAGCGCGGTATACGAACCTTCGAGACCGCTACCAGGAATACCCTGGACGTCAGTGCTATCCCTCTCATCGAACGGCTCAGCCATCTGCCGATAATCGCTGATCCGAGCCATGGCACCGGCCAATGGTATCTGGTACCACCGGTTGCCATGGCGGCAGTTGCCGCCGGCGCCGACGGACTCCTTATCGAAGTACATCCGAACCCGGAGCGTGCCCTTAAAGACGGCCCTCAATCACTCACTTTTGCCAATTTCGAGTCGCTTATGAAGAGCCTCGGCCCGGTGGCCTCGGCAGTCGGTCGTTCCTTGGCCAAACCGGCCCCGCAGAAGTAGTCCGAGCAGCACCAGACAATGACACCTGACCCAGCCTCACAACTAGCCGAAGTGCTGTCAAGGGTCAAACCCGAAAAAGACAGTCTACTGACAATCGGGGTTTTCGATGGCGTTCACTTGGGTCATCAGACCCTGCTGAGCGAACTTCATGCCCGGGCACGGCAGCGGGAGATGCTGAGCGGCGTCGTTACTTTCCAATCCCATCCCAGACGGGTACTCCAGCCATCTAACAAACTCCCTTTTATTAATGGCATCGAGGATAGGCTGGAAAAGATACGCAGCCTCGGCATCGACCTGGTCGTAGCCATCCCCTTCACCGTCGAAACCGCCCGCCTGACAGCCCGTGAGTTCGTAGCGCTACTGCTAAAGTACCTTAAAATGAAAGGGCTTATTGTCGGGCCCGACTTCGCCCTTGGCAGAAAGCGTGAGGGAAACGCCACTCACCTCCAGCAGTTAGGCCGTGAAATGGGCTTCTCTGTGGAAGTAATCAAACCGGTTGGAGTCGGCGGCGAGGTTGTCAGCAGTACCCTTCTGCGAAATACTCTTGCCCGCGGCGACATGAGGAAGTCAGCCAGGCTCCTCGGCCAACCGTTCTATCTCAAAGGCAAGGTGGTCAGGGGCACACAACACGGCCTCGACCTCGGCTTTCCGACGGCCAATCTTGAAATCCATTCCGGCCAGGTTTTGCCGGCCAACGGCGTCTATGCCACCATTACCGAAATCGCAGGAAACAACTACTATTCAGTAACCAATATCGGAAATCGACCGACCTTTGGCGACAATCCCCAAACCATCGAAACTCATGTGCTCGATTTCAGCGGGGACCTCTATGGTCAAGCCATCAAGGTAAGCTTCGTTGAACGTCTCAGAAACGAGATTCGTTTCAAAACCATCGATGAACTTAGGGACCAGATCCAAAAGGACGTTGCTAAAGCTAAGGTTCTCTTGGTAAAAGAAAAACCATCCCACGGCAGGTGAGTATGACTGTCCCACAACTTGATACGGTCCTTAAGCGCGGCGTAGCCGAAATCATCTTTGAGAATGAACTGAGAGAGCTGCTCAACAGCGGCCGCCCCCTGAGGCTAAAGCAAGGGTTCGACCCGAGCCGACCCGACATCCATCTCGGACATGTCGTCGGGCTGAGAAAACTACGACAGTTCCAGGAGATGGGACATCAGCTGGTACTCATCGTCGGTGACTGGACAGCTCAGATTGGAGACCCGAGCGGGCAGTCAACAACGCGGACTATGCTCTCAATAGATGAAGTCAAGGCCAACGCCATGACCTACATGGAGCAGTTCTTCAAAGTGGTTGACAGGAACCGGACTGAAGTCCGCTGGCAGACAGAATGGTACGGCAAGTTCACCCTGGAAGATGTCATTCGCCTGACAAGCAAGTTCACCGTTGCCCAGTTCCTGGCCCGCGAAGATTTCGCCAAACGTCACGCCGCCGGCCAGCCGATTGCCATAACCGAACTGCTGTACCCACTTCTACAAGGGTACGATTCAGTGGTAGTGAAAGCTGACGTCGAATTCGGCGGCATCGATCAGAAATTCAACTGTCTGGTAGCTAGGGAGGTCCAGCAGTATTTCGGTCAGCGGCCGGAGCAGATATTCTTAATGCCGCTTCTCGTTGGCACCGACGGTGTCCTCAAGATGAGCAAGAGCCTCGGTAACTATATCGGTATTACCGAAGCCCCCAACGACATGTATGGTAAAATAATGTCCATTCCAGACCGTATCATGGTCGACTATCTCGTTCTGCTGACTGATATTCCGGATGCGGAGATCTCAGAAATAACCCGTCAGATGGCCGGGCAAGCGCTCAACCCCATGATGATCAAAAAGCGTCTTGCCCGGGAAATCGTGACCCAGTTCCACGGGAAGGCGGCCGCCGACGAAGCTGATAACCATTTTGCCCGCGTCTTCCAGAAGCGGGACGTGCCTGAGGACGTAACTGAATTTGTTGTTGCTCGGGGCCAAGTTGATCTGGTGGAGTTGCTTGTCCAGGCCAACCTTGCCAAGAGCCGTAGCGAAGCCAAGCGCCTCCTGTCCCAGCGGGCGGTAGAAATTGACGGCTCAACCGTAGCCGAAGACAGCATTACCGTAAAAAACGGCAGTATCCTTAAAGTAGGTAAACGCCGCTTCCTAAGGCTGGTACAGAAGCAGGATGAATGCCCCAAAGGATAAGATTGCTCGGTTATTTATGATGGAGGAATAAGATGCAGCTTCGCATCCCCGGCCCAACCCCCTGTCACCCAAGGGTTCTCGAGGCCATGGCCAGACAAATGATAGACCACCGGGGCAAAGAGTTTGCTGATATGCTTGGCCGGCTCACGCCCAAGCTGAAACAGATTTTTCAAACTAAAGGCGATGTCTTTGTCATGACCTCGTCTGGCACCGGCGGTATGGAAGCCGCCATAGTGAACACTCTTTCGCCGGGCGATAGAGTCCTAGCGACCACCTGCGGTTTTTTCGGCGACCGTTTCGCCGAGATAGCCGAAACATATGGAGCCCAGGTGACACGCCTGACCTTCGACATGGGCAAGCCGGTCGACCCCGAAGCCGTACGCAGGGCTTTGCAGGCCGCACCAAATACAAAGGCTATCCTTGTTACTCATAACGAAAGCTCGACCGGTGTGACCAACGATGTCAAGACCATCGCCTCAATCGCTAAAGAGTTCGGCGCCATGGTCCTTGTCGATTCGGTCAGCGGCCTTTCATCAATCGATTTACCGATTGATGATTGGAACTTGGATGTGGTCGCCACTGCCTCCCAGAAAGGATGGATGACCCCTCCAGGCCTAGCCATGATAAGCGTCAGCCAGACGGCATGGCAGGCCCACGCTAAAGCGAAGATGCCGCGCAACTACTTTGATTTCACCAAGGCCAAGAACTTCTTCGAAAAAGGCCAGACTCCGTGGACGCCAGCGGTACCGGTATTCTTTGCCCTCGAAGTTGCCTGTGACCTGATCCTTGCCGAAGGTCTCCGGAATGTCTTTGCCCGACATGCCAGATGCGCCCAAACCGCGAGAGAAGGTGTCAAGGCAATGGGCTTGACTCTCCTCACCGACCCCAAGTGCGCGTCAAATACCGTCACCGCAGTCAACGCACCATCCAGTCTCGATGTAGCAAGGATGCAGAAGATTCTACGTGAGGAATTTCAGGTGTATCTGGCCGGCGGCCAGGGAAAACTTGCCGGTAAGATATTCCGCATCGGTCATCTCGGCTGGGTAACCGAGAACGACATGAAGGAAGTACTGGCTGCACTGGCAAAAGTAATACCCAGAGCCATGATCCAGGCTTAGGGACAAGGGAGATTATTATGAAGGTACTGGTCGCTGACCCCATCGCCCGGGAAGGCATCGAAGTCCTCAAGAAAGAATTGGAAGTTGACGTTAAGACCGGCCTCAAACCTGATGAGCTTAAGGCCATCATTGGCAACTACGACGCCCTGGTCGTCCGTAGTGAGACGCAGGTTACGCCGGAGATAATCGAAGCCGGCAAAAGACTGCAGGTCATCGGCCGGGCTGGAGTCGGCCTGGACAATATCAACGTGGAAGCAGCAACCCGCAGGGGCATCGTTGTCGTCAACGCCCCAACCGGAAACACTATTGCTGCCGCCGAACACACCATGGCTATGATGCTCGCACTGGCAAGACACGTCCCTGCGGCCAACGAGAAGCTTAAATGTGGCACCTGGCAGAGGAGCGCCTACGTCGGTGTCGAACTGAAGGGCAAGACCCTCGGAATTATCGGACTCGGCAACATCGGGCGCGAGGTTGCCAAGCGCGCCAAGGCCTTTGAAATGAAACTTATTGGTTACGACCCGTTCGTGTCCGCAGAGTATGCCGAAAACCTCGGTGTTAAACTCATGCCCATTGACCAGATTCTGGCCGAATGCGACTTTCTGACACTGCACCTGCCGCTTACATCCTCAACCAAAGGCATGATCGGAGCCAAAGAGCTGGCTAGGATGAAGCCAACCGCACGGATTATTAACTGCGCCCGGGGTGGACTTATCGATGAACAGGCACTATTCGATGCCGTTGAGCAAGGCAAAATCGCCGGTGCGGCGGTCGATGTCTTCTCGAAGGAACCCGCCACAGATAATATTCTGTGCAAGAGCGACAAGATTATCGTGACACCACATCTTGGCGCTTCAACCGCGGAAGCGCAGGTCGGCGTGGCCGTAGATGTCTCCGAGCAAATTGTCGACATTCTCCACGGGAAGCCAGCCCGATATGCCGTCAACATGCCACAGGTATCTGCCGAAGTCATGGCTGTTCTCCAACCTTTCGTTCCCGTGGCACACACTTTAGGCAGGCTTGCCGCCCAGCTCATGGAAGGTCAGGTCAATGCTCTGCAAATCACCTACTCAGGAGAGATTGCTGAATATGATACCGGTGTTCTCAAAGCCGCAGCTATCGGTGGTCTGCTCGGCTCTACCAGTGAGGAGCGCATCAATCTGATCAACGCTAATATCATCGCTACTCGTCGCGGCGTCAAGGTTGTCGAGCAAAAAGAGACGAGGTGCGAGAACTACGCCAGCTTGCTCACCATGACTCTTACTACTTCATCCGGTACACTCACTGTCGCCGGCACCACCATGCGCGGCACAGTTCGTATTGTCCGCATCAATGATTTCTGGGTCGATATTGTGCCAACCGGCGGTTATTTCCTCTTCAGTGACCACCGTGACCGTCCCGGCCTTGTCGGTGCTGTTGGCACGATTACGGGCAACGCTGACGTTAACATTAGCTCAATGCAGTTGGGGCGCCTCCAGCCCAGAGGACAAGCTCTCCTTATTCTTGCCCTAGATGAACCTCTACCGGAAGCCCAGCGCCAACAGATTCTGGCCCTGAAGGACATCTATACGGCAAAGTTGGTTAAACTATAGTCAACGATGCAACACGGCCATCATAGAACGAGCTTCATAGGATTTGTCGCTCTAATATGATCAACCATGGTCATTCCGCCCACCACAGCCCCAGCACAACACACAAGCCGAAGAAAAGAAGAAAAGTTACTACAGCGATTTCGACCGCCATCTTCAGCGGTTCCCTCTTACTCAGAAAATGCCGCGAATATTCCTGATAGGTGATAAGGAACGACATTATTGCTCCAAGCAGTCCAAAAGAGGACCCGAATATAACCCAAATAGGCATCTAACGACCGCAATAAGAAATTCTGACCACCGGTTCATCCAGGGACAGAAAGCCGTGTCGGCGAGTTTCCATTTTGTAATGCCGAATGCTACATAAATTACCTGGTAAAAACGTACCTACGGTAGAATTCATCTATGCGCCTATCATCCCAGCCATCCCACTCGTCTTCAGTAACATACTTACCCAACCCCTTCTCTCTCAACAACTGTTTCAACGATTTGTTCTCCTGCAAATGAAGGCGCAGGCCCATGGCGATTGAAAAGTTCTGTGTATAGTATTCATGGGTCTTAAACCTTAGTGACGCGTATTTTGGCCCTGTTTTCGCCAGCCACTCTCTACCCTCATCCGCCTCCGGCCTTTCGCTAAATAGACCATATTTGACAAGCAGAGCCATACCTTCTGCCTGACGGCCAAAAGCAAAGAAACCCTTCTTCCTTAGGAAATCATTGAGCTTGGCGTTAAAGTCCCTGGACATAGCAACTTCAACATGCACTTTACCATTGCCCGAACGCACTCCAAGTATTTCAATTGGAGGAACTGACATGCTGCTCGGATCAAGTATGGTCCTGCTGATGGTACGGAATTTCGAGAACAAACTTTTCACTGTATGCCACCCTGAGCTTCTCTCTCGACGCTCGTGCTCTCCAAGATTCTTCTCAGATCCATGTTTTGCTTGACTATTGCCTCAAGCAGCGTATGGTCATGCTCACTTTGCTCAAAAAGCACCTTCATGAGTTCATAGTCTTCCTGCTCACTTCTAATCTGGTTTGCCAAGTAGGTATCCATGCCACGCTCAAAGGCTTTGAAAAGAGCGTCGCTCTCCGTCTCCCCATCGGCTGCGGCGCGCTCCTTCAGTTCCTCATAAACCTGGTAATCAAGCGATATGACAACCGTCTCACGACTTGACTCCGATTTGACATCACAGCGGGAGAAAAACCAGTTTAGAAACACTGCTTACCTTACTCTTCCTTTCAGTTGCAGTTCTCTAATAACTTCCACTGCCCTTCTTGCCACCAGAGACGACGTATTCTCTTTCATAACCTGCTCAAGTATTTGAATAGCCCTATCACCACCGATGTTTCTGATTGCTTCAACAGCCCGCAAGCGCACCGGCAAATAGGATAGAAGGGCCATTGCCGACAGAGTTTCTAATGCTTCCACATCTCCAATCTTACCCAGGGCCTCAACGCCGCTTTCCAACGCTCCCGCATCACGGCTGACTCTAAGCATACTGATCAACGGCATTACGGCATTACGAGATTTGAGTTCACCAAGGATCCAACAGGCACGTTGAACAGTATCCGGTTCAGGGTGACCAAGCGCCCGGATCAGCTTGCTGATATAATCAACGCCGTCTGTTTCTAGTTTCGAGCCGCAACGTACACATACCAGGCTTTCAGAAGCGTTTTCCATCCAGCACCTGGTGCAGAAAGTAACCATCCCTCAGCCGCCATAATCCGACTTTAATCTTTCCAGCAAGTCCGACACCTTACGTATCTCCACCGCAAAGTTATCAACCCTGGAAACCTCCTCTTTCACCACCTGATTTGCCGCAGTCTTTTTAGAACGTATCTCCCTTATGGCATCGCGAATAACCAGCAATGTTCCATCAAGTTGCTCATTGAAAGTCAAAACAAATCGGTTGAAGCTTGTATCAATACTCTGCAGCATAGCAAACCTCAGATTCTCGACATTGCGTGCTATCACCGTCTCAACCTCTTCCGTAAGCCGCCTCTTTACTCTGGCGATTCGGGCCTGTTTTGATAATAGCCGGTCAGCCCATCCGACAGGCAATGGATTCAATGTAAAGCGCGCGTTATCAGTTATCCAGAATGGTTCCTCTTTAATTCCGAAGACTTCTAAAGCCTCCGGCGGCACGTAACTGATATTGAAAACTTCAGCAGTTGCCCTGCGAACGCTATCTAGAATAGCCATCCCCGCTTCCCGTTGAGTAGATAGCACACTCTCAACCCGACCACGGATAGCGCTGGATATACTTATCAAAGCATTATTAAAAATTTCTGGTATTGATTCATTCAAACGACAACGCGCCACACGTTCAACCTCCTGAGACGATTGAGCTGAATCCATTGCCTCTTCAAGAATACCTGTCACCTGAGCCACAACCTTCCGATTGAGGTCCGATACCAGTGCTTCAAGCAATTCGATAGCCCGGCGATGCTCACCTCGTATAAGGTCTCCAGTAATCTGCCGCTGCTGCTCGGCCTCCACCAGCTTTGTCTCAAGCATTGCGAGACGTTTATCAATGTCTTCCAGCGGCATTTCTAAGGCCTTACGCATAAGTTCCAGCCGTAAGGAGATATCAGCCATTACATTCTCGGTTCTCTTCAATACGGAGCGATATAAGGCTCGGTTTTTTTCAGAAGCAAGAAAATTGACCAGGTAATCATAAAATTCAGCCATACCGCTTTCTGCCCAGAGAGTAAGATCATCTCTCTGTCTGGCCAGGAGCCCACTTCGTGCCGAAACGCAGAAGATACGCTCACTACCAGAAAAACCATACTTAACCAACACCTGCTTCAGGAAGCTCAGTGCCATTCCAAGCTCATCGGGCAACAAATAGTCAGTCTTATTAAGAGCGAAGAACAATGTAGGTACTACAGAGCCCACCTTTCTTAAGAAATCAACCTCTGTTTGGGTTATCGGTGGGTCGGCGGAGACCAAGAAAACTGCGGCATCACACCGGGAAAGGAAATCAACCGTCGTCTTTGTATTGTGCTCATAAGTTGACCCTATACCAGGCGTGTCTATTAAGACCACACCCTTGGATAATACCGGCGAGGGGTACTGAATTGTAATTGAGTCGAGCCCCAGGCGATTGACGGGATTGCCCTCCTCGGTTGCCTTTTCTCTCAAGAAAGCTCTAATCTTATCGGCACTTTCAAAACAGAAACTCTGGCTGTTACCATCACGAAATACTAATTGCACACGCCGGGTTTCGCCGTAAACGATAAGGGTGGGAACGGCGGTTAACGGTATGACTGCCGAAGGCAAAACGTCCTCTCCGAGCAGGGCATTCAAGAGTGTACTTTTACCTCTCTTGAACTGTCCAAGTACAGCCAGATGAAACCTCGATTCACCAAGGCGCTTCTGTAGCTGTTCCAGACGCTCTATCTCACCCTTCCACCCTGCATCCATCTTTCGCAGAATTCCGGACGCCAGCAAAAGTGCTTCTTCCAACCGCATTTTCACGCTTGGACGTCCGCCAATGACGGTCACAATTGAACCGCTGGCTTGATCTTTTCTATCGTTGTCACAATTTTGAGTGGTATCCATAGTTACTTTCTTCTAAAGATAGCCAGTTGCCCTCAGTACTGACACACCACAGTATGTGCTTTCCAGGGTCTGAATACCGATAACTGTAGCCCGGCTGAAGCCGCCCCGTCCGCGCTCGCAATCAAGCGCAAAAGTAACGGCCTCGTCCTTGCACCCTGGCTCCTCACCCAAATTGAGCAACCCACCACACAACCAGAAGACATCCTCGATGAAAGCAACTGGCCATATTGCCTCCTGATTCCTGAGAAATTCCACCGTCCTTTCCAGAAATGAAGGCGCCCAGTTAACTGTACGGCATATCTTGGTAGCATAATAAGTCGAGGCAAGGCGTGACCTACCGCCAAGACCAAAACTACCATCAGCATTCTGCAAACCGGAAAGAAAAGCCTTCAACGGTTCCGTGTCTAAAGGTATTCCTAGCTTAATGATAGCTACAACTGCCTGGGACAGCACCTCAAACTCGGAAACCACTTCAACATAGAGTCTCTGGACCCGTGAATGGCTCACCGGCAACCCCTGAGAGGACAGTATTCTAAGTGCTGGAGACCGGCATACTGCGAGAGATGAACCCACAATGTCAAGAACTTCACAGGCGGCAAATATACCCCTCCAATCATTAAGAGTGCTAGAATCAGCCAGTCCATTAACATAATCGACTACCCTGCCTGCATTCCGTGGTCGTTGTCCCAGAGTCGCTAAGGTAGAGACCGCATAGAATGTATCCATAAGAGAGGCTGGTGAGATACGGGCAAAAAAGTATCCGCCATCATCAACCTGACAATTCTCAACATAGGATATGACCCTTTTCCGAAGCGCCGCCCGATCTTCAGGCAAAGTCTGCGGGTGGCCCTCTAACTCTTTCTTACCCAGCGTCATAAAACACCTGCGTATCTATCTGCCCGCCGATATCTCAATAAGAGCTATTGAAATACCCAGCCCGATAGAGATTAAGCTGGCCGTCAGTGCCAGCGTCATCCAGATTGTCTCAGGTAACCAGATATTATCCATCACAAGCCTCTCGCCATCGGCCAGTTAAAGGACAACAAAAAAGCCCCTACCAGCATTACTAGTAGAGGCTATCGTCCCGACTGTACGGGCGGTTCGGGCCAAGCCCGGGCGAGCGTCATCGCCCACGCTGGCGGTATTATACACCGCAAGAGCTTTCCCTATCAAATCAAACAATTAACTCATGCCAATACAGCTCACACGCTGTCCCGATTAACACTGCTAACTGCCGGCTATTGCATCTCACACCTGGAACTCATGCTCCACCGTCATATACCCCCGTATGATAGAATCTTCGCGCAATAACCAGGAGAGAACGCCGTGCTAACTACACTCACCCAGAAAATAAATCCAAAGCACGCCGCAGTGCTCGTCATCGACATGCAGAATGATTTCTGCCATGAGAATGGCGTCATCGCAAGACAGGGACGCGACATGACTTTCAAGAAAGCCATGGCTCCCAAACTTGTCCAGTTTCTATCAGAGGCCCGCAGACATCGTGTCCCGGTAATATTCATACGCCAGATCAACCTGAAGGAAACTCTCTCGGACGCCGCCAGAGAGCAAAAACGTCGCACCCAACCGAAATACGGGAAGCTAATATGCCGTAAGGGAAGCTGGGGCTCCAGGTTCTACGCTGTGGCACCGGAACCGGGTGAGATCGTAGTCACCAAGCACCGCTACAGCGCTTTTGCCGATACCAACCTTGACCTGATTCTCCGCAGTATGGGGATCCGCACACTCATCATGACCGGCGTTGCCACCAACGCCTGCGTCGAGTCTACGGCGCGTGACGGTTTCATGAGGGATTACTATATCGTGTTCTTGAGCGACTGCACGGCTACATCATCACAAGAGGACCATGAAGCAACCCTGCGCAACATCAACAACTACTTCGGAGTGGTTGCTGATTCTGAGGAACTGGTAAGAATCTGGCAGAAGGCCGGCTGAGGTTAAGCTGAGGTCTCCA
>Ga0185342_1001098_pt1 | contig 11914 bp, 9 predicted proteins | sample ConPoolayeEmetaG_FD_128045 | JGI IMG/M metagenome (GOLD analysis project Ga0185342, IMG submission 128045) | Hot spring microbial mat communities from California, USA to study Microbial Dark Matter (Phase II) - Cone Pool mat layer E metaG... ...
AACATCGAATTCATCCGCGTCCTCAGCCGGCAGGAGATTGAAGTGCTTTTTTGGGAAAGGGGTGTGGGCGAAACTCTTTCTTCAGGCAGCGGCTCCTCGGCCGCGGCAGTAGCTTCTATCCTTAAAGGCCTTACAGACAGCCCGGTTACGGTCCGCACCTCCATGGGCTCGCTCTTAGTGGAATGGGAAGGTCAGAAGGTCTATCAAACTGGCCCCGCCGAGGTCGTTTTTGAAGGTAGATTGCTAAATCCTTGAGCTCTGGTTAATACTTTTGTTGCCTTCTTCTCCATGTCTAAATTTTTAAGTTGCCTGGAGGAGTTGAAATTCACTTAACCTAAAGTTTCCAATAGAAACTTTCAAAACTGGTGCCACCTCACATATTTACCTATTTTTCTTAAATAGGATTATCCCTGAGGCCAAAATCCCTTTAAAAAGAATAAGTTAAACCCAGCCCAAGGATGAAAACATTGAGGTCGTATTTTTCAATCAAGGGATGGACGCCAAACCCGGGCAGAGTTTTCTCTCTCTCCTGGCCGAAGGCATAAACATAGGCAAAGTCGATGGTCATCCGGCCAGAGCGATACCCCACTCCGCCCAAAAGGCTAAGCTTATCCACGTCGATATTCATGATATTTAGGGTTTCATCAGGCGTAGCGCTACGGTCGTAGCCAACACCACCCCGCAGGAAGACTCCCTGAGGAAAAGCATATTCAATCCCCACCCGGCTTATCAAAATGTTCTCAAAATTCATCGGCTCGGCGGTGCGGAGCTCACCGACATAAGGAATACCCCGGATTGTCTTGTCTACCTTATCCAGCGCCGACCAAAGGGTATATTGAGCACTGGCGGAAAAAAGAAGGCGGTCGCTCAGACGGTAGGCAAAACCCGCCTCTAAATCCCAGGGCAGGCTGAAAGTAGTCTCGGAATCTAATTTCATCCGGAAATCGCCGTAGGTAACTGCGGTTGTCCCGGTCAAAGTCATTTTGGCCGGACCGCGCACGCTCAGTCCCACCGCCGCCTTTTCTGAGAGACGGTAAAAAAGGCCCAGGGAAGCCGAGAGAGAAGAGCCGCTTTCCTCCTCCTTCATCGGCCCAAAGGGGTCCATACTGGTATTAACAGTTAAAATTCCTTGATAAAAATTAAGGGCCAACCCGGCCGACAGCCGGTCATTGAGCTGGATGGCCACGGATGGGGTAAGCGAATAGACACCCAGGGTTGACTTGAAGGGAAAACCCAAATCAGACTCCTTCCAGTCGACGCCTCCTCCAGCATAGGGAACATAAGCTCCAAAGCCAACGGAGACTTTCTCGTTCATCCGGTAGGTGACAAAAATTTGGGGAACCGAGCTCTCAAAACGACTCTGAATGGTCTGGCCAGAGGGCGCCACGTAAACATGAGTTGGCCAGATATGAAAACCGTTGAGCGAAAAATTAAAGGCATTTTTTTGCCTGGTAAGCCCCGCGGGATTGTAGAAGATAGCGCTCGGGTCGTCGGCAACGGCAATAAAAGCTCCCCCCATGGCAATTGCCCGGCAGCCCAAAAGGGTATTGTTCCAGCCGCCTGCCCATAGACAAACAGGAAATAGAATTAGGAAGAAAAAAGAACTTAACCCCAAACCTCTCCGTTTCATCTTCCTTTCTCCCAAATAAGCTCTTAGCTTTCTAAGGCTTACATCGAAAACAAAATAAAGTCAACCCAGAATATTTTTTAAATCTCCTTCTTATGCCTTATTACTTATAATACTCCATTCCATACATGCTTTGTTCTTTGACCCAGCTTTCGATGATTATCTTAGACATAATTAGGCCGAGTGGTTTTCCCGCCGCTTCCTATCCGTCTTTCGCGGCCCCGGCGCAAGCCACCTCTCGGCTTATAAACCCATCAAAAGAGTCCTTTGCCTCTCCTCATGGCCTTTCGCTCTTTCTAATTTTAGCTTAGACTTCCTCTCTAACTCGAGGTTGCCTCAAAGGACGGGTTCGGGAGTAAAACTTTGACAATCGCGTCTGGCATCACGGACTTATCCTTCTACCGGGCCAAAAAAAGAGAAAGGAGAAAAGGTCTAAATAAAAAAATGGCGCTAATCAGCTCAAGCTCGTGGAGCCGTCGCCATTTCAGGACGGTGTTTAAAAGGGGAAACAGTTAAGGCTGACTCAAAAACCTGGTTGATATCTTCGACAAAAATAAACTCCATTTCGCGGCGAATTTTGCCTGGAATATCGGCTAAATCTTTTTTGTTAGGCGCTGGCAGAATCATTTTCCTTATTCCGGCCCTCTGCGCCGCCAGAACTTTCTCCTTAATGCCGCCTATGGGTAAAACATTGCCCCGCAGGGTAATTTCTCCTGTCATAGCTATCTCATGCTTGACTTTAATCTCGGTACAAATGGAAATAAGCGAGGTGGCGATGGTAACACCCGCCGAAGGGCCATCCTTGGGAATGGCTCCTTCCGGAATATGGATATGAAAGTCATACTCGGCGAAAATCGAAGGGTCAATGCCGAATTCATCAGCATGCGAGCGAAGATAACTTAGGGCCGCTTGGGCTGACTCCTTCATTACATCTCCAAGAGAGCCAGTAAGAATCAAGCCGCCTTTGCCTTTCATTTTGGTCGCTTCCACAAAGATAATCTCACCTCCTGTCGCCGTCCAGGCAACGCCAGTCGACACACCCACCTGGTCCTTAGCCAGCATCTGGTCACGAAAGATACGCGGGGGGCCAAGAAATTCTTCGACATTATTGGCGGTGACACGATGAAGCGACCTTTTGCCTTCAGCCACCTTACGCGCCACTTTCCGACAAACCGACGCAATCTCCCTTTCCAGGTTTCTAACTCCAGCCTCTCTTGTATATTGAGAAATTACTTTTTGCACTGCAGCCCGGCTAAACGAGATTAGCTTGTTATTCAACCCATTCTCCGCCACCTGCTTGGGAATAAGATGCCGGAGGGCAATCTCCAGCTTCTCCTCCTCCGTATAGCCAGGGAGCTCGATTATTTCCATCCTATCCCGGAAAGCGGGTTGAATTGGGTCCAAAAGATTGGCCGTGGTAATGAACATCACCTTGGAGAGGTCAAAAGGCACGCCAAGGTAATGGTCGCGGAAGGAGTGGTTTTGTTCCGGGTCAAGGACTTCGAGCAAGGCTGAAGAGGGGTCGCCCCGAAAATCGGCGCCGATTTTATCCACTTCATCCAGCATAAAAACAGGGTTATTGCTGCCAGCTTGCTTGATTCCCTGGATGATTTTTCCAGGCATAGCGCCAACATAAGTCCGGCGGTGGCCGCGGATTTCAGCCTCGTCTCTTACTCCACCCAGAGAGATGCGAACAAACTTGCGCCCCAGAGAACGGGCGATGGACCGGCCGAGAGAAGTCTTCCCCACTCCCGGTGGCCCGACGAAGCACAAGATTGGCCCGCGTATTTTCTGCGACAGCGACCTGACCGCCAAATATTCCAAGATTCGCCTTTTGACTTTATCCAAGCCATAATGGTCCTTGTCGAGAATCTGTCGGGCTTTTTTCAGGTCAAGATTATCGGTGGTCGATTCATTCCAGGGAAGAGAAAACATCCAATCAAGGTAGTTGCGGACAACGGCTGTTTCGGCTGATTCCGGGTGCATCTGTCCTAAACGGTTAATCTGCTTCTCCAACTCTTCTTTCACCTCATCCGGCACCTGTAGCTTGGCCAGCTTTTCTTGATAATTTTTTATTTCTTCCTGAAGCTCACTGCCCTCCCCTAACTCCTTTTGAATCGCCTTGAGCTGCTGCCGCAAAAAATACTGCCGCTGCAATTTATCCATTTCGCCCTTGGCTTCGCTGCTGATCTTGGACTGGAGGTCCAGGAGCTCCAATTCCCGGAGCAGAAGCTCATGAACCTTTTTCAAACGAAGCTGGGGCTCGACTGTCTCCAGAATTTTCTGAGCTTCTTCTACCTTTAAATCAAGGTTTGCCGCGGTTAAGTCCGCCAGACGTCCAGGGTCATCCGTGTTAGTGGCGATAATCAACACTTCGGGGGGGATATTCTTTCCTAAGGATGCTGCCTTCTCTAAGCCAGAACGAATGTTGCGGATAAGAGCCTCGGTTTCAATGGACTTTTCCGTGACTTCAGGCTCATGAATAACGGATATTTCTGACTGAATAACCTTGCCATCGTCTTCAAAACTTTCCACTCTGGCTCGGATTAACCCTTGAACAAGAACTCTCACGCGGCCATCCGGAAGTTTGAGCATCCGAATGATCATGGCCACGGTTCCTATGTCAAAAGCGTCTTCACGTTTCGGGTCTTCAATTTCCATATCCTTCTGAGTCAAAAGCAAGATCATCCGATGACTGGAGAGAGCCAGGTCAACGGCATTCTTCGATTTTTCTCGGCCCACAAATAACGGAATAATCATATAAGGAAAAACAACTATATCTCGAAGCATTAGGACAGGCAGTTTGGCCGGAATCTGGAGTTTAGGGCCAGAGACCTCGGCCGCACCTTCTCCTGCAGCATCTCCTAATTCAAAAAGAGGTTCTTGTTTTTCATCATCTCTTTCTTCCATCTTTACCTCCAGCTCATAGGTGCCAGCAACCTTGTCACTTTGGACTTTATTTTTTGCAGTACTTTTTTAACCGGACCACTAAGACACCGTCCTCTATCCAGGCTTGGGAATGGTCTGGGGAAACCAGACAAGGAAGAGGAACAAATCGAGAAAAAAACCCATACTCTCTTTCCAGCCGGATATAATTTCCGCCTTGAGCCGCCTCTTCTTCCCTTTTTTTTCCGCTGAGTTCAAGACGATTGGCATGGACAATAAGGGAAAGGTCGCGATGGTCCACTCCAGGCAGCTCGACCTCAACCACCAACTCTTCTCCTTGCTCGTAAATATCAATCCGGGGCACCCAGGGTGAAGGCAGGGTGCTAAAGGCTTTTCGGACCACAGTTTGTTCCCGGGCAGGTTGGAAGAATACCTCGACGCGACGAACGGTCTTGCCCGGTTTAGACTTGATACTCATCCCAGATAAAATCTATTTTTCTTTGAGCAGGTTTTCTAATTCTTGCTTGAACTCGATCACATCTTTAAACTCGCGATAGACCGAGGCAAACCGGACGTAGGCTACCTTATCTAACTCTTTTAGCCGGTCCATCACTAAGGCCCCGATTTCGGCTGAGCTCATCTCTTTTTCTGGTTTCTCCTGAAGCTTATTCTCCACCTCTTCGACAATCTCCTCCAACTTGGCCACAGGAATCGGTCTTTTCTCGCAGGCTTTCAGCATTCCCTTGAGAAGCTTCTGGCCATCAAAGGGTTGCCGGCTGCCATCTTTCTTAACTACCATGAAGGGAACTTCTTCTATTTTTTCATAGGTGGTAAACCGACGCTGACAGGCTAAACATTCTCTTCGCCGTCTGATAGCCCAACCCTTTTTGCTCTCCCTCGAGTCAATCACTCGGCTATCTTGATGCTGGCAGTAAGGGCACTTCACGGCGCGCCTGTCTCCCTCAAACGGCTAACCTGAAACAAGGATAAACCATCTTTCCATAATATAACATAGCCGAGAAGGCAAGTCACGACAAGCTGAAGAGCATGAACGACCAGAGTCATGCCTACGGCTAAGTTGGGGTCAACATGGTAGAGGGAAGTCAGGGCTAACTTGCTAAAATAATGAAAGCCCCCCACCATGCCGGGCGTAGGAATAGAGGCCCCGACCATGGTCAAAAAAACATAGGGAAAAAGGAAGAAATACGGCAGATTGACGTGGTAGGCCTGAAAGAAGACCCAGTAATAAAAAATAATCAGGAGCCACACCATCAGGGAAAGAAGGAAATAAACCAGAACTGCGCCGACGGAATGAAAAAACTTCAGCCCGAGAATAAACTCTTCCGCCAGTTCGAGTGCTGCGCCGCGCAATTTTGCCGGAAAAGGCCGGAGCAGAAAAGCAATCAGGCGAAGAGAGGGGTCTTTAAAGAAATAAAGAACAAGGCTCACCGCTAACAAACCAGAGGCAAAGGCTAAGCCCACGAAACCCCAGAGATGAAGGTTGGAGTTGGCCGCCTCGTCAACTTTAAAAAGAGCAGCATAAAGCGGCTTGGCCAGCAAAAAAACACCCAAGAGAAAACACATCGTGAACATATCAAAGATGCGCTCCACGACCACTGTTCCCATGACAAACCCTTTTTTCATCTTTTCTTTCTGGGCTAAGTAGAGGGGTTTCGCCAGCTCGCCCAAGCGGCCGGGGAAGATGAAGGTGACGGTGAACCCGACGGCATTGCCGGCAAAGAGATTCCACAGCCTGACCTTAGATTTCTCCGGGAGGAGGAGAAAACGCCAGCGAGTGCCCCGGGTCAGGAGATGAAGCGGGGTTAGAACTACGGCCAGAATGAAAATCAAGGGGTTGACGGCGGTAAGATATTTAAGTACTTCCTTCCACTGGACGCTGCGAAAAAAGAAATAAAGAAAGACTGCGCTGATGAGGAAAAGGAGCCCTAAACGCCACCCGCTTTTCTTCAATTCGGTCTATCCTTTTTAAATTCGTCATGTTATCAGCATCCTCCCCACCTGTCAATTCAAGTTTTAGGGGCGCCTCTGCCCTCCCGAACTTAGCCCTCAAACCAGCCCAGATAAAACGGAAGAGAACTAATAAAAATAAAAAGCGGCGAAACAGGTGGCGTGTCACCATTTAGATTCTGCTGTAAAGTTCTTCCTTTAAAGGCGCTTAGACAAAATGGAAGAGAAACGACTGGATAAAAAACCCTGGAAGACAACAAAACTCAAAGGCTTGAAATAGCCAACGGCTATGGTATATTTAAAAGACGGCGCTGGGAAGTCGTCCAACGGTAGGACACATGACTCTGGATCATGGAATCGGGGTTCGAATCCCTGCTTCCCAGCTATCAGGATTATAATTACCTAATCTAATTTATTCTTCTCCATTTTGTGTGCGTTTGGACCGGAGACGTTAGGGATGGCCTCGTTTCCGCTCAGGTTTTAAAAGCCGTTTTTTCTTCGCCCTCCTCGGCGCCTGCGGCGCTCGCCTCCCTGTTCAGAGACATAGCCCGGAAGTCCCTTGCCCGCCTTTGGCCTCTCCGTTGGTCTTGTTCAGGCTCAGACATTCTCCGCGGCCAGAGGTTCCCTCGAAGGGCGATTCAGGAAGGCTAAAACTTCCATGGTCACTTCTGCCCTCCCGAACTTAGCCCTCAAAACAGCCCAGATAAAATGGAAGAGAACCATGAAAAAGAACCGTCCAATTTACGTGGGTTAGCTATAAAGAGCTTTTAAGTGCGTTTCGTTTCGGCCAAAAACTATTGGCCAGCTCAATTCAGGTAGTTTTAATTTTTTTCTTGGCGCTAAAATCACGGCAGTTGCTGATAATCGAGGCCGCGAGAGCTATCAATAAAAGCCCTAAAGTCAGCCAATTAATTATCTCGTCCGGTGCTTCCCATCCGGTTATTTCGCGACAAAGAAAAGCCGTATAAGAAGGGGGGTGTTCAAAATAACCCAGTCTTTCTCTAACCTGCCAGTGCCAGTCGGTAAAGGGACAATAACCGTAGCCATACCAAAGGCCCAAGATAAACCAGGAAAAAAGAGTGAGCCCAATCACAATGAGATTGGCCAGCCTTGTCCTTCGCCATAACCAGCCAAAAAGGTTAAAGATAATTAAACCGGAATGGAAGGCGAAGAAAAATAAGTTAAGAAACTGATAAACGAATCTCACTGTTTGGTGCCATTTCTTTTAAATTGGTTTCTTTATAAATACTATCAATTTCCTCAAATAGAATAAAACTCTGGATCCAAATAAGTTTTTTTCTTCCCTCGCTAATTCTCTCTCGCCCCCCATTTTAAAAATAGTTCTCTTCCCCTCAAGCCAGCAAATATAAAATATAAGAGAACTTATATAATGGTCATCAGGAGGAAAGCAGCGCTACCGGGATTCGAACCCGGGTCTGATGGCTGAGAACCACCTGTCCTTGGCCTCTAGACGATAGCGCCGCGAATGCCCATTAAATAGCAAAAGGGACTATCTCTGTCAATAAGTTCTCTGGGGGTTAATTACAATCTCTTGGCTTTTTTTGTGGCTTTAACTGATTTAATTCAATCGAAAGAAATATCCTCAGAGGGTTGGGTGGAAAGGGCTGGTCAGTAACTAACCCTAACTCAAAGAAACGTCGGAAATTAAACCCCAAGAACCCACCCTAATTCTAAACTAAGGTGGAATCGCCTCACCTGGAGAGGGCAAAAAATATCCAAAAAAATAGATTTTGCTGGGCCGAAGATTAAATGAACTCGATTGTCGCCGGCGGTTTAGGAGTTAACTCGTAAGCAACGCGGGTAACCGAGGGGATTTCCTTGATTATTTTTTCCGTTATTCGCTGGAGGACCTCCCAGGGCAGATGCGAGGGCTGGGCGGTCATCGCATCCCGGCTTTCCACGCTGCGAATGATGATAATATCGCCGAATTTTCTCTGTCCCTTCTCAACGCCCGTTCCTTTATCAGCCATAAGCACCGCAAAGGCCTGAAAGGGCTCGAATGGGCTTAACTCTTCCTCTACGATGCGCGTCGCGCGCCGGACTACCGCCACCCTTTCAGGAGTTACTTCGCCCAAAACTCGAGCGGCCAAGCCCGGTCCCGGAAAGGGCATCCGCCTGAAAATAACTTCGGGCAAACCCAGGCTTCTGGCCACCTCCCGCACTTCAGGCTTAAAAAGTGTTTTCAACGGCTCCAACACCTTAAATCCAAAGCTCGCTTCCGGGTCAATGCCAATCTGCTCCAAAATGTTGTGTTGCGTCTTAACCCCGCCCTGCGTTTCGATGATATCGGCAGCAATTGTCCCCTGGATGAGAAACCTGACGCCGGTTGTCTTAATAATTTTACCTAGGGTGGTATAAAAGGCTTGACGAAAGGCTCTTCTTTTATCTTCGGGGTCGATTCGACCTTTTAGAGCCGCAAAAAAATCATCCTGAGCCGAAACTATCTCTACCGGAATTTCAACCTCAGCGAAAGAAGTCTTCACTTGCTCTGGTTCTCCTTCCCTCATCAGGCCGTCATCAATAAAAATAACTTTAAGCCGAGGCCCGAGAGCTTTCCACGCTAACACAGTGCAAGTCGAACTATCGACCCCACCGGAAAGAGCTGACAGGGCTCCTTCTTCTCCGACGGTCCGCCTAATTATCTCTACCTGCTCGTTAATAAAAGCCTTAATATCCATTTTTCCTCCAAAGAGCAAAACTGGTTCCAGCAAAAAATCTCGTTCAAATTACTATAATCAGCAGATAAAGACAAGCGCCCTTTATCTTTTTTAACCTGGCCGAGAATCCATTTTTTGCCTCAAAACTAAACTAAGTGGTTCTCTTCTATTTGGGGCGGGTTAGGCCACGACGCCTCAGCCATGACCTTCGCTCTTGGTCAGGCTTTTCCCGCCGCTTCGCTTATTCGCTTCGCGGCGCCGCTAAAACTCGCCTCGCTGATCACAGTAACAGCCCTGGAGTCCTTTCTCCTTTTTCTCCTTCTCCCTTGTCCACTTCGGGCTCAGCCATCCTTGGCGGCTACGGGCTTACTTTAAGGCCGATTCGATAAGGTCAAACCTTTTCTGCTGGCTTCTGCCATCTGGGGTTTGTCCTTCAAGCTATAAGCGAAAAAAGGCGAAAGAAAAAAGCGGTCAAGATAAAAAAATGGAAAAAATGGCTCAATACGCAAGTTGTCGCCTATTCTTTTGGCCTTAGTGTTGTCCTCTTTCACCTCAGGAACCGTCGGCGGCCAGAGGTTGCCTTGAAGAGGGATTCGAGGAGGCTGAACCTTTAATGGCTGTTTCTGCCAACAACTTCTTATCCACGAAGCCAGCTTAAATAAAATAGAGGAAATAAAGGGGGAAATAATAGGATTTATGTGGTCTCTTCTTTCAGTCACCAAACCAGCTCCGACAAAATAAAATAGAACCAAAAATTGTTCTTATGAGCTGTTTTTACATGTTTTTTTGATATCGGAAATGATCTGGAGAAATCGAGGACAAATAGGTTGGGCTCGAAAACCCTCTAACCCGCCTCGGACCTTGGAAGCGTCGCTCAATCCAGGGAAAGAAAATCTCGCCAAAGGCGAGCTTAGATGATAAAATTGGCGGTAGTTTTTCGATGAAGATTATTATTTTTAAAGGTCAACAGGCGGTGGCCGAGGCGGCTGCCACTTTAATCGAAGAGGGGTGGAAAAGGAAGCCAGACCTGGTTCTCGGGTTGGCAGCTGGCCGAACTCCCCTTGAGCTTTATCGCCTTCTCGTTGAGTTTTATCGTCAGGGAAAAATTGATTTCTCTCGGATGAGGGTTTTTGGCCTTGACGAATTCTGCGGCCTGGAGCGCACCCACCCCTTGAGCTTCGCGGCTTACTTTGAAGAAAACCTTTTTCGTCACGTTAACCTGCCGCCAAGTAATATCTATCTTCTTGATGGCAGGGCCGATAACGTCGAGGCTCATTGCCGATGGTATGAGACGATGATCCATCGCTGCGGAGGTATCGACATCCAGCTTCTTGGCCTCGGACAGAATGGCCATCTCGGGTTTAATGAGCCTGGTTCTTCCTTCGGCTCGCGGACTCGACTCCAAGCTTTAAGCGAGGAAACCATCGCCGTTCAGGAAAGTCTTTTTCAGGCTAAAGGAATGTTTCCCCCTCGGACATCGCTAACGATGGGCCTGGCCACAATCCTTGAAGCTAAGAACATTTTACTTTTGGTTACGGGGGAAGAAAAAGCAAATATCTTACAAAGGGCCTTAGAAGGGCCGCTAACCGCCTCCCTGCCCGCTTCTTGTTTACAGCTTCATTCTTCAGTCTTTGTCCTTTTAGATGAAGCGGCGGCGGCCGGCCTCAAAAGGAAAAATCACTATCGCCAAATACAAAATCTTATAAATCTTATCCCCCGGTTAGATTGAAAACGACTGAGCCCCTATTTTCTTTTGCCCTTGCCCGGCTCAAAAATCAATCTAACCAGTTCCATGGTTTGGGGGTCGGTAACCCGATAACAAATGCGCCGCTCCCGGCGGCGACTGGAGACAATCTTGGCTTGCTTTAGAATCCGCAAGCTTTGAGAGACGTGTGGCTGGCTGAGGGAAACACATTTTTGAAGTTCACCCACGCAACATTCTCGTTTCATTAACTCCAGAACAATTCTTAGCCTTTCCGGATGGGAAAGCGCCTTCAGCTTTCGGGCTGTTTTAACTACTTTCGCTCGAGGCAATCTTTTCTCCATTTTTATCTCCTTAAAGGACTAATAATTCATATTAAAAATTATTTATCCACCTGTCAATAGTTTTATTAAAAAAAACTATAAAAATTATATTTGGGATAGACAATTTTTGCTATTGGCCGGTTAAAATTTTGTTGTTTCTCGTACCTGCTGTTATTTTTGTTCATTTTTTATTCATTTTTTTCGCTTTTTGAAACCTTCTTTTCTTCGACTGCCGCTTAACGATATTCATGAATTATCTTTTGCATATAATCCATAATTTTCTTTTGCAAGGCATCTCGCTCCTGAGGGGTTAACTTGGCCTCAAATTCTTGGTAATCTTTCCAGGTTACCCCGGCTTTAAAATATAGATTATCAACTTCCTGCTGAGCTTTTTCCGACTCATCCTTATATTTATCCCAGATGAGTGCCGACCGAGCAGCAAGGTCGACATAAAGCGCTTCGGTCATTTTGGGCATGGCCTTGGCTGGAGGTTCTGTTTCTTCCTCTTCTATCGTTTCCTCCATCTCTTCCTCTTCAGTCGGCAATTCGCCCTTAGGGGCACAGCTATTAATAACTAAAAAAATAACCGATAAGATTAGTAACGAGACGAGAAAAGATTTATCGAGTTTCATCATTTTGGCCTGTGCCGGGGGCCGGACTCGAACCGGCACGGTTGTTTCCAACCGAGGGATTTTAAGTCCCTTGCGTCTACCCGTTCCGCCACCCCGGC
>Ga0185342_1001101_pt1 | contig 11898 bp, 8 predicted proteins | sample ConPoolayeEmetaG_FD_128045 | JGI IMG/M metagenome (GOLD analysis project Ga0185342, IMG submission 128045) | Hot spring microbial mat communities from California, USA to study Microbial Dark Matter (Phase II) - Cone Pool mat layer E metaG... ...
CTCGCGGATCGAGCGCGGAACCGCAAGCAGCGCTTCGCGGCTTGCCAGGATCACCGTCGGCAAAACCAGCAGGCTCAGCGTCAATGCCCCGGCCAGCAAATTGCGACTGCCGAGCAGCCAACGAACAAACAGCACCAGACCCAGAATCCCGTAGACGATCGAGGGTACGCCCGCCAGGTTTGCGATGTTCAGATGAATAAAACGCGTAAAGGAGCTTTTGGCGGCAAATTCCTCCAGGTAGATTGCGGCACCGATTCCAACTGGCAGAGCGATGAGCGCCGTCAACACCATCAGCCAAATGGTGCTGACCAGCGCTGGGAAAACCCCGGCCTTTTCGGGATTAAGCTGCGACGGCGGCCGGCGCAAAAAGTCGAGCGAAAGGTACTGCGCCCCCTGAGCCGCTACATGGACCAGCAGCAGCACGAGCACCCCGGCCGCCGCCAGACACGCCATCAGACACAGGCCGGTAAATACGCGCTCCATGAACCGGCGCCGACGCAACCGCGGCTGAAATGGCCCGGCGCAGTTCATTCGTAGATCTCCCGGAACCGCCACAGAATCCGCTGCGCCCCCACGTTGATAACAAGCGTGATCGAAAACAGCACCAGCCCGACGCCGAAAGCGGTGTGGTACTCGATCGTGCCGGCCGGGGTATCGCCCAGGCTCACCTGCACAATGTAGGCGGTCATGGTCTGAATGCTCTGCAGCGGGTTGAGCGTGAGGCGGGCCGTCATTCCCGCAGCCAGCACCACCGCCATGGTCTCGCCGACGGCACGCGAGAATGCCAGCAGAATCGCCGCGACCACGCCAGAAGATGCCGCCGGCAGCACGATGCGCGTCGAAACTTCCAACCGCGTGGCAGCAAGCGCATAAGCGGCTTCACGCAACGTCTGAGGCACGGCCCGCAGGGCGTCATCGCACAGAGAACTGATGGTAGGAATCACCATGATGCCGACCACCAGCGCCGCACTGGCCGCGTTGAAAATCTCCGTCTGCGGGAACAGCGGCCGCAGAACATTTGGCGTGACGAACACCAGGGCGAAATAGCCGTAAACCACCGTTGGTATCCCCGCCAAGATTTCCAGAAACGGCTTGACAACCTGCCGAACCCGGCCCGGTGCGTACTCGCTCAGATATATCGCGGTGGATAGGCCCAGCGGGACGGCTACCAGCAGCGCCCCGCCGGCGACCAGCGCCGTCCCGCACACCAGTGGCAGAATGCCGTAAGAACGCGGTTCCAGCAGCGGAGTCCAGCGGGTTCCGGTCAGAAACTCGCGGACCGAAACCTCGCGGAACATCGGCAGCGACTGGTGAACCAGAACAAAGACGATCCCGAAGGTGGTAAAGACGCTGACAAGGGCGCAGGCCCACAGCACCAGCCAGATCAGGCCTTCGCGCATGCGGCGCAGACTGCGCAGCTCACGCGAGCGCGCTGCGGTCAGACCGGCGACACCATCGGCCACTTACTTGTCCTCGAGGCCATAGAGCTGATAAAGGCTCTTAGAATGCGACTCCGGGTCGGCGTATACGGTACCGGTTATGGTCTGGTCGAGCCGCTGGCGTGCAGCCTGGTACAGCTTCTCGCTCAAAGCGATATAACCGACCTTGGGGTGCTCGACGATGCGCGGGGCGTTTTCCAGATAAAACTCGAGAAACGCCCGCACCTCCGGCCGCGCCAGGGCCGCTTTGCTGACGTACAGAAAGAGCGGCCGCGCCAGCGGGCGGTACTCAAGGCGGCGAACCGTCTGCACGTCGGGCTTTATCGGCCGTCCGTCTCCGGGGTCAATCGCCAGGAGCTTGAGCCGGCTGCGGTTGGCCTCGTAGTACGCCAGGCCGAAATAACCCAACGAACCACGGTCGCCCTCCACGCCCTGGACGAGCACGTTGTCGTCCTCGCTGGGGGTGAAGTCCGCCCGACAGGCCTTGGACTTGCCCACGACCACCTCGGTGAAGTAGTCAAACGTCCCGCTATCCATGCCGGGACCATACAGCTTCAGCGGCAGGTCGGGGAAACCGGGCCGCACTTGCTTCCAGTTCCCGATCCGGCTGCCAGGCTCCCAGATCGCTTTGAGCTCGGCAAGCGTCAGATAATCGCAGAAAGTGTTGCTCGGGTGAACCACCACCGCGATGCCGTCGTAGGCAATGGGCAGCTCGACGAACTCGACGCCGAGCTTCCGGGCGCGCTCCAGCTCGGCGGGGCTGATGGGTCGCGAAGCATCCTGGATGTCCGTGCGCAGTTCCGGTTTTTCCTCGAGAAACTTTTTGAAACCTCCGCCCGTGCCGGAAATGCCTACAATGACGTGCACGCGGGGCTGCACCTCGGCGAACAGTTCTGCCGCCGCCGCCGTGATCGGATACACCGTGCTCGAGCCGTCGACCCGCACGGTTCCTGACAAGACAGCCCTATGCGTCTGCTGCCCAAAGGCCGCCAGCCCCAAGCCCACTGTGACGACGACCCCAACAATCCGACCAAGACCAGGCATCGGTCTCCTCCATGTGTACGTAGTGCCATCATTGATACTCTTCAGGACGGGTTAAGAGTCGGTTAAGCGCGGTTTAAATTGTTGTCAGCAACCGCATGAGCTGCATCTTGCCCGAATTGCTCGGCCGGCTGCGGCAGCCAAACCACCACGCAAGTCCCCTCTCCGACCCGGCTGGCAAGGCGTACCGTGCCGCTTAAGGCAGTAACCGCATCGCGAACGATTGAAAGGCCCAGACCGCTGCCGCAACGCGTACCACTGCGTGCCCGCTCCACCTGGTAGAACCGCTCGAAAACGCGAGGCTGCTCTTCTTCCGGAATGCCGCAACCGGTATCGCGGACGGCAAACTCGAAGCCGCGGTCCGCCACCGAGACCGACACGCGCACTTGCCCACCGGGTGGCGTGAACTGGATGGCGTTGTCCACCAGGTTGTCCAACACCAGCCGCAGCAGGCGGGGACTGGTCAGGAGCGTCTGCCCGGCAGGCAGGTGGCTCTCGATGCGCCAGTCGAGTCCTGCCTGCCGGGCCACATCCGCCCAGCGCTCGTTCAGCTCCTCCAGAAAGCTGCCGAGCTCCAGTGGGCGCAGCGGAGCTGCGCCGGTGGGTTGCTGGACCTGCGCCAAATCGAGCAGATCACGCGCCAGGGTCGCAAGGCGCGCGCTCTGACGGTCAATGATTTCCAGAAACTGTGTTGCGGCCGTGGCGTCTTTGTTGAGGTCCAGGTCCAGCAGCGCCTCGACCGCCGCCCGGATTGCGGACAAGGGCGTGCGAAGTTCGTGTGAGGCGTTGGCCACGAATTCGGTCTGAATCTCCACGGCACGGCGCAGCGAGGTAACGTCCGTGAGGACCAGCAAGCGTCCGGCAGCCTGTTCCTGCGAACCCGCCTGGAGAAGTCGCACCGGGCAGGCTCGCGCCAGCAGATAGACTGCTCCGTCGGGGCCGTCGACGCGCAAGCTGATCTCGCCGCCGGTCTGCGGCTCCGATGAGATGGCGAACGGCCTCAAGAGTCGCTGCAATTCGTACTGCGGCAGGCATTCCTCGACCGGCTTTCCCAGCAGGCCGGAGCAGCCGCTCGTGACCTTCAGATTCAGCAGTCGCACGGCGGCCGGGTTGATAAGTACGATGCACCCATCCCCGTCGGCGACCACGATGCCCTGCTGAAGCTGGTCCAGCAGGGCCTGCAACGTACTGCGCTGGCTTTCGATCGTGTGCTGGTCAGCGCGCAGCCGCCGAACAACCCGGTTAAGCGCCCGCGCCAGCAGCGCAAACTCGTCGGCACCGTCAATCTCTGCTTTCGTGGAAAAGTCTCCCTCGGCCAAGCTGGTTGCGGCCCCTTCCAGCCGACGCAACAGCCTGGCCCAGCGCAGCGTCACGGCAAGCCCGATTCCGATTACCGCGGCAACCGCAACCAGCGCTACAAGGCCGACAAGCCGGCCGAGCGAGCGGGTTTGAATGGTAAAGCTCCACCGCGGCCTGCTGAGCCAGACGACGCCGATTTCGTGCGCGTCGCTGCCAGTGCGGACGGCGACCGTCTGCGTTTCGCGCGGCCCGTGGATGCCGGTGGAAGTAGCGCAGCCCCAGCCACTCTCCAGCGCCTGGCGCACTTCGGGCCGGGCTAACAGATCGGCGGCGCCGATCGTCCCAGGCAGAGTGTTTACCAGCATGGTCCCATCCCCGGCGAAAATCGCAGTATCGATCCCCTCCTGGCGCAGAGCGTGCACCATACTAGCTACCGATCCGGGGTCGCGTTGTGCCAGAGCGGCGGTACTGTCCAAGGCGAGGCTGAGCATTCGGGCATCGGCGCGCAGTTGCTCGGTCAGTTCGGCATCCCGCAGCCGCTCAACTTCGGCGCTAAAGAGAAAAAAACAGGCAACCAGCGCCGCCAACACCACGAATGCGATGGCCGCCAGCCAGCTCCAGGCCAGCCCGCCCAATCTCATGCGCCTCAAGCCTCGCAAACGCCGGCCTGCCCGCCGGCCTCATTTTCAGCAGGAGCGCGCAGCGCGTAGCCGACGCCGCGGATCGTCTGCACCCAGCAGCCGGCTTCGCCCAGCTTTTTTCTTAAAGCCGAGACGTGCACGTCGATGGTTCGCTCCGTCACCACTGCGGTGGTTCCCAGAGCCGCGTCAATCAGTTGATCGCGGCTGAGCACACGCCCGCGCGCCAGCAGCAGGGCCGAAAGCACCCGGAACTCGGTGGCGGTCAGCGTAACCGGCCTGCCGTCCGCGGTGACTTCGTGCCGTCCACGATCCATGACGATCGGCCCGGCACTTAGAACCTCGGTCGGTTCCGCCGTCGCCTGCTGCCGCCGTAGCAGCGCCTCAATCCGCGCCAAAAGCAACTTCATTGAAAACGGCTTCCGGACGTAGTCGTCTGCCCCGAGGGCAAAGCCGATCAGCTCGTCCGTCTCTTCCGTGCGGGCTGTCAGCATGATGATAGGGACCCGCGCCGTCCGGGCGTCACTGCGCAGACGCATGGCGACCTGATCGCCAGAGATTCCCGGGAGCATGCGGTCGAGGACGACCAGGTCGGGCAACTGCTGCTGCACCTGGGCGATGGCGCTGTGGCCGTCGTGCGCAACGCGGCAGCGAAATCCAGCACGCTCGAGCTGATAGGAAAGCGTGCTGGCCAGATCGGGCTCATCCTCAACAACCAGAATCGACCGAGTCGTGTTCACCGCCAGCTCCTAAGACACAGTCACAGGCCACCGGCAACCTTGCCCGCAGCCGCGGCACGAATTCAAAGCCGCAAGTATTGCGTCACAGCGGCGCTAAGGCTGCGCGCACCGCGGATTAAGGCTTTGCAAAAGCCGCCCTAGTACTCCAACCGCTCAAAGTGGCGCGCTCCGCTCACCAGTGCTGCGGTTGCCGCGGCCAGACTGAACAGCAGCAGGCCACCGGCGACGTTCCACATGTGCTCGCTCAGCGAACTGTCAGCCGCGACCACGCCCAGGCGCTGCATCTCCGCCGTTCCAGCCGCGGCGACGGCCACCATGTGTATGGATACGAACGCCATGCTAGCGATCAGGTTGAGCGTGCCACCCAGCCCGGCAGCGATCCGCGCCGGATTGCGCTGCCCGAGCACCGGGAACCTGGCCCCCAATCCCACCGACAGCCCCGACAGGCCCAGGCAGATTGCAAAGCAGATAAGCAGGCTGAGTTGGGTCCACTCTGAAGGCAGATCCAGTGTCCGCACCGCCACCCACATAACCCCCATCCCGCAAAACCCTGTGACCGTCAGCGAGAAGACGAACTTTACCAGCAACACGGTGGTCCGCCCGGTCGGCAACAGCGAAAGCAGCCAAAGCTGGTGGCTCTCCAGCGACAGCAGCGGATAGACGAAACGACTGGTAAAGGTCGCCAGAATCAGACTGACCGTCGTCAGGTTGAGAAACGCGATCAGGGCTTTTACGCCGGGATTGTCCAGGTCCACCGGCAGCCGCTTGAGGTTAAGTGCGTAGACCACCAGCAGACCCAGCATGATGCCCATCTGAGTCCACTGGGCGGCGTCGCGCAAGAACCCGCGCAGATCCTTCAAAAGCATCAGCCGAAGTGGCCGGCTCAAATAGAAAAACAGTACTCGGGAAACCAGCGCCGTCAACCAGCCGCGCCGCACCTGCGAGGGCAGCGTCAGGGCCTGCGCCCGGCTGTAAGCTTCCGCCCAGCGCCGCGAGAGCAGGTTGATGGCCAGCCACGAGATAAAAGCTCCGTTCGACAGCACCACGGCAAGGTAGAGCACGCTGTCGCCCGCGCGCTTTTCGATGGCCGCGACGATACCGGCCGCCGTCCAGGTACTCGGCAGCAGCCGGCTTTTGGCCAGCTTCAACTCCCGCAGCAGCACTCCAAGAAGCTCCTGCGAGCTGAGTTCCTGATACTTGAGGTTCCACAGCGCCAGGCCGACCAGCCCTCCGGCAAGCAGCAAAAAGAGAGCCAACCCCATCGGCCGCCGCGGAACCCACTGCGCCAAAGCCCAGGCCACCACCAGTCCCAGCGTCGCCGGCACCAGCACAAACCCCAGAAAGTGCCCTACAAAAAGCGGGTAGTAGTACCATGGCACGGCCGTGTTCCGCGCTACCGCCAGCATTAGCGGCACGCCCAGCAGCAGGAAGGACCAGCTCGACAGAACCATCCCCTCCAGCCACTTTAGCGTCAGCACCTGTCGGGGCAGCACCGGTAACGTCAACAGATGTGCCGCTTCCTGCCGACCAAACAGGCTCCCGAACGCCAGGATCGCGTTCGAGAAACACAGCATGATCGCCAGGATCAGAAAGAAATGCGTGAAAATGTGGCGATTGGCCACAACCGCGACCAGCTCCCACCGGCCTACGTGGTAGAAAATCAGCTTCAGCAGAAAGTAAAGCCCCGCCCAGATCACTAGCAGCAGCACCAGCACCGCAAAGCTCCGCAGGGGAGCCTCACGCAACTGCTGATCCAGCGCGTTGACCGCCTGGCGCAACCGGTACCGGACCAGCACCCAGAGTCCATGCGCCGGACCACCTTCCGGACTCTCCCGGGCCGACACCAACGGAGTATTCGGCTGCGCTTTCATCCTGCCGATCCGCTTGACTCTATGGAATTGTACGGGCGGTAAACGGGCGCAGCAGGCGACCTTGTCGGCTCAGGCGCCCGGCGCTTTCAATTCTGGCGCCGCTCACGTACGGGCCGGGCCAGCAAATCGTAGTCAGCAGTGCCGGTGCAGCGTGCTTTTACGAACGTTCCTATCCGCAGTCGACCGCGTACCTGTGTGACCGAATCCACCTCCGGGGCCTGACCGGCATGTCGGCCGATCCAGACGCCACGCCGGTCCAGGTGGCCGTCAATCAGCACCTCTAGCTCCTGCCCGATCATCTGCCGCGCCGCGGCCAGCGCAACCTCCTGCTGCGCCAGCATGAACCGCTGGTAACGTTCTTCTTTCACCTGCTCGGGAAGCTGACCGGGCAGCCGGGCCGCCGCGGTCCCCGGCTCGCACGAGAACCGGAAGGCGGCGGCCGCAGCAAAGCCGAAAGACCGCACGAACTCGAGCAGCTCCCCGAATTCTGCCTCCGTTTCACCCGGAAACCCGACGATAAACGTGCTGCGCAGCGCCACCCCCGGAATCCGCCGGCGAATCCGCTCAAGCAACCGTTCGGTCTGCCTGCGTGTCACCCTCCGACCCATCGCCTTGAGCACGCGGTCGCTGATGTGCTGCAAGGGCAGATCGACGTATTTGACCACACGCGGACACTCGGCGATCGCGTCGATCATTGCCTCCGCAAAAGCCGGGGGGTAAGCGTACATCAGCCGAAGCCAGCGTGCACCATCGCACGCGGCATTCAGCGTTCGCAGCAGGCCTGCCAGTCCGGGCTCATAGCCCAAGTCGGCCCCGTAACTGGTCGTGTCCTGCCCGATAAGAATCAGCTCCCGGGCGCCGTCGGCGATCAGCTCGCGGCACTCAGCCACGATCTCCTCTGGCGGCTTGGAGCGCATCGGCCCGCGGATTGAGGGTATGGTGCAGAACGTACACTTCTGATTGCACCCCTCGCTGATGCGTACATACGCATAATGTCGCGGAGTAACGCGCAAACGGCCCCGGTCAGACCAGGGCGCCGCTTGCGACGCGGCTGGCGCCGCCGATAAGGCGCCGCCGCCCGGACGAGAATCCTGCTGCCAGACTGCCCGCACCACGTCCTCGCGGTGGTGAACGTCGACGAGCGCATCGATCTCGGGGATTGCTTCGCGCAGGCTAAAGCCGTCACGCTGTACCAAACATCCGGCCACCACGATCCGCCGAAGCTCGCCACGCCGCTTGCGCTGCGCCAGCTCTGACAGGGCCGCCAGCACCTCTTCGCGTGCTGCCGCCAAAAAGCCGCAGGTGTTGACCACGATCGTGTCTGCCAGGGCTGGATCGGCGCTGATGATCGCCCCGGACTCGGCGATCCGGGCCAGCATGACCTCCGAATCCACCAGATTCTTGCAGCAGCCCAGCGAGACCAGTCCGACCACCGGGGGCCGGAGAGCATCAGCGCTTTGCGCGCCCAAGAGCCGCTGTGTGGCGGCAGCCGGCTTGCGGCGATATCTGGGACCGGGCTTTTTCATGGTAGTGTCCGGGATGCTCCCGGAGCTGCCATTTGCCAAGTATAGCCGCCGGGGGACTTCACCGCCGTCGGCCCGGCGATTACCGTTGCCCGATCGTTTGCCCCGCACCGATGATGGTTTTGGCGCCATGCTTGGCGATCTGAGTGCTCTGGCAGCCAACTTTGCGTCGTTTCTCGAGCGCATGGTCTGGGAGCCACTGGCGGCCACGCGCTGGGGAAGCTGGCACGACTTCTGGCTGCGCTACGTTCTTTTCGATCGCTACCTAGTAGCGTTTTTCTTCCCTTTGCTGCCGGTCCTGCTGGTCATTCCGCGCCGGCATCTGCGGACGGGGATTACCGCAACAAGCCTGGCGTTTCTGGCCTACGTTTTCGGGCTCCTATATCCGGCGATCTGGCTGGCACAGTGTGTGGCCTTTTACCGTCTTACCGAGCGCTTCGCCCGCGAAGCGCGCCGCCAGGACGTCTGGCGCTGGGGGCCGCCAATTGCCGCGATCGCCTGCATGGGGGGCTGGTATGTCGGCTCGATGGCCCTGTCGCGGATCGGGCTGTCGCGGCAGTTCAACGCCTGGCTCGTGGAAAACTTGCCGGTGATTCTGCCGCTGGGGGCACGCCATTGGCCCTGGGAAACGATCTGGTTCTGGCAACCGGGGCAGCGAATCCCCAGTCTGCCGGCGCTATTATTCTCCGTTCCGCAAACCAACGGGATCGTCATCTTTACCATCCGGATGATGCATTACTTTTCGGAACTCAAGCGCGGAACAATCCCCGCAGAACAGCGCAGTCTGTGGAATTTTGTGGCGTTTTGCAGCTTTGCGCCGACCATATTGCAAGGGCCGATCGAGCGTTTTGCGGATTTTCAGCGCGAGCTGCAAAGCTGCCACCTGCACCGCAGCGCGCGCGAGATTGCCTATGCCTTCGGGCGCATTTTGCTGGGCCTGGGCAAGCATCTGTTTGCACTGCGCATCTTGGGGCCGCCGCTTAGCGCGTGGATCCTGGGCCGCGGGTACTACCAGCACCCCGAGCGAATCGACAGCTATTTCGACTTGCTCTGGCCCATCCACCTCCAGGTTTTCTACCTCTACCTCGATTTCAGCGGCTACTGCGACATTGCGATCGGCATGGCACGGCTACTGGGATACCGGCCGGCAGAGAACTTCAACCGTTACTGGCTGGCCACCAGTCTGACTGACATGTGGCGGCGCTGGCATATCACCTTCTCGTTTATTCTGCGCGACTACGTTTTTATGCCGCTGGTCCGGCACCGCTGGCCCGCGACTCTGGCCCTGCAAGCAACCTTCATCGTCTGCGGTCTGATGCATAATCTGGCGTATACGTACGTCCTGTGGGGAATGGTGATGGGATTGATGGTGGCGATCAACCAGAAATGGACCCGCGCGATGCGCACTCTGGACCGACAGCCGGCAGCACGACTTTCGCGCCTGCGGCGCTTCTTGCAGCGATTTGCGCCGCTGCCGCGATTGTGCGCGTGGTTTCTCACGCTGAATGCGTTTGCGTGCTCGGCGCTTATCCTCGTCCACACGCGAGAGCTGAGCGGCTGGCGCGTGCTCCGGGAGCTAATCTGGCGACCTTTGGCGGCGATCGCTAACCTGTTGGCTGCGGATTTTTCCCCCTAGACTGAGTGATTCTGCACAGGTGTCATGGAAACTGTTGCAGTTATTCCGGGCATAGAATCCGTAGCAGAGCTGCTGGAGCCCCTCAAGCGCCTGCCGTGGGGCAGCCTGCGACAATTCTGGCTGAGCGACATCCTGGTTGGTCGGAACTCGGTGCTTATTTTCGCGGCGCTTCTGCCACTGCTACTGGCGGCGCGACTGTTCTCAGCACAGCACCTACGGCTGGCGATCGTGATCACCGGCCTGGTATTTGCAGGATATGTTTTTGGGCTGGCGTATCTGGTGTTTTGGGTGCTGTCCTGTCTGGCGTTCTACCGGCTCAGCGAGCAGTTCGCGATCGAGGTTCGGCGCACCGACGTGTACCCTTGGGCCCCGCCGCTGGCCGCCGGGGCAATTCTCGTGGGTTATTTTGTTTTTGCGCACGTCATCGACAATGTCCGACTTTCTGCGGCAACCAATCGCTGGCTTCTAGAGAATGCGGCCATCCTGTGGCCCCTCGGAGCCCGCGGTTTCGACTGGGAGCCAAACTGGTTTCTGCGCCGCGGCACGCCGCAGTTCTTCTATCTCATCTTTCACCGTTCGCACGAGGTCGGTACTGCATACCTGGTCATGCGCATGCTGCACTACTTTTCCGAAATCAAGCGCGGCTCTATTTTGCCGCAGCAGCGCAGTTTGTTGCATTTTCTAGCGTATGTGTGTTATGTGCCCACTTTGATCCAGGGGCCCATCGAGCGGTACCAGGAATTTCAGAGCGAGGTTGAGAACTGCTGCCGGCGCTGGCGGCTGCGCGATCTGCTGGTGGGAATCTGGCGCATCGGGCTGGGTGTCGGCAAGTGGGGATTTACTCTGGCGTACTTTCTGCCCTGGGTAAACCGCCTGGGGCTTGCCAAGCGGAGCTTTATTGAGCATCCTGAGCGGACCGGTAGCTACCTTTTGTTGTTTTTCTCCATACATCTGACAGTTTTTCTGCTGTACCTGCTCTTTTCGGCCTACTGCGACATTGCGATCGGAATCTCGCGGCTGGCGGGCATCCGGCTGGTGGAGAATTTCCGTCGACCCTTCATAGCGCGCAGCCTGACCGACATGTGGCGACGCTGGCATATCAGCCTGTCATTTATTTTGCGGGACTACATCTACTTTCCGCTGATTCGGCGGCGCTGGAATCCGTGGGCGGCCGCGGTGGCCAGCTTCTTGATCTGCGGACTCTGGCATGAGCTACAGACCGGATACGCCCTGTGGGGCATAGTCATGGGGCTGATGGTCGCAGTTAACCAGCACTGGACGCGGCTTATGCGCGATTTGCAGCGACGACCAGGACATTTTTTGGCCAAGCTGCAGCGGTTTTGGCGAAAACTCCATCCGCTGCCGTGGGTATGCTCCTGGCTGCTTGCGCAGAACGCGTTTGTATTGTCCGGCTGGGTATGTTTCTGGGGGCTGCGCGGATTCGTGGTGCTGGGTGAGATTTTCTGGAGGCCCATACGGCTGCTGCTGGGACTGTAGCGCGAAAGTAGCGGGCGGGGGGACACGGCGCTCGCCGGAGCGACTAGACTATGGCAGTGGACAGGCGGGCGAGGGCCGCCCCGGAGGGCGGCGGCTCAGGGAGCAGAACAATGCGCGCGTTTCGGTTCGAGGCTTTCGGTCTGGAAAACCTGAAGCTGGAAACACTTCCAACACCGCAACCCGGGCCGGGGCAGGTGCTGCTGGAGGTAAAAGC
>Ga0185342_1001105_pt1 | contig 11872 bp, 9 predicted proteins | sample ConPoolayeEmetaG_FD_128045 | JGI IMG/M metagenome (GOLD analysis project Ga0185342, IMG submission 128045) | Hot spring microbial mat communities from California, USA to study Microbial Dark Matter (Phase II) - Cone Pool mat layer E metaG... ...
CTCATATTCTGTAGGACTTTTAAAAATAAACTTTTCACTTTTTTTATAATCTTTGAATGGTTCTTGTTCTTCATAACTTGCATATGGAGCAATTTTGCCATTTTTTGATAAAAAATTTAAAGAAGTTAAGACAAATTCTTTATTTCCTGTTGTATCAATTATAAAGTCAACTCCTTTTCCATCTGTTATTTCTTTTATTTTTTCAAGATTTTCATCATTTGTATTTATTATATAATCAGCACCAATTTTTTCAATATATTTCAATGTTTTTTTATTCCTTCCGGCAACAATAACAGGATAGCAACCAATTAATTTTGAAAAATAAACTAAACACATTCCAACAGGACCGGAACCAAGAATTAAAATTGAACTATTAAATCTAACTCCTATATTAAATAAAAAACTTGATGTCTCTTTTAAAGTTATAAAAATTGTTGCATCTATTGGTGAAATATTTAAATCAGAAGGAATTTTTTGTTGGTATTTTGTATAGTAATGCACTTCTTTTTCTTTGAAATCTTCTTTAAATGCTTTAACATCTGTTATAATTCCATATTCTGCAAATCCTCCTATTGCTGAATAATAATTGCCTAATTTTTCTCCAAAATAAATACATGTAGGTCTTAAAAAAATATCTCCTTCATTAATATATCTAACTTTTTTACCCTTTTTTATAACTATTCCAACACTCTCATGCCCCAGAACTGCAGGATAGTTTTTACACCATTTCATCTTTCCATCTATAATTTTTAAATCTGTTCCTGTACATGTTGCACATGCAAGAATTTTACATAAACATTGATAATCATTTATTTCAGGAATTTGAATTACTTTTATTTTTACATCTCCTTTCCCTTCTGTTATTACTGCTTTCATTTCTACCTCCTCTCTTAATAAATCTGTCAAATTTTTTTATTTTTAATTTTCTCTCTTTTTTGGGATATAAATTCCACATGAGTTTCTTATTATGAGTTTTGTATTTACTTTTATTTCCTCTGCTTCTTTAAACTTTCTTTTTCCTTCAATTTTATCCAACAAAAGATTTGCTGCTATTTTTCCCATTTCTTCAGGTGATTGGTCAACTGTTGTAAACGGAACTTCTATAACCTTACTTATATCCATATTTCCATATCCAGCAATACTTACCTCCTCCGGCACCTTCTTCCCTATTTCCTTTAATGCCTTAAAGCAACCAATTGCAACTTCATCATTACAGCAAAATATACTCTCTATATCATTTCTATTCAAAAAGATTTTTTTTGTTTCAAAGTATCCATCCTCAAGTTCCCATTTTGTATATCTTATTATGGGTTTTAATCCATATTTTTTCATAGATTCAATATATCCATCCCTTCTTCCATCTGCACTTGAATCTCCAGAAGGACCTGATAGATGTAAAATTTTCTTATATCCAAGTTCTATCAAATGTTCTGTTATCATAAATCCGCCTTTAAAATCATCTGAAATTACAGTATCAACCTTTATCTGGGGAACTTTTACATCAATAACAACAACCGGAATTTTTTCTATCATTTTTTTTAAAACAGATAAATTTGTATGAGTGTAATATGCAGAAATAAGAAGAACTCCTTCTTCCTTTTCTTTTAAAATTTTTTCAAAAATTTCTTTTTCTTCTACTGGATTATCCCTCTCTGTCAGAATTTTGAATTCATATTCTCTCTGTGTAAAAATTATTTCTGCACCACCTATAATTTCATAATAGAATGAATTTTTTAAATTTGGCACCTTTATTACTATTGTCTTTTTCAAAATTTCCTTTTTTTCAGATAGGTCCTCTTTTAAAAATGTTCCTTTACCTGGCAATCTATATAAATAACCTTCATTTATAAGTTCAATAACTGCTTCTCTTGCTGTCATTCTGCTAACACCAAATTTTTCTGCAATCTCTTCTTCAGATGGTATTTTCTCCCCTGGTTTTATTCTGCCTTCTTTTATATCTTTCAAGAGTGCTCCCTTTATCTGTTTTGGTAAAGGAATTCCCTTTCTTTCATTTATTTTTCCCATTTTTTATTCCTGTCTTATGTCATTATACTTTATATTTTTATTTTTATCAAGTCCTTCATAAATGAAATATATGTTTACATTAACTTATTTTATAAAGGTATAACTTTAATAAAATGAAGGTGAGTTTTCCAAGAGTTGGAATTTACACTGAAGTTGGGATAAGATTTTTTAAAAAACTTGGAGTTGATGTTGTTGAACCAAATCCTGTTGGTAAAAAAATAATTGAAAAAGGTGTTTTATATGCTCCTGAAATGATGTGTTTCCCATATAAAATTGTCCTTTCCTCATTTATTGATTCTCTTGAAAGGGGCGCAGATACACTTATCATATATAACAGTCAGGGATTTTGCAGATATAGATGTTATTATGTGATGGCAGAGATGGCTTTAAGGCAACTGGGATATAAATTTGAAATGATTATTCCTAAGGCAAAAAATCTCTTTTCATGGATGTTTAGAATTTCTTCAAATTTACCAAAAACAAAACTTATTAGAATTGTAAAGGAAACATGGGAGGATATTAAAGAAGTTGAAAGAAAAGATATGGAAGAAAATAAAGGAGATATAAAAATTGGAATTGTTGGAGAATTTTATACATGTATTGAACCCAGTGCAAATTTTAATCTTGTTTCAAAATTGAGAGAATATGGTGCTAATGTTGATATAGGATTAAATGTAAGTGAATTTATAAGACATGGATTTAAACTTGACAGGATAGAAAAAAGAAAGGAAAGAAAAATCGCCAGAAGATTACTTAAAGGAGAAATTATTGCAGGTCATGGATTTGACAGTATTGTTAATTCAATTTATTTTGCAAGAAGAAAATATGATGGGATTATTCTTGCAATGCCATTAACCTGTATGCCTGAATGTGTTGCAGAACCATTTATCAAAAAAATATGTGATGATTATGATATACCATTTATGGTTTTAAGATTTGATGAAAATGTTTCAGATGTAAATATTGATAATAGAATAAATGCTTTCTGTGAACTTATAAGGAGAAAAAAGTGGAAAAAGTAGTTCTTGGAGTTGATATAGGAAATGGAACTATTAAATGTGTACTTTTAAATGAAAAAAAAGAAGTTATTGATTATATTTATACAAGAAATATGGGAATAATTGAAACCTTAAAAAAATCACTTTCACTTCTTTTTGGAAGAAATAGAAATATTAAAATAAGTGGATGTGGAGTTATAGGTGCTGGAAGAAAATTTGGTTCAGTCCTTCTTGGAGCAGATATTACCACAACAGAAATCACTGCCACATCTGTTGGTGTTATGAATTATTTTTCTGAAAATCTTACCTGTTTTGAAATGGGTTTTGAAGATAGTAAAATTTTGATAATAAGAAATGGAATTCTTGTTGATTTTGCTATGAATACTGTCTGTTCTGCAAATTGTGGTGCTTATATTGAAAATGTTGCTTCAAGATTGGGAATAAAAGTGGAAGAATTTGCTGAATATGCTTTAAAAAGTAAAACTCCTGCAAATATAAGCGGTAAATGTGCTGTTTTTGGTACTTCTTCATGTGTGAGTAAAATTAACCTTGGATTTAAAAAAGAAGATATTTTAATGGGAGTTGCTTTTGCCCTTGTGAGAAACTATTTCAGTATGCTTGCAAAAGGTAAAAGTATTTTGCCTCCATATGTTTTCTGTGGAGGAGTAAGTCAAAATAAAGCAATTGTTAAAGCAATGGAGGAGTACTTAGGAGAAAAAGTTATAGTTCCTGAATATAGTTTTTTAATGGGAGCGATAGGAGTTGCAATTCTGACAATGGAAAAAGGCGGAGGTAAATTTAAAGGATATGAATTTATTGAAAATGACTATAGAACAGAAACTATAATCTGTGATAAATGTACAAACAATTGTGAACTTGTCTGTATCTATCAAAATGAAAAACTTATTGGGAAGATAGGTTCAAATTGTGGTAAATATAATATTTAATCCTTACCTTAATTTGTAAAATTTCAAAATAAAAACTAAAATAATAGGAAAAAAGGAGTTTATAAATGGAGAAAGATGTTGTTGTTATTGGTGGTGGACCTGCTGGAATGGCTGCTGCATGGGCTTCTTCTAAACTTGGAGCAGATGTTTTATTAACAGAAAGATATGGATTTTTAGGAGGAATGGCAACAAGTGGACTTGTTGGAGGGATTCTTGGACACTATTTTAACGAAAATGAGCCTGCAGTAAGTGGTTTTTTAAAACTTTTAATTGAAAAGACAAACAAACTTGGTGGATGTGAGAAATGGGAGAGTGTTTATAAAAAAAGAGGAATTTCTTTTGATTCAGAAATTTTAAAAATATCTTCTGAAAAGTTACTTATTGAGGAGAAAGTTGAAATTTTATACCATTCTTTTGTTTGTGGTGCTAAAGTAGAAGATGGAAGGGTGAAAGAAATAGAGGTGGCAAATAAAAATGGAAAAATGAGGATAAAAGGGAAAATATTTATAGATGCTACTGGAGATGCTGATATTGCTTATTATTCTGGATTTGAATATACAAAAGGAAGGTTTTTTGACGGGAAAATGCAATCAATGGGATGTATTTTTAAAACTGCAGGAATAGATGAAGAAAAAATTACAGAGGATGTTGTTAAAATGGCAAGGGAAAAATTGAACCAATTGAGAGAAAATGGTGAATTAAAAATCTATAATGAGGGACTTGGAGGAAAAGGAAGCACAATAAGAAAAGGAGAAAGGTCTTTTAATGTTATGAGATTTTCTGGTGATGGAACAGATGTTTTTGATTTAACTAAAGGAGAGATTTTTTTAAGGGACCAGATTTATAAATACTGGAAATTTTTAAAGGAAAATGTTCCTGGGTTTGAAAATTCTTATATATCCGCATTACCACCAAATATAGGGATTAGAGAAACAAGGCAGATAAAAGGACTACACACACTTACAGAAGATGATATTTTAAATGGGAAAAAAAGAGATAACAGTATTGCAAGAGGAACTTACTGGATTGATATACATTGTCCCCTTGGAAGAACCAAAGATAATGTTCATCTATGTGTTAAGGAATGTTTAACAAAGGAATACTGTATTGCTCTTGATAAATATAAAGAATATCTCCCTTCCAAAGGAAAACTTTACCCACCAGAAAATGACTGGTTCAGTATTCCTTATGGATGTTTAATGCCTGAAAAATCAAAAAATTTAATTGTTGTGGGTAGATGTATTTCAGCAGAACATAAAGCAATGGGTTCTATAAGGGTTATGGCAACAGGTATGGCAACAGGTCATGCAGGAGGAGTTGCAGGATACATTGCACTTGACAGAAATATTTCAGTGGATAAAGTTGATGTAAAAGAAATTCAAAAACATTTAGAAAAACAGGAAGGGCTTTATTAAAAATGGAGGAAGAAATGATAAAAATAGAAAGAGCAATTTTAAGTGTATCTGATAAAACAGGTATAGTTGAACTTGCAAAATTTTTAAAAGAATATAATGTTGAAATTATTTCTACAGGAGGAACTTCAAAATTATTGAAAGAAAATGGCATTGATGTTAAAGAAGTAAGTGAATTCACTGGATTCCCTGAAATACTTGATGGAAGAGTTAAAACTCTCCATCCAAAGATTTATGGAGGAATTTTGTTTATAAGAGATAAAGAGGAACATTTAGAACAGATAAAGGAAAACGATATTTTGCCTATCCAACTTATTGTATGTAATCTCTATCCATTTGAGGAAACACTCAAAAAGGGGAAAAGAGATGAAGAAATAATAGAAAATATAGATATAGGTGGACCAACAATGATAAGGGCTGCTGCTAAAAATTATAAATATGTATGTGTTCTTATAAAACCCGAATTTTATAGTGAATTTATTGAGGAAATGAGAAAGAATAACGGCTCTGTAAGTGAAACTTTTTCATTTAAATGTGCAAGAGAGGTTTTCAGATTAACTTCAAAATATGATTTTATAATTTCTTCGTATTTTTCAGGGAAAATAGAAAAAGAGATTTTACCGTCAGAAATTGACCTTCGTCTTATAAAAGTTGCTGACTTAAGATATGGCGAAAATCCCCATCAGAAGGGTGGATGGTATAAATTTGTTGATATGGAATATAAAAGAGAAATTTTTCAGGGAAAAGAATTATCCTTTAATAACTTACTTGATATGGAAAGTGCATATAATCTTGTATGGCAATTTGAAAATTGTGCTTGTGTAATTATAAAGCATACAAATCCTTGCGGAGTTGGAGTTGGTGCTGATTTGGTTGAAGCATATCAGAAAGCACTTCAGACAGACCCTATAAGTGCATTTGGTGGAATTGTTGGATTTAACAGAAAGGTAGACAAAAAAGTTGCTGAAATTTTTATAAAAAAATTTTATGAAATAATTGTTGCTCCTGATTATGAAGAAGAAGCACTTGAAATATTTAAGGAAAAACCAGATTTAAGAGTTATCAAATGTCCTGAAAAATTGAAATACAGATATGATTTCAGAACTCTTGTAGATGGATTTTTAATTCAGACACCTGATGAAATTGACTATGAAAAATTTGAAGTTGTAACTGAAAAAAAACCTACAGAAGATGAGATTGAAGCCCTAAAATTTGCATGGAAAGTATGTAAATTTATAAAATCTAATGGAATAGTTATAGCAACAAAAAACCAGACACTCGGTATAGGAACAGGTCAGATGTCAAGATATGATTCAACAAGAATTGCAGTTATGAAAATGAAGGACAATTTCAAAAAAATACCAAAACCAATTGTTATGGCTTCAGATGCATTTTTCCCATTCCCTGATAGTATTATTGTTGCAAAAGAGGCGGGTATTAGTGCTATTATTCAGCCAGGTGGTTCAAAGCAAGATAAGGAGGTAATTAAAAAATGTAATGAACTTGGTATATCAATGATATTCACAGGAACAAGACATTTTAAGCACTAAATATGAAAATCCTTTTAATAGGAGATTTGCATTATAGAAGTAATGGAATTTCTTTAATACCGGAAAGAAAAACAAAATATGGACTTGAATTTCTGAGGAGAATAAAAAGAAGAATAGAAGAAGTGGATGTTGTTATTATTGCAGGAGACATCCTTGATGATGGAGAAAATCCAAATGCAGAGAAAGAATATAAAGAAATAAAAAATGTTCTGGAAGATTTTTCTGCTAAAAAAATTCTTGTTGCTTTTGGAAATCACGATAAAAATCCTGAAAAATTTTATGAAATATTTGGTGAAGAAAGTAGATATTTTTTATATGATAATTTCTTATTTTATGTTTTCTGTGATAGATATTATGAGAAAGATGTGGCGATAAGAGGTGATGAGGAATGGGAGAATTTTAAAAAAATCGTAAAGAAAAACCCTGATAAAAAAGTGATAGTAATACAGCATAATGTAATATATCCAGAAATAGAAAGCAGTTATCCCTATAATTTAACAGATTTTTCAAAAGTACATTCATTATATAAACAAAATAATGTTTTTCTTTCAATAAGTGGTCATTATCATAAAGGAATAGATGTTTTAAATAAGGATGGGATATATTATTTTACATTACCTGCAATCTGCGAGGAACCATTTAAGTATTTTTTGATTGAATTGAAAGAGCCATTAAATATAAAGGAGTATACCCTTAAAAATAATGTTGAACTTACTGATTATCACTGTCATACAGAATTTGGTTATTGTGCCGAAGATGTTAGTATGGAAAAGGTTATTGAAAGATGTAAAATTTTTGGTGTTAAAAAAGTTTATTTTACAGAGCATGCTGGTCAATTATATCTCTCCAGAGAAGAATACTGGAATTTTAAATTTTTTAAAGATACCGAGATATTAAAAAGAAAAAGGGAGGAAGGGAAGGATAGAATAAAAGAATATGTTGAAAAATTTAAATCTTTAAATACAAATATAGCAGGACTTGGAATTGAAGTTGAAATAGATAAAAATGGAAAATTAACACTTCTTGAAGAGGATAGAAAATTTTTTGAGATTATTGTTGGAGCAGTTCATTATTTACCCGAAGAATATTATGTAAGTAAAGATTTACTTGAAAAGAAATTTGTTGAAACAATAGAAAAACTTGTAGAAAATAAAATTGATATCCTTGCTCATCCATTCAGATTTTTTGCAAGAAAGAATATTGAAAGACCAAAAAATTTATATAGAAAAGTAGTAAGAATTTTAAGAGAAGGTGGTGTTTGTGCAGAACTAAATTTCCACACAAACATACCGGACCATGAATTTTTTAAGATATGCCTTGAAGAAAATGTAGAAATTGTATTCGGGTCTGATTCTCATAATTTACTTGAAGTTGGGGATTTTTCAAAACATATTGAATTTATGAAAAAACTTGAAGGAGATTATAAATAAAACCAGATTTTTATATTCATTATTTTTGACAATCCTCCATGACCTGGATAAATTTCTGTATTATCGGGTAAAATTATTATCTTTTCTTTTATTGATTTAATCAACTTTTCTTCATCTCCAAAAGGAAAATCTGTTCTACCAATTCCATTTTCAAAAACAGTATCTCCTGTAAAAAGGATATTTTCTGTTTTGAGGCATATACTTCCAGGAGTATGACCTGGTGTATGCAAAACTTCAAGAATTATTTTTCCTATTTTTATCTTGTCTCCATCGTTTAATTCTACTATACTGTTTTTACATACATATGGAGAATAAAAAAGAGATGAAAGATTTTTCTCTGGGTCAGTTAAAAAATCAGCATCATCTTTATGAATGTATACAGATAAATTAAAAAAATTATTTGCTCCTATATGGTCAAAATGTCCGTGTGTATTTATAATAAAAATAGGTTTTAATCCTTTCTTATCAATCACTTTTTTTATTTTCTCTCCATCACTTCCAGGGTCAATAATTGCACATACTTTTTCTTCTTCGCACCCTACAATATAACAATTTGTAAAAAAATCACCAACAACAATCCTTTCAATAATCATTTTTTTCCTTTTTATTTTTTTATTGTATCATATTTTTAATGAAAAATTTTTTTGAAATTTTAATTTTATCTCTTTTTGTCTTTTGGTCTTTATATTTTCCTGGTAGAATTATAATTGAAAAAACAAATTATGAAAAAAATGAAAAATTTGTATTGAGTTTTGGAATAAGTTGTTTTTTGTTTTATATTGTTGGATTTTTGGGCTATATAATAAATGTAAATTCAACAATATTTAACGGGCTTTTTCTCTTAATTTTCTTAATTATTTCTGCAATTTTAAATTATAAAAATAAAATCCAAATTGAAAGTAATCTTTTAATCTCTTTTTTCATCTCTTTTCTATTTATAATATTTTACCAGTCATTTATTCCTTTTTATTCTGGAGGTATGTGGTTTTATGACTGGTTTGAACATTATTTAAGAACAATTTTTTTTCTTGATAGATTACCACTAAATATTACATTTGCTTCTTTAAAATTCCCTTCAAGGCCTCCTTTTTTCAATATTTTATGCTTTTTTTATCTTTCAATTATCGGTCCTGATTTTTATAAATATCAGATTGTTTCAAGTATGTTGAACCTGTTTTTAATTCTTTCTATTTACTTATTATGCAAAAAATATTTTTTGAAAAACGAAAATAAAAATTTTTTTATATTTGTTTGCATTATATTAATTCTAAACCCATATATTCTAAAACAGATAACATATACCTGGACAAAAGCAATCTCTGCTTATTATGTAATATGTGGCCTATACTTTTATTTAAATTTTCTTAAAAATTATGAGAAAACTTCTTTAATTTTTTCCTCTTTATTTTTAGGGATTGGTTTTATAGTCCATTTTTCAGCAGGTCCTTATATTTTTGGGATTTTATTTCATTTTTTATTCAGGTCATTTTTTAAAAAAATTTTATTCAAAAAATTTTTAATATTTGTTTCTCTATTTTTTGCAACAATTTTCACATATTTCTCATGGTCAATAAAAAATTATGGATTAAAGGATACATTTTTAACCAATACTACTTATCAGCAACAAAAAGATATGAATTTTATTAAAAGGATTGAAAAGGATGTTAATAATCTTTATAAAACAATCTTTCCAATAATCCCAAAAGAATATCGCAGTGTTTTTAGTATTTACAATGATAGAAAATTTGAAATTTTTAACTTTATTTTGCCTTTATATTATTCTAATATTTTAGGTAACTTAACATTTACTTTATCATTTTTTCTTATTTTTCTTTTTTTTAAAAAACCTGAAAAACTCTTCCTTAATATAGATAAACACTTTTTAAAATTTTACATCCCATTCACTTTTTTTATATCATTAATTGTAAATCCCACAAAAGATTTATGCGGTGTTGCCCATGTTTCCTTTTTACCATTTATATGTATTTTACTCACTTTTATTATAAGTGAAATTATAAAATTTAAAAGAAATAAGATTTTGTTAATTTTTTTAGGTATAGAATGTCTTGCAATAAATTTTTTTCAGATTTACATATTCAAAAATTATTTTACACTGGCAAAAATATTATATTTTTATAATACAACTGGGATAGAATGGACTCACTTTAATAATTTTTTGTTAAAATATAATACTCATCTTGTTTTTCTTTATGATAAGTTTTTCTATTTTAAATGACCCTTTTTCAACATTTCTATAATTTTTCTCTGCCTTTCTGCCTGGATTTTAAAGCCATATTTTTCAAGTGTTTTTGCTATTCTATTTCTCAGATAAATATTATCTGTAATATCATAAACAAATATACTATATCCAACTTTTGTTTCTGGTTTTATTTCTTTCAACCAGTTAAAAATTTCCGGGTCTTTATAGGGAAGTCCAACAAGATGATTAACACTTATGGCAAGATATTCCTTTTCAGGGAAAGCAGAATTAAAATTATAGTTTTTTTCAGGAACATAAACTATAAAAAATGGATATAAAAATGGTTCATATTTCAATCCATAGGTTTCAGGAAGTATAGAACCAAAATAGTTTAACATTAATTCTGGATTTCCTTCCTTCTGTAAATATTTTTTAAGTCCTTTTAAATCCTGTCCCCAGTCAATATTACTATCAATTAAATGTTTCCATCCATTATCAGGTCCACCCGCAATTTCATTAAAATAAGCAAGATAATGGGGATGAATTTTAAGAGAAGAAAAAATAAACCAGAAAATAAAAGTCCCAAAAATAATTTTTTTAACCAAATCTTTAACCCTTATTTTTTTACAGTAGTTAGATAATCTTCCAGAATAAATGTAAAGTAAAGCATAGACAGGCAGTATATATCTTATTCCTATTTGTTTTTTACTCAAAGATGAAAAGATAAAATAAATCAAAGCAGGAATTAATAAAAATCTTTCTTTTTTTTCAATTTTAAAAGATATAAAAAATGAAATTAAAACTATAATTATAACAGGTACCGGAGTTTTATAAAAAAATGCAAATAAAAAATAATATCGCCAGCCCTTAATAGAAAATTTACCATTTAAATAACTGATATGACCTCTTTCAGTTGTTTCAAAAATTATCTGTTTAAGCCCAAGAATGAAATTACTAAATCCATAAAACCTATAAGTTAATAAAAGAATGAAAAATGGAAGCAGAAGAAGATATAAAAAGAAGTGTTTGATATATTCTTTTTTAATAAATTTTTTCTCAGGAATAATAAGAGAAAGCAAAATTAATGGCATAAGAACAATTCCTGTAAATTTTGTTGATAATGCAAATCCAATAGATATTCCACAAAAGATTAAGTATTTCATTTCTTCTTTTTCAAAAAATTTCCAGAGAAAGTAAAAACTCATAATAAAAAATAAGGGTTATGTCTGTTTTTAGCCACCAAATTTATTTCTTTTAAGATTATAAGCACATTTTTCAAATTTGTCAAATTTTTTTAATAAACCAAGTAG
>Ga0185342_1001109_pt1 | contig 11807 bp, 8 predicted proteins | sample ConPoolayeEmetaG_FD_128045 | JGI IMG/M metagenome (GOLD analysis project Ga0185342, IMG submission 128045) | Hot spring microbial mat communities from California, USA to study Microbial Dark Matter (Phase II) - Cone Pool mat layer E metaG... ...
CTATTGGAAATCTTTTTCCTGGTGTGAGTTTTATTCCCAACGAATATATCGTAGGCTATAGCCTTATTCTTCGTTATTACCTTGCCCTTTTTCTTTCGGCAACCATTATTCTTGTCATCTATTTAGTCTTCAATTCCAGATTGGGGCTGGCAATTCTATCCACTCGCGATGACGAAGAGGCTGCCCAGGCCATAGGAGTGAATATCTTCAAATATAAGGTCACGGCCTTTGCCCTCAGTAGTTTCTTTGTGGGTTTGGCAGGGGGTCTATTTGCTTTCTTCTACATCAGTTATTATTATTATGTCCCCTTTGGGCTCCTCTGGAGTTTTGAACCAATCCTCATTACCTTTGTTGGGGGCGCTGGAACGATTGCTGGACCAATTCTTGGCTCAATATTATTTGTTGCCTTGAAGGAGACATTTGCCTTCACCCTCGGCGAAATAAGTATTCTGATATTTGGGGTGGTCCTGATCTTAGTCATCCTTTTTCTACCAGGGGGATTGGTTTCACTCCCTCAAAAACTTAGTGGGCGGACAGGCAAACCTATTATGTGAAGGAAGAGCCCTAAGAAGGAGGTGGTTTATGCGTCTCAGGTGATCGGATCGAAACTCAGGGGTAAGATTTTTTAGGAAGTATTAAGATGAGAAAAAGATTAAATATCTTTTCAGGAGGGATGAGATGAGAAGAAGCAGACGATCAATAATGTTATGGAGTATTGGCTTGACATTGATGTTGGTAGGACTACCATTCACAACCTATTCAGCTGAGCCCTCTCCAAAGACGATTAAGGTTGGAGCAGTGGTTTCCCTCACTGGGGCGTATGCAGCAGGAGGGAGGGATCTTAAGGCAGGGTATGAATTATCCGTAAAACATATCAATGCTGATGGAGGGATCTATGTAAAAGAATTCGGGAAGAAGATCCCTATCGAGTTAATTCTTTTAGATGATGAATCGGACACCACGAAGACCGTGAGCCGAATGGAAAAGCTCTCTACAGTGGACAAAATATGGGCCTTCCTTGGAGGTTTCGGGAGTGGGATGAATGTGGCTCAGTTAGCCACTGCTGAAAAAAACAAGGTTCCTTGGATAGGGGTGACCATTGCAGTGGATGCCCCCTTTAAGCAAGGTTATAAATATACTTTTAGGGCTTGGGATAATGGCTATATGGACACCGAATCCATGATCGGTGTGGTGGAATCCATTCCCAAAGAGAAAAGGCCAACCAAACTTGCCTATTGGGAATTGAAGGATGATTGGGGGATTGAAACGGGTGCTGCAGTTCGAGCCCTTTGCCCTAAACACGGCATTGAAGTCGTTTCCTATGAGAAATACTCTCCCTCTACAACTGATTTCTCCTCCTTGATATTGGCTGCTCGGAAAGCAGGTGCTGAGATTGTCTATACGACCTACATTCCGCCACAGAGTTTAACCGTTCCCAAACAGATGAAAGAACTTGGCTGGCGTCCAAAACTTCATTTTTCTCAGAGAGGCCCTGACCTCGGTGGGTACTGGGACGCTTTAGGCCAGGATGCCAATTACATCCTATCCTGTGGGACATGGGATGAGGCCTATAAGTATCCTGGAAATAAGAAAATGGTTGAGGATTATTACGCAGAGAATCCTAAGGCAAAATTTATTGGATTACCTGTAGGGGCTGGTTATTTTGCTGTCCAGATATTAGCGGATGCGATTAAAAGGGCAGGGATATTGGATAGGGATAAAATTCGAGACGCCATTGCCACCACGGATTTGGTGACCATTAGAGGTCCAATAAAGTTCGATAAAGAGAACAAGGCTATTTTGAAGGAGGGCTGGCGTCAGTGGCAAAATGGGAAACAAGTTTTGGTATATCCACTTGAACATGCTGTGGGCCCTGTACTTCTTGCACCTCCATGGTAAGAAGGAACGGAGTAGTCTATTTAAGGGGAAGAAAGAAGGATGGTTGTTTACCCTAAAGAATCTAAAAAATTTACTGCTTTTAAAGAGGTTGCTCACCTTTCCGCAGGTCAAATCCTGGACCGTTCCACCCAACTTTCCCCTCAAAAGGTGGCACTCGTTTATAAAGGGGAAAGGATGACCTATGAACAACTCCATCAACAGGTTAATTCCTTTGCTTCAGGATTATCTGGATTGGGGCTGAAACAGGGGGATCGGGTCGTGGTTGACCTTCCTAATTCACCGGAATTGGTCATCGCCTTTTATGGTCTTGCAAAGCTTGGGATCATTACCACCTGGTGCAATCCCATCTATCGAGAAAAGGAAGTCGGTTTCATATTAAAAAATTCAGGGGCAAAGGGGATTCTGATTCGTGATCAGTTTGAGGGGTTTGATTATAGGAGGATGGTAGAAAAAGCGAGAGAAGGAAGTCCACTTGAATATATCATCTCGGTCGGGGGTAAAAATTCCCTCAACTTTGACGAGCTCCTTAAACATGGGAAAGGGAAATCCCTTCCCCACATAACCATTGATCCTCAAAGGGATTTTATTAAAATCATCTATACGTCGGGGGCTACCGGAATTCCAAAAGGTGCACCTTATACCCACTATCAGGCCATTCGTTCGGGGTTTGTTTATGCAGAAGCTCTTGAAACTACATCCGACGATATATTTCTTGCAGCCCTTCCACTTTACCATTCCTATGCATTCAACTGTATCCTAATGCAATGTCCTTCTGTTCAAGCCACCATGGTATTGATGGAACGGTGGGATACAGAGGAGGCCCTAAGCTTGATCGAAAAAGAGAAGATTACTATTCACCCCGCAGCCCCGACCCACTATATCATGGAGATGAACCATCCACACTTTAAAAAATATGATCTTTCCTCTTTACGAAAAGGACTGATTTCAGGCTATATCCCTCCTCCCCAATTAATGGAGAAGATTGAAGAGGAATATAAGTTTTGGTTCTGTAACTTCTGGGGGAGCTCAGAGACCGGACCAGGAACCATCAGCTATCCTGATTCCCCACGTGAAAAAAGGCTCTATACTGCGGGAAGACCCCATGATGAGGAAATGATCAAAGTGGTTGATCCGGAGACAGGATTAGAAGTTTCAAGAGGGACAATAGGAGAGTTGGTCGTTAAAGGGTGGAATGTCATTAAGGAATATTGGAATAACCCTGAAGAGACAAACCGACATTTTGATCAGGAGGGATGGCTTCATATTGGCGATCTTGCATCGATGGATGAAGATGGCTATATCACCATTGTGGGTCGCCTAAAGGATCAAATCAACCGGGGGGGATTAAAAATTATTCCTCATGATGTTGAGGAGGAACTGCAGAAACATCCTAAGATATCGGAAGCTGTTGTTGTGGGCACTCCTAATCCCGTCCTGGGGGAATCGGTCTGCGCCTGTGTTATTCCAAAAGAGGGTGCGAATATTACCTTGGAGGAGATCCGTGAGTTCCTTTCGGAGAAAATCTCAAAGAATAAACTTCCCGATGAGTTATGTCTGATGAAGGCCTTTCCAAGGCTGTCGGGAGGAGTAAAACTGAACAAGTATGGGGAAGGTGGGATTTTAGAATTGGCATTAAAGGATCCAAACCGTGTCAGATGGAAAAAGAGGTAGGTAAAACCATCTCCCTGAAGAAGAGAAGGTATGGAATTCCTTTTTAATGAAGAACAGAGAGAGCTCAAGAAGAGAGTAATTGAACTCTGCAAGGAAAGGCTTAAACCCATTGAGGAGTCCTTGGGAGAAACGAATATTCTTTCCAAAGAGGTTGTGAGTTTTCTTGCAAAGGCAGGCCTTTTCAAACTGCTTGTCACAAAGGAGTATGGAAATTCAACGGAGATGCCCTCCCTCGTTTCTGTTTGTCTTGTGAGGGAGCAACTGGCCCGATTTTGCCCCCATGCAGAATTGATCTTTGTCATGCAGGGCCTTGGGAGTTATCCTATCATCTTTGCAGGGAGCAAGGAACAGAAGGTAAAGTACTGCCCATGGATCGCCAGCGGAGAAAAGATTTTCACATTTGCTTTGACGGAACCCCATGCTGGATCAGATGTCTCTTCGATTGAGACCTCAGCCACTCTTGAAGGCGATCATTTCATGGTCACAGGTCAGAAGATTTTCATCTCGCTTGCTCCGGATGCGGATATCTATATGGTGATGGTTAAAACGGAAAAGGAGAAGGGAACCAAAGGCATCTCCGCTTTGATTGTTGAAAAGGGTTATCAGGGATTTGATCCGGGAAAGAGATTAAACCTTGTTTCAGCCCATCCCATTGGTGCTCCTGTCTTTGAAAATTGTAAGGTTCCAAAAAGTAACTTAATTGGAGAACTAAACGGGGGGTTTAGGATTGCTTTGAAAAATCTTGATTTTTTTCGTTCAACCGTAGGGGCAGGCGCGGTTGGGATGGCCCAGGCAGCACTCGATGAAGCGATCCTTTATGCACGAAGCCGTACCCAATTTGGCAAAAGGATTTCTGAATTTCAAGCCATCCAGTTTAAATTGGCTGATATGGCTACCGAATTAACAGCAGCTCGGGCCCTGGTTTATCGTGCAGGTTATCTCCATGACCATGGAGCAGAGAGAATCACGATGGAATCTTCCATGGCCAAACTCTATGCTACAGAGGCTGCTCAACGCATCATTGATCAGGCCCTCCAGATTCATGGGGGATATGGAGTCATGAAAGGCTATCGGGTAGAGAGGCTTTACCGTGAGATCCGTTCCATGAGGGTTTATGAAGGAACCTCTGAGATCCAGCATTTAATCATTGCCAATATGCTTTTAAAACAATAGACACCCAAGCTTCAAAAGGCGTGATTGCCTTACTTATTTATTTTAAAGGGAACTTTCCTGAATAACCTTTTTTACTTTCTCAGGTGTGATGGGTAGATCTCTAATTCGCACCCCACAGGCATTATAAATCGCATTTGCAATGGCTGGTGCCGTGGGAACATCTGCATACTCCGCCATTCCCGAGGCACCAAAGGGTCCTTTCTTTCTGGGGACATTTACGGTCATGACTTCCATCTCAGGCATATCGGTTGCTCTCGGTATCCTGAGTTTGGCAGAACTATCGGTCTCTGGATAGATGAACTCCTCCATGAGTGCGTAACCCAGCCCCATCGAGATTCCTCCATGAAGTTGGCCTTCTACATTTTGAGTATTGATGATAGTGCCAAAATCATGGACAGAGGTAATTTTAAGTACCTCCACCTTTCCTGTCTTAATTTCGACCGTCACTTCAGCCATCTGGATTCCAAAAGAGTAGGTTTCCCATGGGGTACCCTGCCCAGTCTTAGGATCAGGCCTTGAGGTGATGGGTTTATTGACTGCTTTATAAAGAGTCGGTAATCCCTTTGCCTTCATTTCGCTATAGGTCTTTACTCCATTTTCCTCCATAGCCTTTTTCAACTCGTCTACTGCCATTTGGACCGCCCTACCAGAAACATAGGTTTGCCGGCTTCCGGCGGTGAAGTTTCCATCCGGTGTAAACTCCGTATCGGTGGTAAGGACTTTTACCTTCTCCAGAGGAAATCCCATGGTCTCCGAAGCAATCTGCCAGAACATCGTCTCTGCACCTTGACCCATATCCGAAGCCCCGATCCAAACCTGCAATGTATCATCTGGAAGTAATTCTGCCCATGCCTCAGACTGATCTGGAGCACTCCGGCCTGGGCCAAACCATACCCCTGCTAAACCCACTCCTCTTTTGATTTCATGAGTGGTTTTTTCCTTTGCCTCTTTGAGCGCTTTTGCGTAAAGAGGTCTTAGCGTCTCCATGCATTGCTGGAATCCAATAGGGTGATCTAATCGTTGGCCACAAATAGTTTTATCTCCTTCAACAAAACCATTTTTCATCCTCAGGACTAAGGGATCCATTCTTAATTCATTGGCCAACTCATCGAGGATAGACTCAATTGCAAAGGCAATCTGTGGTACACCAAATCCTCTCATGGCTCCCTTGAAGGCAGTATTGGTATAGACAGCCTTTCCGTATACCTTGGCATTTGGAAATCGATAGGGTCCTTGTGAATGAATCAGAGCTCTTTGAACCACACTATTACTGAAAGATTTATAGGCCCCACCATCTGCTGTGAGATCGAACTCCAATGCCATCAATGTCCCGTCTTTTTTAGCTCCCACTCTCACCCTCATCAAGAAGGGATGACGTTTAGGGGTTGATGCAAAGGTTTCACTTCTTGTGTAGACAAGTTTAACTGGTCTTTTCAACTTTAAGGCAGCTAGGCCCAAAATTCCGCCTACCGAGACATCTAATTTCCCTCCAAAGGCCCCCCCTGTAGGGGTTTGAATGACACGGACTTTGTCCAGACTGAGACCAAGTGCTTCAGCAATAGCCTTACGCTGACCATGGATGTTTTGACTTCCGCACATAATGATCAATTGTCCATTGTGGTCCATATAAGCCACACCAGCATCATTCTCGAGATAGGCATGTTCAACGGTTTGGGTTGAATATGTTTTTTCAACCACGACTTCAGACTCTAATAGACCCTTCTTTGCATCTCCCTGAATAATGGACTGTTCAAAAAAGAGGTTGGGCCTATCCTCATGAACTCTTATACTACCTTCCTTCAATGCCTCCTCTGGGGTAAGGAGAGGCTCTAAGGGTTCATAGATTACATCTATCTTTTCAACGGCGTAAGAGGCGATTTCTTCAGAGACGGCTACCACTGCAGCCACAGGGTCACCGATGAACCGAACCTTATCCTTGCACAGAAGGGGTTGGTCATCTCCTGCAATCTTTAGGACATTTGTCCCTTTCACATCTTCGGCTGTAAGAACGGCGAGGACTCCAGCCATTGCCTCTGCCTCATTCTTTTCAATATGGAGGATCTTGGCATGATGATGTGGACTTCTCAGGACTTTGATATAAGTACATCCCTCCACCGTCAAATCTGCAGCATAGAGGGTTGTTCCTGTTGCCTTTTCAAGCGCATCGGGTCGAGTAACAGGTTGACCGATCGTTTCCTTACCGGTTAATTTTAATTCGATGGATTTTGTCTCCCCTCGAAGAAATGAGGCCGCCAGCTCAATGGCCTCAAAAATCTTTTGATAACCTGTACACCGACAGAGGTGGGGTTGAAGGGCCTTCTTTATTTCGTCCCTTGAGGGATTGACGTTTTTGTCCAGGAGGGATTTGGCTCGAACGATCATCCCAGGTGTACAAAACCCGCACTGGATGGCCCCTGTTTTTGCAAAGGCCAATTGTAAGGGATGAGGATTTTTTAGGGTGCCAATCCCCTCAATGGTCGTGATCTTTTTCCCTTGAACCTTGGATATAGGAACCCTACAGGAAAGAACCACCTCGCCATCAATCAAGACAGCGCAGGAGCCACAGTGGCCTGCCAAACAGCCCCCTTTTGTTCCAGTGAGTCTCAATTCTTCCCTAATCACTTTCAATAACCTTTTTTGAGGATCCACAATAACCTTTCGGGGAGTGCCATTTAAGATGAAGTTTATTTCTTGCATTCTTCAGATCCTTCCTTGAGAAACTCTTTTTATTGGAAAAAGACTTTTATGAAATGGGGAGCGATTTTCATTTCTCAAACCTGAACGTGCTAAAGTTGGTAGCAAGGTTTTTGGGAAATAATATCATGAAATCATATGGGAGGGCAATTCTGATTTGAACGCGATTATTTGAAGGGAAAAATGGATTGTTTAGAAATATTTAGATGGGTCCATTTCATCCATGCAGGACAAACGTTTTGGGTTCTCCATCCTTTTGGATTAAAATAATCGAAGTAGGATGGGTTCGGAGCTGGCAGTGACCTCATAGGATTTGAGTACTGGGGCTTCAGCATACATATCTTTGAACTTTGCCACCAGTTTTTCATACTCTCCACTCCCCTCATAGGCCTCTACATCTGCCTTCGTATCCCATGCGGTCACGGAGATTCCTTCATCTTTATTATCTAAGGACTCAAGGAGATGGACAAAACGAATTCCTTTATGGCCCTTGTGAGCGGAGATGACCTCTCGATTGTAAAGTTCACGAAGTGCCTGCATCTGGCCTGTCTTTAATTTAAAAAAAGTCATTCGAATATACATGGTTCACCTCCAAAATTTATCCTCACCCCTCTTTGGGCATCAAAGGTGGATGAGGGCTACGAAGATAAAAAGTTAGCAAACGTGATAGAATTTTTGGTCAAATCCTTTCTTGGCTTAAACTTTCACCACAAAGGTCCCTATATCAACCCCCACTCTTTCAGCGATGGGTTTACATTTTATCTTCAACATATAAATCACAGGTTTCTCATTGACTTCATCCTGGAGGGCTTCATAGTTTCCTGTCCCCTTGGAGAGAATCAAGTCGCTCTGATAGAAGGCTTCCATTAATGGGGAAGGGATGTCGTTAGGAACAAAGAGGCCTTTAACCGTAAATAGATGATCCACGAGATGATCGAGGTTGAAAAATGAAGCATCCTTTAGTGTTGCATCTTCAAAAAAGGGATCCTCTTTTACGATTAGGGTGATCTCCTTCCCCATCTCTTTCAGTTGGGAGATTAGAAGGCCATCAAATCCAATCTCCCCAGCATTATCTGTGATATAAAAAATCCGTTTCGCTTTTTTTATATTTTTAAAAACATCGCCCATCACCAGAGGGAAAGATTTTTTCCCATCTAAGATATCTATGATCTCTTGAAATTTGAAACTCCCGGAAGGCCCTCCAATGGGAGCGATGTTGCTTGCAGAGGCTAAACAAATGGCCCGAACCAATCTCTCCTGTTCTGTTTTTCCATGGTCGATAAACGTCTTGGCCTTTGGCATTAACTCTTTCGCATGGTGATTGCTCTTGAGTTTAAAGGGATCATAGTATTGAGAGGATTGAAGCACGAACTCTTCAATGGGTTCAATGGTTCTATTGGCCAAAAGAGCAAGGTTTACCTCTGAGCGAAATTCCTTAGAGAGAGTTCTCAGGATGGAACGACTCAGTTGAAAACGGATCTCATGATTAGCACAAACGCCTGCTCGTTCGTATAACCATATATGGAGACATGGGGCGCACTCTAATTCTGGTTTCAAAACGGATGATCCTCCAAAAATTTCTTTAGCCCAAGATCTGTAATTCTTGGGGAAGTGGGAATACCTTCTTTATTATAACCAAAGGCTTCATAATATTCATCCAAGAGGGTATCCATCTTTCGAATCATCTGTCCTGTTGCCTCTCCAGCATTGAGAAGAGGCTCGGTGAACATCCTCCCTGGAAGCGTGTCCTCTTTTCGATCAAAGCCCTCTCTAACATTGAAACATCTCTCGAGACAAACAATCCGCTCACCAACTTTTTCAATATAGGCAGGGTCTCTGAACTCTTCATATCCAGAGGCAGAGGCAAGAAGATCACCTAACAGGGATGGGGTGAGTCCTGAATTTCCAAAGGTACAAATGATAACCACTTCCTCCCCCGCCTGCTGTTTCTGGACGAGCGCGATGATATCTCCCTTGCCTTCATCTGCAAGCCGATCCACCATTCGGGGTTCTGCTGTCCCATAAAGTTCCTGCCTCGGTCTTCCATACATATGGCTACCTCCAATATTGGAGGTCGCATAACTTAAGCCATAACCTTTGATGGAGCGAGGTTCATAGGCAGGAAGCTCGAGCCCCTTGGCATGCATGGCATAGTTTTGAGCTCCGCGGCCGATTTCTTCTGAAGCCCTCTTCACCCCTTCTCCCAAGAGCCTCCCAAACCCCTCCCTTTTTCCAATCTTTTCCACCAGGCTTAAAATGGACTGGATGTTCCCCCATCTTAGATCGAGGCCATCTGCTTCTTTTTGAGTGATGATTCTTTTTTCAAAGAGTTCCATAACAAACCCAATAACATTTCCCGTACTGATGGTATCGATCCCAAGATGGTCGCAAAGACTATCTGCTGCGACAATGGCTCCGAGATCGTTATTTCCCACTTGTCCACTAAAGGCCCAGATCGTTTCATACTCTGGTCCCTCACTATAGACTCCTTTAAATGAGCCCTCCTTAACTTCGTGGACCTGGCCACAACGAGTCATACAGCTGAAACACCCAAAATTTTTAAGTTTGATCTTTGCAAATTCCTCGGGAATAAGTTTTTCGATTCCTTCCATTCGGCCTGCCTGAAAGTTACGAGTTGGAAAACAACCCAGTCTGTCTGCAACCTCTACCAGTGTGGTCGTTCCATACCCTGTCATTCGTACCCTTCTCGGGTGGGTCTTCAGGATGGAGATCTGTTTTTCGACTGCCTCCTTAAAGGCCTCGGGGTTTTCAGGAATCACCTTTTCTTTAGCCTGGATTGCGATGGCCTTAAGCCTTTTAGACCCCATCACTGTTCCCATTCCACATCGAGAGGCGGTTCTTCGACCATGGGTGATCGTTGCAAAACGAACCAATTTCTCTCCTGCAGGTCCGATGCAGGCACATTGCGTTTCTTCTCCATGAATCTTTTTAATCCTCTCCTGAGTCTCCTGTGTATCAAGGCCCCAAAGGGTAGAGGCATCTAAAAATTTAACTCCATCCTGATCAATATATAGATAGGTCGGATGATCCGATATTCCCTCTATGATCAAGAAATCATAACCTGCAAATTTTATCTGAGCCCCAAAATTTCCACCTCCCACTGATCTTCCTACACACCCAGTAGAGGGACTTTTACCCATCACAATGTATCGAGAAAATCCCTGAGCGGTTGTTCCACCCAACACACCTGTTAAAAAGAAGAGTTTATTCTCTGGACCTAAAGGATCGATTTTAGGTCTTAATTCTTCATAAAGGTAACGAATACCAAAACCTCTCCCCCCTATCCAATCTCTTTTTACCTCATCAGGTATTTTTTCAACCTGATAGGTTTTTTTTGAGAGGTCGATCCTTAAAAATTTGCCTTTATAGGATGACATATAAGATCCTTTTCTGTAGGATTAGATTAAAATGGTTTTAGGTTTCAACCCAGTGGGGGAGGGATTGGTTAATGCATGGCCCTTCCACCATCGACTAAGAGGGTCTGGCCTGTAATGAAATCGCTATCATCCGATGCAAAGAATAGGACCGCTCCAAAGAGATCGTTGGGTTGTTCCAATCGTCTTAAGGGTGTGCGGCTGACATCGTATTTGGTGACATCGGCAATCGTCCTACTTGCTTCAGTATCGGTGAATCCTGGTGCAATGGCATTGATGTGAATATTGTGAGGCCCTAATTCTACTGCAAGGGCCCGTGTCAACCCAACCACTGCCCCCTTTGAGGCAACGTAGTGAACGAAGCCATGGGACCCAGTGAAGAAAGTTTCTGAAGAAAGATTGATGATTTTCCCTTTCCCTTGTTGCTTCATATAGGGGAAGACCGCTTTGGTGCAAAGCCAAGTTCCTTTAACGTTCACTGTCATGACTCTGTCCCATTCATTGGGATCAATCTCATAGAAGGGTTTTCGAGCCAAACCGTAATAGATGGCCGCACAGTTTACCAGGATGTCAATTCGACCAAAGGCTCGAAAGGTCTCTTCGGCAATCTTTTTTGTATCAAGTTCGGAAGTCACATCGGCCTGAATCGATCTGGCTATTCCACCAATGGCCCCAATCTCTCTGACTGTATTTTCCAGAGGGAGGATGTCAGTGGCCATAATTTTTGCTCCTTCTTGTGCCATGGTTATAGAAAAGGCCTTCCCAAGGCCCTGGGCAGCCCCTGTAACGATCGCAACCTTATCTTTTAATCTCATCTTCTTTCTCCCTTAAACTCTTATAAGTGAAATGTTCCTCTGATGTTTTCGATTAAATTCTAAACCCTAAACTCTAAATCCTAAATAAAAATATTTGAAATTTCAAAGATTTGTCATCCTTAACTCGTTTCAGGACCTCATCTTTTGGACAAAATAAGAT
>Ga0185342_1001113_pt1 | contig 11788 bp, 8 predicted proteins | sample ConPoolayeEmetaG_FD_128045 | JGI IMG/M metagenome (GOLD analysis project Ga0185342, IMG submission 128045) | Hot spring microbial mat communities from California, USA to study Microbial Dark Matter (Phase II) - Cone Pool mat layer E metaG... ...
GGTCGGGCAGCGGCGATGGGGGTTCTTCCAGCAGTCTGCCGTTTTTGGATCAGGGTAATAACTCCGGTTTTGACGCGGCGACGGCTTTGCTGGTGGCGCGGCCCGGCCTGCTGGAGTTCGAGGGGCGGGTTTATCCGAGCACTGATATAGATCTGTACGATCTGGGCTGGCTCAGTCGGGGCGACCGCGTCTATGTGGACGTCCAGGCGCTCAGCAGCGGGCTGGACTTGGTTGCGGCACTGTTTGACAGTCGGCAGTATCTTCAGGTTTTCAACGACGATCGCGATCCAGAAGCTGGCGACCTGAACCCGCTGCTGGACTTCGTTATCCGCGAGGACGGGCGCTACTACCTGGGCATCGCACCCTACTTTGACGGCGGCGCGGTTGGCAACTACCGCGTGAGGGTGCGCATTATGACGGACAGACGTGTGCCCGAGCCGCGCCCGCAGATCGTATACCTCAACTGGGCCGGCGGCCACAATATCGTGATTCCCAACGTCGGGGTCTTCGATCTGGAACCATTTGACGCCGCCGATCTGGGACCCTACGCCGGAAGGACCGAGGAGATGAAAGACCGCATCCAGCAGGTGGTGCAGGAGCGGTTCGCGGGCTACGAGCTTATCGTGCTCAACTCCGACGATGACCCGATCCCCAGCGCGCCGCACTCTACGGTCTACTTCGGCGGACGAAACATGCGGGCCTTCGGGATTTCCGAGCAGATCGATTCGTTCAACCAGGATCAGGCCGACGACTGCATAATCTTCACGGAAACCTTCCGGACGGCGTTCGCGGTGCCGCCGAGCTTGGAGCAGATGGCCGAGGCGGTGGGCAATACGGTGGCTCATGAGGTTGGGCATCTGCTGGGGCTGGTCCACACGCAGGACTGTCGCGATCTGATGGACGCAAGCTGCCCGAACGAGAGCATTTTGGTGGCTCAGGAGTTCGGAACGGCCCCGCTGGACGACACGGTTTTTCCCGCCGGTTGGCAGGCATCGCGCGAGCTTTTGGAGTGGATTCTGGGGCTGGCGGGGCTATAGTGCCACAGCTTGACAGGGCGGGGGGCGAAGCTAGAATTCCGCGGTTTGCCGGGTTGCGTGGCGGCGGCGCAAGGTTTGGGGGCGGCCGGGCGGCGGCGCGCAGCGCTGGCGACCTTTCCCCCACAATTTGACCGGATCGGCGCCGCCTGACCGTCTTACACTGGTTTACAGACGGGAGCAACTGCCGTGATTGAAGTGCGAAACCTGTGCAAGTACTACGGCAGCCACCGGGCGGTCGACAATGTCTCCTTTACGGTCGAAGAAGGGGAGATCGTAGGTTTTCTGGGCCCCAATGGCGCCGGCAAAACCACGACGATTCGCGTGCTCACCTGCTACCAGCCCGCGACTTCGGGGAGCGCGAGGGTGGCAGGGTACGACGTATTTACTGAATCTATGAAGGTTCGGGCCGCGGTGGGTTATCTGCCTGAGAATGTACCCTTGTACCCAGAGATGCGGGTGCGCGAATACCTGCGCTTCCGCGGGAAACTGCGCGGGCAGGACCGTGCCGCACGAGAGGCGGCGATCGCACGCGTCGTGGAGCGCTGCTGGCTGCGGGATGCGATCGATCGCCCGATCGGGCAGCTTTCCAAGGGTTTCCGTCAGCGCGTCGGACTGGCTGATGCGCTGCTCCACAATCCCCCGGTGCTGATTCTGGACGAGCCGACCATCGGACTGGACCCGGCGCAGATTCGCGAAACGCGAACGCTTATTCGCGAGCTTGCCGCCGATCATACCGTGCTGCTCTCCAGCCATATTTTGCCCGAGGTGGAGATGACCTGTCGGCGGATCATCATCATTAACAAAGGGCGGCTGGTGGCCTCGGGCACGCCGACCGAGCTGCGTGAGCGGCTCAGCGAAGATGCCCGCGTGATTGCGGAGCTCAAGGCGCCGCAGGCCGAAGCGACCGCTGCGGTCCGGGCACTGCCCGGGGTGACGGACGTGCGCAGCCAGGGCGACGGGGCCTGGACGCGACTCTCGATTGGCGGCAGCGGCGACTTGCGGGAACAGGTGGCACAACTGGCCGCACAGCGCGGCTGGACGCTGCGAGAGCTGCGGCGCGACGCGGCTACGCTGGAGGACTTCTTTGTAAAAATCGTCGCTGGGGCTAGTGAGGCAGCCGAATGAAAAAGGCTAGGTTGCAAAACCGTCGGGACCCGGAAACCGGCCCGGTTCGGGCTGCGGCCTGTCGGTCTGGTTGCTTGCGAGGGCTTTGGCGATGAGAAACACTATTGCAGTCATGCAGCGTGAACTGCTGTCACTTTTCTGTTCCCCGATCGGGTATGTGGTGATCACCGGCTTTCTGCTGGTGACGGGGGTGATCGTTCTGCGGGCGGGCGTGTTCGGACCGGGCCGGCCCGCCACCCTGCGGGATGTGTTCTTCTGGACCCCCTTTGTACTGACGTTCGTGGTCCCGGCAATCAGCATGCGGACCCTTGCGGAAGAGTATCGCACCGGGACGATCGAGACGCTGATGACGGCGCCGCTTTCTGACTTTCAAATGGTACTCGGCAAGTACCTGGCCTCGCTGATCTTCTACCTGATCATGACCGCGCCGACGCTGGTGTACCTGATTCTGATGGAAATCTTCGGGAACCCTGACTGGGGGGCGGCGCTAGCGGCGTACCTGGGACTGCTGCTCGTGGGAATGTCGTTCACCGCGTTTGGAGTGTTCGCCAGCAGCCTGACGCATAACCAGATCGTGGCCTGGATCGCCGGGGCCGTTCCGCTGCTGCTTTTTGCCTGCCTGGGGTTTTTCATGGTTGATATGGTGGAGGGGAGGCTGCGCCAGGTGCTCCAGCAGATCAACGTGATGGCCCGGTTCGGGCAGTTTACACGGGGACAGGTGGAGTCTGACGCGGTGGTCTTTTTCCTGGCAACTACCGCGCTGTTTCTGTTCCTTACGGTCAAGGTCGTGGAGTCGCGCCGATGGCGGTAGAAAGCATGACGGCGGCTCGGCGTCGCCTGCTTTTCGGGTTAAACGTCGGTCTGCAAGTCGTTCTTGCCACGGTGGCGGTGGCGGCGGTGGTGTGGGTTGCCGGTCGTTTCAAGGCGCGCGCCGACTGGACCGCGACGGGGATAAACAGCCTCAGCCCACGGACCATTCAGTTGCTGCGCAGCCTCGACCAGGACATCCGCATCACCACCCTTTTTGCCGAACCGGATAAGGAGCGCCAGCCGGTTCAGGCCAAGCGTTACCGCGAAATCCGCGACCTGCTGGAGCTGTATGAATCCGCCGGCGGCGGACGCGTCACCACGCAGATCATCGAACCGACCGTCAAAAAGGCTGAGACCGAGCGGTTGCTCGAACGCTTGCGGCGACTGCCGGCCTATGCGGAAGAGGCTAAGCCGCACGAACAGGCGCTTTCGGAGTTCCCGGCCCTCAACCAGAGAATCAAGGAGCTGGTCAGCGCCGAGTTTCAGAAAGCTCAGGAGCTGGCGGGCACTGATGCGCGATTGGCGCAGAACCGCAACTTCAACATCGTTCGGCGTAACTGGCAGGTTGTGGCGCAGCAGGCTGACAGCGTCGCCGAGCGTATCAGCGAGCTGACGCAGGCGGAGGTGCCACGTTACGGCCAGGCGACCAGCGAGGCCCGGCAGTACTTAAGCGACACCAAGCTGCGGTTGCAGGATGCGTCGACCTGGATGGCCGAGGAAGCCGGTCGGCTCGCAGGAGCGGTCCCCGAGCTGCACAGTTTCTTTGAGGAGGCGCCGCAGCGGTATCACGAGGTCCTGACCGCGGTCGACGCCCTGCTTCAGAAACTCGAGGGCCTGAAGGAGATAAAGCTGGAGGAAGTCTATAACGAGCTGACGCGCTGGCGGACGGGGCCGCCGGTGCTCGTCGAAAGCGAGAAAGAGGCCAAGGTGATCCCGAACTGGGAAATCTGGGAAGCCCCGCGGGAGCCGGGTGCGCCGCTCAGCCCCGAGGGGGACGACCGCGTGTTCGTCGGCGAGCAGGCGATTTCGTCTGCTATTCTGCACCTGACGCAGAAGGAAAAGCTTGCCGTGGTGTTCACCTATTACGGGGGCAGCTCGCCGATCAAGCCGGATTTTTCGCAGGTGAACCCGTTCATGCGGCAGATGCCCACCGCGCCTTATCAGCAGCTTTCGGAGCTTTTGCAGAAGGCGAACTTTGTGGTAGAGGAGTGGGACGTCTCGAAGCAGAAGACCCCGCCCACGCCCAAGGACGCCACGCGTTCGATCTACGTAGTACTGCCGCCGGAGCCGCCCAGCCGGCCGAACCCGATGGAGCCTTCGCCTCAGCGCGGGATCAGCGCGGAGGACAAGAAGGCCATCGAGGATGCAATTGCCAGCTCGAAGATGGCGGTGTTTCTGGTGGGCTGGCGGCAGGAGCCGACGCCGTTCGGCGGCGCGCTGGATTATGAGTTTGCCGAATACCTGAAGAAGAACTGGGGTGTGGAGGTTCGGGCCAAGTACCTGGCGCTCCAGTTTGCTCCGAATCCGCAGAAGGCGGGCTGGTGGGTTCCGGCCACACGTGAGCCCTGGGTGATTACTACCGACAGCGTGGTGCGGCTGACGGATCATGACATCGGTCGGCCGTCGCGTGCCGATCGGGCCGGTTTCCGCTTCGTGGTTCCGCTGGAGATTCTACCGCCAGACAAGCGTCCGGAGGGACTGGCAGCCGAGCCGGTGGCGGAGATCGGCAGGACCGACGACGTGTGGGCGGTTGAGGAGCCGATGCGTCTGGACGAGCAACTGCGTCGCCATCAGGGGGTACGACCGGCTGAAAATGACTACAGGCCGCCGTTTGCCATCGCGGTTGCGGCGCACAAGCCGGACGGCTCGCGGCTGGTGGTCTTCGGCAGCGAACACTTCGCCACGGACAGCATGGCGCAGGCCAGCGGCCTGACGCTGGTCGGCAACGCCCTGGTACTCGGGCCGCTGTTTCCTGCCAACAGCGATCTTTTCATCAACGCGCTACACTGGGTCAGTGGGGAGGCCAATCGGATCGCGGTCGGGCCGCGCCGGGCGGATCTGCCGCGCCTACGTGACCTGGACGAAAAATGGGCGCGTCGGCTGCCGTACTTTCTGGTGGGCGTCTGGCCGGCGATCGTGCTGATGATCGGCTTGGGTGTCTTTCTGCTGCGACGGAGGTAGCGAATGAGCTTCAAGACCACAGGCGTTCTGCTGGCGGTCATTATCATTGTCGGGGCCGTCTGGCTTTTCTATCCCAGATCCAAGCAGGAGGAGCCGGCGCCAGCACCGTCCGCGGTCGACATTGCTAAACCGCTTTTTGATCCGCAGCCTGACAGCCGAAAGATCGTGCGGGTGGCGGTTGAAAGGCCGGGCAAGCCGGCTCTGGTTTTTGCGCGTTCTGCCAAGGCGGATCAGCCTGACCAGATGGAGAACTGGCAGGCAGAAGAGCCGCTGGCGGTGCCGATTCAGACCTGGATGGTCGATGGTCTGGTTTCAACCTTTGTGGGGCTCACCTCGCAGGCGCGGTATGAGTTGGGCAAGAGCGGTTCGCCCAGTCTTGAGGAGGCGGGGCTTTCGCCGCCGGCCGCTACCGTCACGCTGACTGACCGGGACGGCAAACAGTATTGCATTGAGGTGGGTAAGAAGGCCGCCATCAGCGCCGATACATTCATCCGCATCGCGGGCGAGTCGGCTATTCATGTGACGCCGCGTGACCTGCTGCCGCAGGTTCGCAAGGAGTTCAAGGAGTATCGTGACAAGAAGCTTACGAGCCTGCTGCCGGCCAATGCGGTTAGCCTGGTGATGCAGCTTGAGGGTCGCACGTACCGTTTTACGCGTGGCGAAGCTGAGAGCTGGACGATTGATGAGCCGATCAAGGCCCACGGAGAAAAAGAGGAGATCCTGGCGCTGTTGCGCAAAGTCACCGCACTGCGGGCGCAGGATTTCATCGACGACCAGGCGTCTGACCTGCCGGTTTACGGGCTGGATGCTCCTTATCTGACGCTGACTCTGGAGACTGAGACCAAAAAGCAGGTTTCCGCGCCGAAACGCGAATCGGAAACGCAGGCGGCCGAACCGCAGTACGAGACCGTGCGCGAAAGTTTTCGGTTGGCGGTCGGCGGCTTTGCGGACATGAAGCAGGAGTCGCGCTTCGCACGACTGGACGATCAATCCTGGGTGTTCAGCCTGCTGAGCAAAGATGTCGAAGGATTGCGACCCGACTTGAACAAGCTTCGTGATCCGCGGATCAGCCGCGTAAAGGCGGCCGATGCGGAAAAGCTGACCCTCAGCGCCGAAGGCCTGACGGTGAGCATTTTCAAGAAGGACGACGTCTGGCAGGGTAGCGGCGATCTTGCCGAGCTGGAACCGGCTGCGGTCAGTGACGTGTTGGAGGCTTTTGAGGACCTGCGGGCGCTTGACTACGTGACGGAGCCGGGGGATCTGCGGACCTACGGGCTGGACGAGCCGCGGGCGATTGTAAGTGTTCTGGCACACGGCGCGGTTGAACCGGTGACGGTTCGCATCGGGACGCCTACTGCCAGTGGCCGGAACGCATATGTGATGCGGGATGGCCATCCGACGGTTTACGTGGTAAGCGCCGCTCAGGCGGATCGGCTTGCGATCAAGCCGCTTTCGCTGCGGTCCCGCAAGCTTTTTGACGTGGAAGAGAAGCTTATCCGCCAGCTCCGGGTGCAGCGCGGGCCGGTACACTACCAGCTTGTGCGGGAGGGGGAGGAATGGAAGCTGGTTGAGCCTGCCGGAGCTCCGCTGGAGATCGTGGCGGCCAAAGCAATGGCAGCCGACCTTGCCCGGCTGCGTGCCAAGCGGGTGGTGGACCGTGATGACCACGCGCGTTACGGGCTGGACGCGCCGGCGGTCACGATCCGTTTCACCGTTCAGCCGCCGACGACGCAGCCCGACGAGGTCGCCGCGCCCCAGACGCCGACCGAGCACGTGTTGCGCGTCGCGCAGCGTGACGGCGTGGCGTACGCCCGGCTTGACGACCAACCTTTTGTCTGCGAGCTGGACAATACCGTTTATCAGGTTCTGAGCGGAGAGCTGATTGATCGGCGGCTGTTCAGCTTCAGTGCCGATGACATCGTCGGGCTCACGATCGTCACCGCCGGAGGCAGCCTGGAGTTCGCGCGGCAGGATGGGACGTGGAAATTCACGCCGGAGCCGTTTACCAAGCTGGCGCAGCAGAAGCTCAACGATTTGGCGCGGGATATTGCCGGGCTGCGGGTTCATTCTTATGAGCAGTACCGCGGAGCGGACCTTGCCGCGGCGGGGCTGCTTACGACTCCCACGACCGTGAGCGTCCGGCTTAAGAACGGTGAGTTGGTGAACCTCAAGCTTGCAGACCCAAGGCCGGATGAGGCCGGTCGCCTGGCGGGCTGGGTCGAGCAGAAGTGTATTGCCCGGTTGGCTGCGGGTGACTGCGACAAGCTGCTGCGCAAACTCGACTACTATCTGGAGCCTGAGATGGCAGATAAAGGCCGCACTTCTGACGGGGCAACCGAGCCCTGACAGCCGGGGATGTCAGCGCCGGCGGGTGCGGGCGGGGCCGTCAGCGCTGGTCAGGTTCTACTTTAGCCTTCGCAGACGTTGCCATTACAAAATGCGGCCTTAAGTCTAATGGACAAAGCCGCTGTATTCGTGGACACTTCAAAATGTCTGGCTAAAGCTGCTGCTTGCGGGTCCACGGGGTGCGTGATGTGTCCGGCCTGCAAAGAGGTTCTGGTAGTGCTGGAACTTTCCGGCGTGGAAATTGACCGCTGCACAAGCTGCGGCGGGATCTGGCTGGATTCCGGCGAGTTGGAGCAGATCCTGGCACTTGCAGAGGTTCCCGCAGGACGAATTGCAGAGGCGCTGCGTGCGGGCTCGCAAGGGTCGCGCAGCCGTCGGCAATGCGTGCGCTGCCGGCGGCGAATGCGACAGGTCGCCATCGAGGGATGCACCGGCCTGGTCGCGGACCGGTGTCCTGCCGGACACGGTATATGGTTTGACGCGGGCGAGCTCTCCGCGGCCGTTAAGACTCTCTCTGGTGATCAGGCTGACGCGGTGGCTGGCTTTCTGGCGGACTTGCTGCGGTACGATCTGGCCGCCGGGCCGGGGAGATAACAGCCCAGCGACTCAGGAGATGCAACATGCTGACAAGCTCTTTGTGGCTGGTAATCGTTCTGATTCTGGCGGCGATTGTGGTCCTGTGGCTTATCGCAAGCTACAACCGGCTGGTACGGCTGCGCAACGAGGTCAAGAATGCCTGGTCCCAGATCGATGTGCAGCTTAAACGCCGGCACGATTTGATTCCAAACCTGGTTGAGACCGTCAAGGGCTATGCCGCACACGAAAAGAGCACGCTGGACGCGGTGGTGACAGCCCGTTCCCGCGCACTGGGTGCCGGCAGCGTCGAGGAGCGCATCCGTGCCGAGAGGGACCTGAGCGGCGCTTTGGGCCGGCTCATGCTGCTGGTTGAACAGTATCCTGAGCTCAAGGCGAACACCAATTTTCTGGCACTCCAGGAAGAGCTAAGCTCAACCGAAAACCGCATCAGCTTTGCCCGACAGTACTACAACGATAGCGTGATGCACTACAACACTACGGTAGAGAGCTTTCCCCAGAACTTCGTGGCAAACCTGTTCAGTTTCAAGCCGGCAGCTTTCTTTGAAGCGGAAGAGCCGGCGCGCGAGGCACCGCAGGTAAAATTCTGAAGCGCCAGGAGGCCCAGGCGGCCCGCAGCGGGGATGCAGAGGCATGTGGGAGGCCATCCGCAGCAACCGGCGTCGCTCGCGACTGCTGGTCAGCCTGATGGGGGTGATCCTGGTCGGCTTGGGGGCCGCGATCGGAGCGGGACTGGCCGAGGGTCTCAACGCGGCCGGCAGCCATCAGGAATGGCGCGCTTTTGACCGAAGAGTCTATCAGGAGCGCGGCCGCTTCCGTCGCTACTACGAGCAGAAGGCCGTGGCCGTGGATCCGTCCAGATGGGCTGTCTACGGAGCGGGTGCGGCCCTGGTGGTGTGGCTAGTGCTGTGGCTTACGGCTGTGGCTCAGGGTGATGCCGTCCTCCTTTCGGCCAGCGGTGCAAGAGAAGTAAGAAAGCAGGATGCGCCGCAGCTTTGGAACGTAGTTGAGGAAATGACGATCGCCGCCGGCCTGCGGCGCATGCCCAGGGTCTATATCATCGACGATCCGGCGCCTAATGCCTTCGCCGCGGGCTATAACCCCGAAAAGGCAGTAGTTGCCGTTACCGCGGGGCTGCTGCGGCAGCTCAATCGGGATGAGCTTCAGGGGGTCATCGGGCACGAGATTGCCCACATCCGCAATCTGGACATTCGCTTCATGACGCTGGCGGGTGTCATGGTGGGTGCGATCGTCATCATTTCGGATGCTTTTTTGCGAGGGTTGCGCTACGGCGCAGTTGGACGGCGGTCAGGCGGGCGGGACCGAGGGCGTGGCGGCGGGATCATGCTGCTGATTGCCCTGGTGCTGGCCATTCTGGGACCGCTGGCAGCCCAACTGTTGTATTTTGCCTGCTCGCGCCGGCGCGAGTACCTGGCCGATGCCAACAGCGCACAACTTACGCGATATCCCAAAGGGCTGGCCGACGCGCTGGAAAAGATCGCACGCCATGTGAGTTTGCAGCAGGAAGTCAACCGGGTGCTGGCTCCGATGTACATTGTTAACCCGTTGGAGGCCCGTTCTGCCTTCAGTCTGTTTTCAACTCACCCGCCTATCGAGAAGCGGATAAAAATCCTGCGGGCCATGGGCGACCGGGCCGGACTGGCAGACTACGAAGCCGCCTACCGACAGGTCCACGGGGGGCGGGGCTGTTTTCACCCGCAGACGCTTGCGTCGGAAACGACGGTCGAGGCCCGAAGTGCATACGCTGCCACTGAGACCCGCGAAGAGCGGATTGCTAGGGTGCGTGAGGCCGCCGACGCGCTCTCCAATGCCGCGGGGTACGCGGTGATTTCGTGCGCCTGCGGCGTGCGACTCAAAGTGCCGCCGGGCTACCGGTTGCCTGCTGTCCGCTGCCCGCGCTGCGGCAGGATTCACCAGCGCCCCGGCCCGGTGAGCGCCTGACGGACCGCAATTCCGCCTGCGCGGCGGACGCGTTTACTGGCGGTGCGGTCGGCCTTAGAATGGAGGAGGTAAGTGGCAGCCCTGCCATTCTGGATGAGGAAAGTCAGTCACGCGAGGTGCAACGATGAAGAAGTTCCGCTTGTTCACGCCCGGTCCGTGTGCGGTACCTGAAGAGGTTCTTCTGGAGATGGCCCGTCCGTTCCATCACCACCGCACGGACTGGTTCAAAGGCTACATGAAGCAGGCTACTGAGAAGCTTCAACAGGTGCTGTGCACGCGGCATGAGGTGATCATCATCACCGGCTCGGGCACCGCAGCGGCCGAGGCGGCGATCGTAGGCTGCCATCCGCCGGGGTCCAAAATGCTCAACTTCGAAGGCGGCAAATTCGGCCAACGCTGGGGTGAGATCGCGCAGCAGTTCGGGATCAATGTCATCCGGCATGAGATCGAATGGGGTACCGCTCCGGATCCACAGGTGATCGCGGATTATCTACGCAAGGACCGCTCCATTACTTCGGTAATGGTAGTGCACAGCGAGACATCAACCGCGACCAAGTGTGACTTAGAGGCGATCGGAAGGGTGGTACGCGCTGCAGGAAGGCCGGTGCTGCTGCTGGCCGACTGCATCACCTCCGCAGGAGCGCTGCCACTGAAGCCGGATGAGTGGGGCGTTGATGTGGTGATCACCGGCGCCCAGAAGTCGCTCATGCTGCCGCCGGGGTTAGGGTTTCTGGCGATCAGCGACCGCGCCTGGGAGGTGATCGAGGCCAACAAGAGCCAGCACGCCTATTACCTGAATCTGAGCAAGGCGCGCAAGAGTGCCAAGGAAAACGACACGCCGTTCACGCCGGCGCATCTTTTGATTCGCGGTCTGGTCACCGCATTGAACTTTCTGCTGGAAGAGGGGATGGAAAATGTGTGGCGGCGTGTAGCCGCGATGGCGGCGGCGACCCGGGCCGCAGGTGAGGCGATCGGGCTGAAAGTTTTCTCAAAGAGCCCGTCGGACTCGGTTACCGCGTTGTGTCCGCCGCCGGGAATTGCCGTCAAGGACATCCGTAACGAGCTGGAGCGGCGCTACGGCATCGAGTCTGCCGGCGGCCAGGACCAGCTTAAGGGCAAGATTTTCCGGCTGGGCCACATGGGATACGTGGACGAAATGGATACGGTGCTGGCAATCGCGGCGCTGGAGCAGGTTCTGTACAAGCTGGGGCATAAGTTTGAGCTCGGCGCCGGCGTGACCGCGGCGCAAAAAGTGCTGGCTGAACGACTTTGACCTGCTGGGTCGGCAAGATCTCGCGTAATGGCGCGGCGGTTCGGCTTGACCGCGGTCAAGAAGCGCGCTTAGCATAAAGTGTCAGCGAGAGCTTCGGCCCCCGGAGCCGGGCGACTGGACCCACCTGCCGGTCGCAGGAGGCGCCTATGCCCAGCGAAGCCGAAAGACGCCGGGCGGCGGTCGAAGCATTGTTGCCGGTAGTCTATGAAGAGCTGCGCCGGGTAGCGTGGCGGTACATGCGTCGCCAGCCACCCGGCTTTACTCTTTCACCTACCGAGGTTGTCCATGAAGCCTGTCTACATTTGCTGCAACACGGGCGTGGCGAGTGGGAAACGGTCGAACACTTCCGCGCGATCGTTGTCCGCAAGATCTGGCAGGTCATCGTCGATCATTTAAAGAGGCGCTCAGCAGTTAAGCGGGGCGGCCCCGTACGCCCGCCGGTTGCCGGCGGTTGCCCGTC
>Ga0185342_1001118_pt1 | contig 11739 bp, 8 predicted proteins | sample ConPoolayeEmetaG_FD_128045 | JGI IMG/M metagenome (GOLD analysis project Ga0185342, IMG submission 128045) | Hot spring microbial mat communities from California, USA to study Microbial Dark Matter (Phase II) - Cone Pool mat layer E metaG... ...
CGTCGGTCAGCACGAGAAGATCACATTGTGGACGTGGTCCGAGCTGGAGGAGGTCTCCGGCTCGGTGGGGGCCTTTCGCGCGAAAATCCGGCGCAAGGCCCGCTATGTGCGCGAGGATCTGTGCACTGGCTGCGGTCTGTGCATCGAAAAGTGCCCGCAGAAGGTGGTGGATGAGGTCTTTGAGGTCGGGCTGGGCTACCGTAAGGCGATCTACACCCCCTTCCCGCAGGCGGTACCGCGCCTCCCGGTAATCGACCGCCAGAGCTGCATTTATTTCCAGAAGCAGCGCTGCCGGGCGTGCGAAAAGCTTTGTCCGACCAAGGCCATCGACTTCGAGCAGCAGGATCAGATCGTCGAGGTGGAGGTCGGGAACATCATCCTGGCAACCGGCTGGGATCTGTTCGACTGCCGGCGCATTCCGCAGTACGGCTACGGCCGGCTGCCGAACGTGTTTACCAGCCTGGAGCTGGAGCGCATGTGCAACGCCTCCGGACCAACCGGCGGACGGGTGGTGCTCCGCGACGGCGTGACCGAGCCCAAGAGCGTGTGCATCGTTCACTGCGTCGGCAGCCGTGATTCGCGCTACAACAACTACTGCTCAGGTATCTGCTGCATGCTTTCGCTCAAGCTGGGCCATCTGATCATGGAGAAAACCGGAGCGAAGGTGTACGCCTGCTACATCGACATGCGGCCCAACAAGAAAGACTATGAGGAGTTTTACCAGCGCCTGCTCGAAGAGGGCATGCTCTTTGTTCGCGGCAAGGTGGCTGAAATCACCGACGTGGCCCGGCTGCCGGGCGAAGAGGGAAAGCTCATCGTCCAGGTGGAAGACACGCTACTGGGCAAGCAGCGGCGCATTCCGGTTGACATGGTCGTCCTGATGGGTGCGATCGAGCCGCGTCGCGACGCCCGCGAGACCGGGATCAAGGCGGGTATCGCCTGCGGAAGTTCGGGCTGGTACATCGAGCGCCATCCCAAGCTGGATCCGGTCGCCACCACGACTGAGGGCATCTTCATCGCCGGGGCCTGTCAAGGTCCCAAGGATATCCCCGATGCGGTCGCGCAGGGGGCGGCCGCCGCGGCCAGAGTGGATGGAATGATCAGCCGCGGGGTGGTGACGATCGAGCCGGTAGTGGCCACGATCGACGCGGAGATTTGCTCCGGCTGTCGGATTTGCAACGCCTTGTGCCCGTTCAACGCGATCGATTTCAAGGAGCAGGAGAAGGTCAGCGAAGTGAATCCGGCTTTGTGCAAAGGTTGTGGAACCTGTGTGGCCGCCTGCCCTGCCGGGGCGATTACCGGTAATCACTTTACCGGCGAACAGATAGAGGCCGAAATCGAAGGTCTGCTCTTTGACGCAGCGCCGCCGGTAGCCGCCTCCGCGCAGCTTGCGGCGCAGTCTGCCGGCAGCTAGCGGAGCGGGAGTACCGACGGTGGCGGAGTTGTACGATGCAGCGTGAACTGTTCGAGCCGAAAATCATCGGGTTCTTCTGCAACTGGTGCTCATACCGGGCTGCCGACGGTGCCGGCACCGCCCGCATGAAGTACCCACCTAACGTGCGTGTCGTCCGGCTCATGTGCAGCGGAAGGGCGGATCCGGCCTTTGTGCTGAAGGCCTTCGCCCGCGGCGCCGACGGCGTGATGATCGCCGGTTGTCACCCGGGCGAATGTCACTACATCGAGCAAAACTACAAGACCATGCGACGCTATGCGATGCTCAAGCAGCTTCTGCCGGCTTTCGGCATCAGCCCGCGGCGACTGCGGCTGGTATGGGCTTCGGCTGCCGAAGCCGCCCAGCTCGCTCAAATCATTGAAGAAATGGTCGAAGACGTACGGACCCTCGGCCCGCTCAACTGGAAAGCCAACCTGGCAGAGGAAAGCGGGCACCTGGACGCTCTGGAACGAATTTACGTCGAGCACCGCCAGCAAGTGGAGGTGGCCTCATGAGCGAGAAGGGGAAGCTTGCGATCTACTGGGCGGCATCCTGCGGCGGCTGCGAAATCTCAATCCTGGCCATCAACGAAAAGCTGCTGGATGTCGCCGGCGCTTTCGATATCGTCTTTTGCCCCTGCATCGTTGATACCAAGGTGCGCGACGTCGAGAAGATGCCGGACGCTTCGATCGACGTCTGCCTCTTTAATGGTGCCATCCGCACCAGCGAGCAGGAGTACATGGCCCGGCTGCTGCGCCAGAAGTCAAAGGTGCTGGTAGCCTTCGGGGCCTGTGCCCAGGAAGGCGGCATTCCGGGGCAGGCTAATCTTCACAACCGCCAGCAGATTTTTGAAACCGTCTACAACACCACCCCCGACGGTTCAGGAACCCCTTCGACCGACAATCCGCAGCGCCACGTGCCGATGCCCGAGCTGCGCGTAAATGGTTTTCACCTTACGCTGCCGGTTTTCTACGACACGGTGCGGACCCTAGCGCAGACCGTGCCCGTTGACTACTTTCTACCCGGCTGTCCGCCCGAGGCGCCGCGCATCTGGGAAGCGATTGTGGCGATCTTGGAGGGCAAGTTGCCGCCGGCAGGCGCGGTGATCGGGCCAAAGACCACCTGCTGCGACGAATGTCCGCGCACGCGTGGCGAAAAGAAGATCAAGAAGTTCAGGCGGATCTGGGAGGTCAATCCCGACCCGGACACCTGTCTGTTGGAGCAGGGGCTGATTTGCTGCGGGCCGGCGACCCGTGCCGGGTGCGGGGCCCGTTGCCCGCAGGTCAACTCTCCCTGCATCGGCTGCTACGGCCCAAACGAGGGCGTGGAAGATCAGGGAGCACGCCTGGTGGCCGCTCTGGCAAGCGTCATCGATTCTTCTGACCCCCAAGAGATCGAGCGCATCATACAGGAGGGAATTCCCGATCCGGTCGGCATGTTTTACCGCTTCAGCTTGGCCGGAAGTTTGCTGCGACGGGCGGCCCTGGTACCGGACGAGCTGCGGCATGAGCTGCCGCGGCCCCGCCCGGCGGGGGCCGCGACCGCCAGGAGCGCATCATGAAAGGGCAACGTATCTCAATCGACCCGATAACCCGGCTCGAAGGCCACGGCAAAATCGACATCTTCCTCAACGAGCAGGGGGACGTCGCGGAGACCTTCCTGCAAATACCGGAGCTGCGCGGTTTTGAGCGTTTCTGCGTCGGCCGGCTGGCCGAAGACATGCCTAATCTGACCTCGCGCATCTGTGGCGTATGCCCTGAAGCGCATCACATGGCCTCGGCCAAGGCCCTGGATGCGCTGCTTCACGTGGAACCGCCGCCGACCGCGCGAAAGCTCCGCGAGCTTCTCTACAGCATTTTCTTTGCCACCGATCACACGACACACTTTTATGCCCTGGCCGGACCCGACTTCGTGATGGGCCCGGATGCTCCCAAGGAGCAGCGCAACATCCTGGGCATCATTCAGAAGGTCGGCATGGAAGTGGCCGGCAAGGTCCTCAAGATGCGCCGCGACGGCCACGACCTGATCGAAATGATCGGCGGCCGCAAGGTGCATCCGAACTGGGCGGTACCCGGCGGAGTCAGCCGCGGCATCACCGAAGAGCAGCGGTGCATCATCGAAGAGCGCGGGCGTGAGGCGGTTGAGTTCGCCCGCTTTTCCCTGGAGCTTTTCCATCAGGTGGTGCTTGGCAATCGTGATTATGTCAAGCTCATCACCAGCGAAACCTATACCCATCGCACTTATAACATGGGGATGGTGGATTCGCGCAACCGCGTCAACTTCTACGATGGCCTGATCCGCGTGGTCGGTCCGGACGGGCGCGAACACGCCAAATACCACCCCCGCGACTACCGCGACTACGTGGCCGAGCGCGTCGAGCCCTGGTCCTACCTCAAGTTCCCCTATCTCAAGAAGATCGGCTGGAAGGGGCTGGTTGATGGCGAGGATTCCGGCCTGTACAAGGCTACGCCGCTGTCGCGTCTCAATGCAGCAGACGGCATCGCTACGCCGCTGGCGCAGCGCGAGTACGAGCGCATGTACGATGCGCTGGGCGGTAAGCCCGTCAACCACACGCTCGCGACGCACTGGGCCAGACTGATCGAGCTGCTCTACGCTGCGGAGCGCTGGGTGGAGCTTGCCACCGACCCAGACATTACCGGCAAAGACTACCGCGTGTTGCCGCAAGCGACGCCGGATGAGGGTGTCGGCTGCGTGGAGGCGCCGCGCGGCACGCTCACGCATCACTACTGGACTGACGAGCGCGGGGTACTGACCCGCGTAAATCTGATCGTCGGTACGACAAACAATTACGCGCCGATCAGTCTTTCGATAAAGAAGGCTGCCCGGGACCTGATCCGCAGAGGTACGGTGGTGACCGAGGGGCTGCTTAACCGCATTGAAATGGCTTTTCGAGCTTATGACCCATGCCTCGGCTGTGCCACCCATTACCTGCCGGGCCGCATGCCGCTGTCCGTTACGGTGCGCGGGCCGGACGGTCGCGTGCTCCAGACCATAAAGCGCGACGGCGTGAGTTGAGTGCCGCCTCGCAGCCTGCGCAAGCACGGCGCGCTAGCTGAGTGCTGCTTGGCGGGCCGGGGTGGCGCGGTTCGGGCTGCACCGTTAAGATAAAGCGGAGTCGTCGTGAGCGCCCGGCCTTCGAGAGTTCTCTTCATTGATGATGACCCGGACATGCACCTGGTCATGCAGATGATTCTGGCCGGCCAGGGGTACGAGCTCACTTGCTGTCAGACCGGTTCGGCCGGCCTGGAGCTGATGCGCCGCAACAAACCCGATCTGGTACTGCTGGATATCATGCTCGCCCAGCCGACCGAGGGGTTGCAGGTCGCTTGCCAGATGCGGCAGGACGAGCGCCTCAGGGACATTCCGATTATTTTCATATCCGCGGTCGGGGAATCGGTCGGCGCAGAGTACGCACGGGAGGTCTGCCCCGTAGCGTTGGCGGCAGACATGTTCCTGGAAAAGCCCTTGGATGCGGCCACCGTGCGCGACGCGATCCGATGGGTTCTCGACCAGCAGGCCAATCGCCCCGGAGGCGCGCCGGGTGCTTCAGACAGCTAGCGCCCGCGGCGGTGCGGCGCGGCTTGGCTTCGTATTTACACGCTCGAGACCCGCCCCCTGGGACTCAGGGTCGTCGCGCTGCGGCGGTCAGCACCAGCAGCAGCAGACCACAGGCCGGCTCGGGGATCACGTCGATCCGGAATGCGGATACCGTCTCGTAGCCGATTGGCAGCCAGTTCTCGCCTTCGCGCCGCAGCGTATGCGGTGCCACGAAGCTGGGATTGTAGGTATCGCCGCCGTTCATGCCCCAGCCGCACCAGGTCGTACCCAGGCCGACGGCCCAGAGCCAGTAGTTGCGGCCCGCTTCGAGCACGGCCGCCCCGCTGCCGACCAGATGGTGTGGCGGGCTCCAAGCCGCCCAGCTCTGGAACTCGGTAAGAGTCCACTGCTCCATCACGTCGGCTGGAGTCGGTGGCAGTCCGTAGTCATTGTGGGCCAGGTAGATCACGACCGTGTCCGGCAGGTTATCCAGGGGAACTTTGAACATTCCGACCCAGATGTCGCAAACAGGCCCACCGGCGGTCGCGGTAACCGAAAATGCCTGCTCGACGCCGTACTGTGATGGGCAGTCCGGCCCCGCGACGGTCCAGCCGAGGTTGTATTTCCAGTCCCAGCCGTCGTGCCCCGGGCCAAAGCTGTTGAAGATCGTGATGTTTCCGCTGGCTGCGGATGCAACCAACAAGCAACCAAGCACAACTGTTCCGTTACCGAGCATTTTCTTGCGCGACATGCTGCACCTCTTTCTCCTCGCACCGACGCCCCTGTGCCGCTCCCGCCAGCGGAAACCTCGGGCGACAATTGCTACGGTACCACTCTGCGCCCCACGCTGTCAATTGTGCTCTTGGGCGATGTCCATGCAATTTGGTTAAAGCGCGCGTGCAACGCGGGACGCGGGTGCTGCGGCCCGGCTAAAGGCCGAGCTGACGGCCCGCGGCGCGGAGCTTTTGGAAAGTGCGATCCAGAGCTTCAGGGATAACCTTCACGTCGCCCAAAACCGGCATGAAATTCGTATCGCCCTCCCAGCGGGGAACAATGTGCCAGTGCAGATGATCGCGCAACCCGGCACCTGCGCATTGGCCCAGGTTCAGCCCGATGTTGAAGCCTTGCGCCTTGAGAGCGACCTCCAGGATTCGTTTGGCGTCGCGCAGCCGGAGTATCAGCTCAAAAAGAACGTCTTCGGGCAGTGCCTCGAGCTGGCTTTCGTGGGCGACTGGTGCGACCAGCAAGTGCCCGCTGTTGTAGGGGAAGCGGTTGAGTACCACCAGCGTCCGGTCGCTGCGGAACAAGACGTGGTTCTTCGCATCGTCTTCGGGCGTCCGGAACTGGCGGCACAGAAAGCAGCCGGCCGCGCCGACGCCGGAGAGCGACTCGATGTATTCCATTCGCCAGGGAGCCCACACGTTGCGGTTGAATTCAGCCATCCTGCGGTTCCTGAAACTGTCTAAGCGCAAGCCAAAGCCGCTTCAGTGTGACCTGCGTCGGGGAGTTTTGCAATCAGGGGGATGCGCTGCCAGAACTGCGCGCGGAATCTATGTGTGCCAGAACGCGTATGAGGCGGTAGACGCGATACTCGGCGCCGTTGGCGGTCACCACCAGCAGTGCAAGGGTGTGTTCGCCGGGCTGGGTGATGGTCTTCTGCCCGTTCGGCCCGCTGGCAATCGGCTCGCCGTTGAGCGTCCAGAGGAAGTCAGCGGTTCGCAGCCAGTCGGGCGGACACTCGGCTGCAAAGGCTAGCACGAGAGGCTCGACGCCGATCCTTGGCCAAACCCGAATGCTTACCGGTGGGCGCGGGGGGGGCGGTCGGCGCGGGGTCTGGGTTGCAACAGCCTGGGCCGGCTTACGGCTAGCGCCATCTGGCGTGGCGCCGCCGGTTGTGGAAGCCAGCGGTTCAGGAGGTGGCGCCGCAGGTCGGGGCGGAGTCGGTCGGTTGGCGGCTGCCAAGCTGCCGGTGGCAGGCTCGCGGGCCGTCAACCGGGCGGGTGTCGCTGCTGGCGTCAGGTCACGTTTCTGGGCAGCGACCGCCAGTGCTTGGTCGCCGCGAGCGGTCAGAAGTGCCAGCCCGCGCGGGTTGCCGGCGATCGCCTGACGGTGCGTCAGCACCGTCGGCGGATGGCTTGGTTCGACGCCGGCGACTTTTGCAAAGAACGCCGCGGCGGTATCCGGCGTCCGTTCGTGGCCCAGGCCCTTGATTTCGACCCAGGCAAAGTTCGTGTATCCGTGGCCCTCGTACCAGCGGATCGCTTCGCGTGTTTCCTGCTTGACCCCACCGAAGTCATTCTGGGTCGTCAGGATTAACAGCGGATGGTCACGTGATCGCGGGGTTAGACGGGGATCGAGCACCGCATTGGAGAAGTTTGACTGGCGAACCGCCAAACAGGTGAAGCGTTCCGGGTAGCGGTTGAGCACATAGTGGGCCAGGTAGCCGCCCGAAGACCAGCTCGTGGCCAGCACGTTTTGCCGATCGGCGCAGGTCGAGGCGAAAACGTGGTCGAGTATGGCCAGGGTCGCCTCCGCGTCGCTTGCAAAGGCTGGCGTAATGCTGCGAATCGGGAACTGACGAAGCACGTCCGGGGCGACCAGCTCCGGAGCGATGACGATGAAGCCGTAACGGTCCGCCTCCTGCTGCCATTCGCACGCCTGCGGATAGGCACTGTCAAACGGCTTCATCCCATGAAACGTGACCACCACCGGCCAACGCCGCTGCTGACGCGTAGCCTCATCCGCTTCCAGGTACGGCCGCGGCACGTATAGCCAGTAGCCGCGCTTCGTCGAAGGCTCGGCGAGGTATTGAAGCTTTCCGCCACCGCGCGGCTGGGGCACGGCACAGCCGCCGACAAGCAGCAGGGCCGCAGGCCCCAGGCGTAGAACCATCGACCAGCAGGCGCAAGCTGCACTCGCGAATTGAACTTTCTGCGGCATACTCGTGATATCTACTCCATCGGCAGCTACAGGATCCGGCTTGGCCAGCAGCACTCTGCCGGCTTGACCGCGCCTTCTATGCCCACCATGCTACCCGCCCGGCGTCTGCAACCCAAGCGCCACAGGGATTCTATCGCGAAGCGGGTTCGCGGTGAACTTGGTGGCCGGCAGATAGCAGACGGCGGGAGAGCTGCCCTGGGAATCATCCCCCACGGCGAAACGGTCATCGCTGCGGCGGTTCCGATGGGCTACAGGTTCGGCGTCGCTTCCGCAGGGTCACTCGCGATGGCAGCATGTTCAGGCCAGGCCGGCTTCAACCTTGGCCGCCAGATCGTCCGCTGGCGGCGGATGAGGTCGCGATTTCCAAGCGGCTCAATGAGCTTGCGCGCCGGCTCGGCTGAGCCTGCGCTGCGCGCGGTTTGCTGCCCTGATCGGACTGTGTTAGAGTGCTGACGCCAGACGGGGCGGCTGGCATGCCTCGGGAAAGTCCCAACGGGGAACTCAGCGCAAGAAAGTGCCCCATGGTCCCCAGGCTGACGGCTCGGGAGATAGAGGAGCGAACCCAGCGGATCGGCCGAGAGATGTTCGACCGCATCCGCGGCACCCAGCCGTTCATCTGGCAGCGCGAATGGTGGCTCGATCGCCTGCTGCGGCTGTGCACTGCCGATGAGTGGTTCAAGGTTCAGGCCTTCCGCTTCGTCGACGTTCTGCCGATGCTGCACAACGACGTTGAGCTGGCGCGGCATCTGCGCGAGTATTTCGTGCCGCCGCAGCAGCGACATCTGTCGGAAGCGCCCTGGGAGCACCTGGACCCGAAGCTGGAGCGCGAAAGAGCGCTGCGCGAGCTGGAGGATCGGGGCCGCCAGGGTCGCATCCGCCGATTGTGCCGCCTGCTGAACTTCCGGCGCGACAATTCCCTCCATGCCCGACTCATCGCCCGGCTGGCACGGCGCAGTGCCCTCATGTTGGCCGGGCATTTCATCGCCGGCTCAACCGTCGAAGAGGCGCAGCACGCGATTCTGCGATTGCGGCGGCAGCACTTGGCGTTCACGATCGACGTTTTGGGTGAGGCGGCGCTGTCGCGTGCCGAGGCGGAGGCGTATCAGGCTACCTATCTGCACTTGGTTAGCGAGCTGCCGCGGCATGCAGCGACCTGGAAGAGCGTGCCGCTGATTGACGAGGCCGACGGACAGCCGCTGCCGCGCGTGAACGTCTCGGTCAAACTGACCTCGTTGCATCCGGGGTTCGACGCCATCGCTCCCGAGGCGGCCAAGGCGCGGGCCAAGCAAGTGCTGCGGCCGCTGTTGCGCAAGGCGATTGAAGGCGGAGTGTTTCTGCACATCGACATGGAGCATTACGCGATCAAGGACCTGACGCTCGAGCTATGCGAAGAGCTCTTCATGGAGCCGGAGTTTCGCGACTGGCCGCACGTCGGGATCGTGTTGCAGGCGTATCTCAAGGACGGGGACCGCGATGCCGAACGGGTGATCGAGTATGCCCGGCGGCGCGGCACGCCACTTTGGGTGCGTCTTGTGAAGGGTGCCTACTGGGATTCCGAGACGGTCTGGGCCGACGCCGCCGGCTGGCCCTGGCCGGTGTGGGAGCAGAAGTGGCAGTCCGACGCCTGCTTCGAGCGGATGACGCGGGCGCTGCTTTCCGCCTGGCCGCACGTGCGGACCGCATTCGCCAGCCACAACGTGCGGAGCCTGGCTCACGCGATGGCCCTGCGCGAGCTGCTTGAGGTTCCCGGCACGGCGTTCGAGCTGCAAATGCTTTACGGAATGGGGGACCCGATCAAACGGGCGGCCGTCGAGATGGGTCAACGCTGCCGGGTGTACACGCCGTATGGGCCGCTGCTTGCGGGGATGGCGTACTTCATCCGGCGGCTGCTGGAAAACACCGCGAACGAGTCGTTCCTGCGGCAGGCGACCGAAACTCCGCCGGAAGAGCTCTTGCGCAGCCCCGAGGAAGTGGGTCGGCGTACGCCGCCACCCGAGAGGCCATCACTTATCCGCTATGAGTTTGAGGAACCCATCATGGACCCGTTCGTGAACGTTCCGAACACGGACTTCTCGCGGGAAGACAGCCGCCGGCGCATGGCCGCGGCCTTGGAGCGGGCCAGAGGGCAACTGGGCCGAAAGATGGCGCTGCTTATCGGCGGCAACCGCATCGAGACCAGGCGCTGGATGCCGACGCTGAACCCTTCGCGACCGGCAGAAGTTGTCGCGCAGGTCGCTTCGGCGGACTTGCAGGCGGTTGACCGGGCGGTTGAAGCGGCGGCCGAAGCGTTTCAGACCTGGCGCCGACAGCCGCCTTCAGTCCGCGCTGAATGTCTTTTCGCGCTGGCCCGACTCATGGAAGAACGCCGGTTCGACCTGGCGGCCCTGGAGATCCTCGAGTGTGCCAAGCCGTGGCGCGAGGCCGACGCCGACGTCTCGGAAGCGATCGATTACTGCAATTACTACGCCAAGGAAATGGTACGCATCTCGACGCACGTCCGGATGCGCGATATTCCCGGCGAAATGAACCGCTACTTCTACTGCCCACGCGGCGTCGTAGCCGTCCTCAGCCCGTGGAATTTCCCGCTGGCAATACCGGCCGGGCAGATCGCCGCCGCGGTGGTTACCGGGAACACCGTGGTGTTCAAGCCTGCCAGTCCGGCCTCGGCCTGCGGTGCGGCGCTGGCCGAGCTGTGTGCAGAGGCAGGCATGCCGCCCGGGGTCGTTAACTTCGTCGCGGGGCCGGGCCCTGAGCTGGGCGAATATCTGGCTCGGCACCCGAAAGTGGCTACGGTCGCGTTTACCGGCTCGCGCGACGTCGGCGTGCGCATCAATCGCCTGGCCGCTGAGGTCGTCACCACGCGGCCCGCACTCAAACGCGTCATCCTCGAACTCGGCGGCAAGAACGCGATCATCGTCGACTCCGATGCCGATCTGGATGAAGCAGTTAAAGGCGTCATTCACGGAGCCTTTGCCTACGCCGGTCAAAAGTGCTCGGCCTGCTCGCGCGTAATCGTGCTGGAGGCAGCGCACGACCGCTTCCTGGAACGATTGGTCGAGACCGCCCGCGGCCTGCGCGTCGGGCCCGCCGACGACCCGGCTACAAGCATTCCGCCGGTCATCGACCGCACCGCGTTCGAAACCATCTGCCGGTATATCGAGATCGGCAAGCGCGAGGCGCGATGCGTGCTCGAAGTCGACGCGACGGAGCTGGTCAAGCAGTTCGGCGGCTATTACATCGGGCCCGTGATCTTTGATGACGTCCGCCCGGAGGCTAGGATCGCTCAAGAAGAAATCTTCGGCCCCGTGCTCAGCGTGCTTCGGGCGGCCTCAATCGATGAGGCGATAGAGCTTTTCAACCGCAGCGACTACGGGCTGACCGGAGGAATCTTCTCGCGCAGTCCGGCTAACATCCAGAAGGCTCAGGCCGAGTGCGAGTGCGGCAACTTCTACATCAATCGGAAGGTCACCGGCTCGCGGCCGGACCTGCAACCCTACGGCGGACTCAAGATGTCCGGCTTCGGTGCCCGCGTGGGCGGGCCGGACTACCTTATCCAGTTCTGCGAGCCCCGCACCGTCACTGAAAACACTTTGCGAAGAGGCTTTGCGCCGAGCGAAGAAATCGTCGAGGCTCTGGGTTAGTTGGCAAAAACCCCTGCCGCCGGGTGTCGCGCCGCCTTGACGCGCAGGTCGCGGCAGGTGATATTATTCAGTGGCCGTGGCCAGGGGCCTGCGGGCGATTAGCTCAGTTGGCTAGAGCGCTTGCTCGACATGCAAGAGGTCACTGGTTCGAGTCCAGTATCGCCCAGT
>Ga0185342_1001120_pt1 | contig 11695 bp, 8 predicted proteins | sample ConPoolayeEmetaG_FD_128045 | JGI IMG/M metagenome (GOLD analysis project Ga0185342, IMG submission 128045) | Hot spring microbial mat communities from California, USA to study Microbial Dark Matter (Phase II) - Cone Pool mat layer E metaG... ...
TCTACGATTCCTGGCGATCGATCCGCCAGACCCAGCTCTCGCCGGACGGAACCTGGCTCGTCTATGCTCTCGTCCCTCAGGACGGCGACGGGGAGCTCGTCGTCCGCAATCTCCAAACCGGAGTCGAGCGCCGAGCGCCGCGCGGGACGAGCCCGGTGATCACGGCCGACGCGAGGTTCGTCGTTTTCGTCATCTCCCCTCTCAAAGCCGAGTCGGACAAGGCCAAAAAAGAAAAGAAAAAGCCGGAGGAGCAGCCGAAAAACGGACTCGGCATCATGAACCTCGTTACGGGAGAGGTGAAGACCGTCGATCGGGTCAAGAGTTTTAAGGTGCCGGAAGAAGGAAGCCCCCGCATCGCCTATTTGATGGAGCCGCCGCTCGAAAAAGCGGCGGAGAAGAAAGAAGCAGAAAAAAAATCCGTGGAAGAGACAAAGCCCGAAGAAAAAAGGCCGGCGGAAGAAAAGAAAGAAGAGCCTGGCGAAGCGAAAAAGAAAGAAAAGAAAAAAGAGCCCGGAACCGATCTTGTCCTTCTTGAGCTCGTGACAGGGCAAGAAATCAGGATTCCCGAAGTCGTCGAATATGTCTGGAACAAGACCGGGACTCTGCTCGCCTGGGCGGTTTCCTCGAAAATCCCCGAAAACGACGGCGCTTTTATCCGCCGGATCGCCGACGGCTCGATTCTGACTCTGCTCAAAGGCCAGGGTCACTACAAAAATCTCGCCTTCGACAAAAGCGGCCGACAGCTGGCCTTCGTCTCCGATCGCGACCATTATAAAGACGACGCGCCGGCGTTCAAACTCTACCACTGGACCGCTGGGGCCCCGGACGCCGTCGAACTTGTTCCTGCCGCGGCCAGCGCTCTCCAGCCGGATTGGGCGGTGAGCGAACACGCCCAGCTCGAGTTTTCGAAAGACGGGGAGCGCCTTTTCTTCGGCACGGCTCCCGCTCCCAAGGCCGATCAGGAGGATGGACCCGAACCGATTAAGGTGGACATCTGGCACTGGAAGGACCTGGAGCTCCAGCCGATGCAGAAGGTTCGGGCGGAGGAGGAAAAAAAGCGGAGTTTCAGGGCCGTTTTTCATCTCCGGGCGGCGGCGAAAAAGCCGGGACCGAAGTTCGTCCAGCTGGCCACCGCGGACTTGCCGGAGATCACCCTCTCCGACGAAGGGAAGATCGCCCTGGGCTCCTCCGACCTTCCTTATCGCCGGCTGAGTTCCTGGGACAGGAGATACGCCGATTATTATTTGGTCAACCTCGTTGACGGTTCGCGCCAAAAAGTCTTGGAGAAATCCCCCTTCTCCGTCGGCATCTCGCCCGCGGGAAAATTCCTGCTCTATTTCGACGACGCGGAAAAGCAATGGTATTCCTACCGAATCGCGGACGGCAAGCGCTTCAACCTGACCGCCAAGCTCGGCGTCCGGTTTGAAAACGAGGAATGGGACACGCCGGGCGAGCCCAATCCCTACGGCGTGGCCGGCTGGACCGAAGGCGATCAATCCGTCTTGATTTACGACCGCTATGACATCTGGGAGATCAAGCCGGACGGTTCGTCGCCGCACCTCGTCACTCAGGGAATCGGGCGCCGTAAGAAGATGGTTTTCCGCTATCTCAGGCTCGATCCCGAGGAAAAAGCGATTCCCGTTCGCGCTCCGCTTATCCTCTCGGCAAGCGACGAAAAATCCAAGGCCTCGGGATTCTTTCGGACGATTCTTTCGGACGCCGAACCGCCCTCCGAGTTGATCATGAAGGATAAGCTCCTCGGCGGACTTCAGAAGGCGAAGAAGGCCGAAGTCTACATTCACACCGAGCAACGTTTCGACGAATTTCCCGACCTCTGGCTGAGCGGACCGGACTTCCAGGAGGTCAAGAAAATCAGCTCGGCCAACCCCCAGCAGGCCGAGTACAATTGGGGCCGGGCCGAGCTCATCGAGTATAGGAACGCGGACGGGAAAGTCCTGTCGGCGGTTCTGATCAAGCCCGAGGATTTCGACCCCTCGAAAAAATATCCTCTCCTGGTCTACATCTACGAAAAACTGTCGGATTCCCTGCACCGTTATGTCCCACCTTCTCCGGGAACGGGAATCAACTTCAGCCGCTATGCTTCCCACGGTTATGTCCTCCTCGAGCCCGATATCGTTTATGAGACGGGATATCCGGGCGAGAGCTGTTTCAATTGCGTCATTCCGGCGGTCCAGCATGTCCTCGACCTGGGCTACATCGACCCGAAGCGGATCGGAATTCAAGGGCACAGCTGGGGAGGTTACCAGATTTCATACCTCATCACCCGGACTGACATATTCGCCGCGGTCGAGGCCGGCGCCTCGGTCGTCGACATGGTCAGCGCCTACGGCGGGATCCGCTGGGGCTCGGGCATGTCGCGCGCCTGGCAATACGAAAAAGCGCAGAGCCGGATCGGCGGGCCGCCCTGGATCCGTTCGCTCCAGTTCATCGAAAATTCCCCCATCTTTTGGGTGGAAAAAGTCACCACCCCTTACCTCACGATCCATAACGATGAGGACGACGCCGTGCCGTGGTACCAGGCGATCGAATTCTTCACCGCCCTGCGGAGGCTGGGAAAAGAAGCCTACTTTTTCAACTATAACGGCGAGAAACACGGCCTGCGGGAGAGAGAAAATCAAAAACACTGGACGGTCCACCTCGACGAATTCTTCGATCATTTTCTGAAAGGAGCCCCCCGGCCGGAGTGGATGGAAAAAGGCGTGCCCTATCTCGAGCGGGGCAAGCGCGATATCGACTCACTCTTCAAGAAAAAGGGATAAAAGAGGACGAGCGACAGGACAAAAGGAGGCACCGATGCCGAAGGCGAATCTCGATCATACGAGGATCATGACCATCGAGCGCCACATCCTCGAGGAACAGAGCAGCCACCCCGAAGCGACCGGCGTCCTGACGAACCTGCTCTATGACATCGCCCTTGCGGGCAAAGTCATCGCCAGCAAAACGACGCGCGCCGGACTGGCCGAGATCCTCGGCCGCACCGAGGACGTGAACATCCAGGGCGAACAGGTTATGAAGCTCGACCGCTTCGCCGACCTGACGGTTTATCGGCTCAACGACCACACCGGCCGGTTGGCCGCTCTCGCTTCGGAGGAACACGAAGGGATCCTGCCCATCCCGGACAAGTATCCGAAGGGCAAATACGTCCTGCTCTATGATCCGCTCGACGGCTCATCGAACATCGATTTCAACGTGCCGGTGGGGACGATCTTTGCCATCTTCCGGCGAGTCAGCCGGGAAGGGGCGGGGACGATCGGGGATTTTCTTCAGCCCGGACGGAACCTCGTGGCGGCCGGTTACCTGGCCTATGGAACGAGCACCATGCTCGTCTATACGACGGGCCACGGCGTCCACGGCTTCACCCTCGACCCGGCGGTGGGGGAATTTCTACTTTCTCATCCTCACATCAAGATTCCTGCGGCACCGAAATATTTCAGCGTCAACCTCGGCTATAAACTCTACTGGAGCGAAGGCGTCCGCCGCTTCACGGAATATTTGCAGGGAGCAGAAGGCGGAACGAAGGGGCTTTCTCTGCGCTACATCGGGACTCTCGTCTCCGACTTCCACCGCAACCTTCTCGCCGGCGGCATTTTCTATTACCCGGCCGACACCAAGGATCCCGAGCATCCGAGCGGCAAGCTGCGGCTTCTCTACGAAGCCGCGCCGCTGGCCTTCATCGCCGAGCAGGCGGGGGGATATGCGTCCGACGGCAGGCAGCGGATCCTGGATATTCAACCGACCTCCCTCCACCAGCGCACCCCTCTTTACATCGGAAATCGGGATTTGGTCGAGAAGGTCGAGGAGCTCATCCGCCGATATGACGGCTAATCCTGGAGACGCGCCCCTCGTTCTATGACGGGCGAAGAATACACCGCGCCGGCTTCGGGCGGAGAGGCTCATCGGCCATTTTCAATCATCGTCCGAGATTTTTTGGTTCAACGACTGCGAGAGCATTTGTCCCAATAATAAGAGACCGGCGGCTCCTGCTTGCTCCGGTTTCGCATCGCTTAGAATCCGGTCGCAGGGCCTGGCTGGAATTCTCTCTCCAGGGCTCAAAGCTTATCTTGACAGCCCATTTTAACCTCAAGGGCCTCTGGAGAAGGCTTTACTGGTTTCTGGTCAAACCCCTCCACAAGCTTATCTTCCCGGATATCGCCAGGGGGGTCATCCGGAAAGCGCGCCGAGGGAAGGAACGATCTTCTTTTTGAGGTGGACCTAAAAAACCGAACTCCATGTCAAGGGTGTCATCCCCAGGGCCGTCGTTTTTCCGCGGCCTCCCGGAATAGTTCGGTGAGAATAAAAAGAGGAGCAAGAGACCCGCTCGGGCTGCATTCCTGGTTTTGACACGGACAAAAATATCGTCTATCTTACCGCAGACTATGAGGCCGAGAGCACTGAAGAGAACGGATCTGCGGAACCGCCCGACCTTTCTTCTCGCCGCGTTCATTCTTGGACTTTCCGCCTTCCTTTCAAGGGCCCAGGAGACGGCCGTGATCTCTCGCTCAGCCGAGCCGATCCCGATCCCAAAACTCGGGAGCCCGATCGTCTTCGACGGCCTGAGCACCGAAGAGGCATGGCGAGATGTCGGCCCTCTCCCGATGATCATGATGATGCCGAACTTCGGGTTTCCGCCTTCCGAGAAAACCGAAGTGCTCGTCGCCTTCGACGATCACTTCCTCTGGATCGCAGGCCGGATGTTCGATCGAGAGCCTTCGAAGGTTCAGGCGCCGTCGAAGAAACGGGACTACATGGAACAGAACACCGACTGGTTCGGCATCATCTTGGACACCTTCAACGACAAGGAAAACGGCCTGGCGTTTTTCACCACTCCCTCCGGCCTGCGCTGGGACGGAGCCGTTATGCACGACGCCGAAACCCGAATGCCCATGGAGGAGCCCGTCAACCTGAGTTGGAACACGTTCTGGGATGTCAAAACGGTCGTCAACGAGGAGGGATGGTTCGTCGAGATGCGGATTCCCTTTTCAAGCCTCCGTTTCCAGGATAAAAACGGTCGGGTGATCATGGGGCTCCTCGCCTGGAGGTGGATTGCCCGGAAAAGCGAGCAAATCGTCTTTCCTTCCATTTATCCCAAATGGGGTCAGAAGAGCGCCTGGAAACCCTCTCAGGCCCAAGAGATCATCCTCGACGGAATCCGAAGCCGTCACCCTCTTTACATTGCCCCTTTCGTGCTGGCTGGCTCGGGCTACGCCTACGACCTGAACGATGAGGGGACAGCCTACGTCCGACACGATAGCCCCTCCACTGAAACCGGGCTGGACATCAAGTACGGCCTGACCAGCAACCTGACCTTTGACCTCACGATCAACCCTGATTTCGCCCAGGTGGAAGCCGATGATCAACAGGTCAATCTGACCAGATTCGTTCTTTTTTTTCCCGAAAAACGCCTGTTTTTCCAGGAGCGAGCGGCCGTCTTCGATTTCAATTTCGGCGGGTTCAGCCGGGTTTTTTACAGCCGCCGGATCGGCCTTTCCGAGGACGAAGACGGAGAAAGCCACGTCGTCCCCATTTATGGGGGGCTCCGGCTGGTCGGCCGCGCTGGCCCCTGGGACCTCGGGTTCATGACCATGCAGACCGCGCCGCTCGAAACCCAGGGGATTCCGCTGGAAAACTCGGGGGTGTTCCGTTTCCGACGCCGCGTTTTCAACCCGTATTCGTACGTCGGAGGAATCATCACCTCCCGGATCGGAAAGGACGGCTCATACAATATCTGTTACGGCCTGGACGGAATTTTCCGGCTTTCCGGCGACGATTATCTCACCATGGCTGCAGCCCAGTCGCTGGCCAACGGGCTGACCAACAACCCGGTCTCGCTCGACCCGTCGCGCCTTCGGATCAATTACGAGCGGAGAACGCAGAAAGGGCTGGGATACTATTTCAGCCTCTCCCGGGCCGGCCGTGATTACGACCCCGGGCTGGGTTTCGAGATGAGGGAGGATTTCATCGCCACCCGCAACGAGATTGCTTACGGCTGGATTCCTGGAGAAAGCTCGTTCCTGCAATCCCACCGGGTCAACCTCAGGGGATTCGTCATCCTTCGGAATGAGGACCTGTCGGTCGAGACCGCGGAGCTCGGACCCGGCTGGGAATTCAACACGAAATCCGGGTCCCAGGGAATGTTCTCGCTGCAGCTCCGCCGGGAAAGCATTCGGGAATTGTTTGAATTCTCGGCCGGAGCAAGCGTCCCGCCTGGAGAATACACGTTCCTTGGAATCGAGGGAATGTATATGACGCCTCAAGGAAGGTTGTTCAGCACAATGGTGATGGTGGACGCCGGCTCATTTTATGACGGCTGGCGGACGACGCTCGGGATCCGGCCTTCTTGGAGTCCCCTCCATGATCTCACCCTGAGCGGCCATTATGAAATCAACCGGGTCGAGTTCTCCGAGCGCGGCCAGGGCTTCACCGCCCATCTCGTCCAGCTCAGGCTTCTCGCCACTCTGAACACTAAAATCTCGGCCCTCGCCTTTATCCAGTACAACGGCGCCGACGATCTCGTCATCGGCAACCTGCGCCTGAGGTACAACCCCGCCGAAGGAAATGACCTCTACCTCGTTTACAACGAGGTCCTCAACACCGACCGAATGAGAGACACTCCTCGGAGGCCGTGGAGCGACAGCCGGGCTCTGATCGTGAAATATTCCTACACGTTCAATTTCTGAAAACTCCGCCAGCCCCATCCCTTCGGGCATCTCTATTCCCGCCGGTCGGCGGCTGATCGGATCCTCTTCCTTCTTATCGTGGCCACACTTTTCGTCATAGAGCCGAAGCGCAGACAAATTGACATGGACCCCGGCGTTCCATAGAATGAGTCCGTTTTCCTGAACATCTAGGGAAGGAAGGCGCATCAGATGAAAAAGCGGCCGGCCGAAAAGAACCCGCCGGACAAGGCCCACGATTCGCTCGAATCGCTGCCCAACATCGGGAAAACAACGGCCGATAAACTCCGCCGGATGGGAATCACATCCAAAAAAGAATTTCTCAAGCGGGACCCGTACAAAGTCTTCGAGGAACTCAGAAAAAAAGTCGACCCGACATTGTGCCGCTGCGCCCTGGCCGGGATCGTCGGCGCAGCGAAGGGCGTCCCCTGGCACAAAATCACCACAGACACGGCCAGAGAGTACGAAAAAAGGCATCCCCGCCATGTCTGGGGAAAGTGTTAAGACAATCCGGAGATGAATCCCTTTTTCGGGGCACTCCTCATCGCGCTCGGCGGGTTGGCGGCGGCAAGCTTCTACATCCCCCTTAAGAAAGTCCGCACCTGGGCCTGGGAAAGCTACTGGCTGGCCAACGGGCTGTTTGCCTGGATTATCGCGCCTTTGGTCGCGGCGGTGCTCAGTGTCCCCGGCCTCTGGGGCGTCCTCAGGAGTTCTCCCGGATCGAGCCTGCTCTGGAGCTATCTCTTCGGCATGCTCTGGGGAGTGGGGGGCCTGACCTTCGGCCTGACCATGCGCTATCTCGGGATGTCGCTCGGCTATTCGCTCGCTCTCGGCTACACGGCGGCTTTCGGGACGATCATCCCGCCCGTTTATTTTAGAACATTTTCGGACATGCTCCGGCACGCATCCGGGCTGGTCACGCTCGGGGGCGTTGTCGTTTGTCTCATCGGGATCGCCATTGTCGGCCGGGCGGGAATGGCCAAAGAACGACAGTTCAGCGAGGAGCAAAAGAAGGCTTCGGTGCGCGAATTCGATCTCCGCAAGGGATTCCTCATCGCCCTTTTGAGCGGCGTGATGAGCGCCTGTTTTGCCTTCGGCATCGCCGCCGGCAAGCCGGTGGCCGCCCGGGCCGTCGCTGCGGGAACGCCCTCCCTCTGGCAGAACAGCCCCGTTTTTGTCGTGGTCATGGCCGGCGGGTTCACGACGAACTTCCTGTGGTGCGTTTTTTTGTTTCTCAAGAACCGATCGGCTCGAGATTACATCAACCGCAAGGGTTCCCCCCTGGCCGCCAACTATCTCCTTTCCGCGCTCGGCGGCGTGATCTGGTATGTTCAGTTCATGTTCTACGGCATGGGGTCGACCAAGATGGGAAAGTACGATTTCTCGAGCTGGTCGATCCTGATGGCCTTTATCATTGTGTTCAGCAACCTCTGGGGCCTGGCCTTCCGGGAGTGGAAAGGATCCAAGCGGCGCATCTATTTCCTGATCGGCACGGGGATCGTCGTCCTCATCCTGTCGACAATAATCATCGGAGCGGGGAACTTCTTGGCCGGCCGGGGAAAATAGGAGACCGCAATGACCTCAAGAGAACGCGTCCATCGGGCCATCCACCATCAGCTGCCGGACCGAGTCCCGATCGATTTGGGCGGATTTCAGACGGGAATTCACCGCGCCGCATACAGTGAATTGATCGGAATACTCGGGTTTGAGGAGGAGATCGCGATTCTCGACCCGGTCCAGCAGATCGTCCGGCCGAGCGAGCGCGTGCTCGAGCGTTTCCATGTCGACACGCGTTATATCTCAGCTCACGCCCCCGAAAATTTCAAGGGCGGCATCGAAATCCACGAGCGGGGCGGCCGCCTGTGGCATGATTTCAAGGATGAGTTCGGCGCGGTCTGGTCCATGCCGGACGACGAGCCGAACTACATGGATGTTTCCTATCATCCTCTCGCCGGGGCGACGATTCAGGACCTCGACGATTATCCGTTCCCCCGCGGCGACGACCCGACGCGTTTCACCGGCGTCCGGGAGGAGGCCCTGAGGATGCGCCGCGAGACGCCCTATGCCCTTTGCACCGGAATTTCCGGCGTCGTCTACGAAATGTGTTGGTACCTGCGGGGCCTGGAGAGATGGTACGAGGACCTGCTGACCAACCCGCCCTTTTGCGAAGCCCTGCTCGACCGGATCCTCAAGTCCTGGATGGATTTCGAAACCGGGTTCATGCGCGCCGTCGGGGACATCGTCGACGTCGTGATGATCGGCGACGACCTCACCGGCCAGTCCGGCCCGCTTTTCTCTCCCGCCATTTACCGGAAGATCGTCAAGCCGCGGCAGAAGGCCCTCGTCCGGCATCTCAAATCGCTCACCCGGGCCAAAATCTGGTATCACACCTGCGGCGACTGCTGGGAATACATCCCCGACCTCCTCGACAACGGGATCGACATCCTCAATCCCGTTCAGATCGGGCTCAAGAACATGCGGCCGGAGGCGCTCAAACGCCGGTTCGGAAAGGAGCTTGTTTTCTGGGGCGGGGGGATCGACGCTCAGCACATCCTGCCGTTTGCCGAACCTGACATTGTCAGAGCCGAAGTCCGCAAAAACCTCGCCGCCTTTATGCCCGGCGGGGGCTACGTTTTCGCAAACGTCCACAACATCCAGAAAGGCGTTCCGCCTGAAAACATCGTCGCCCTCTTCGATGCCGCCTACGAATTCGGGGCCTATCCGAGTTGAGCCCGCGGCAAACCGCGGGTCAAAAGCCATAGTTGCGGATCCCGGCGTGCGTCATAATTTCGATTTGAAGGAAAAGGGAAGTATGCTATGATGAAAAGCTATAAAAGAAGAGGATGTTTCGCGGTCGCTCTTGAGGAAACCGAGGAAAGGAGACTGGCGTTCTGAAAGCCTCGAGAAATCCGGCGGATTAAGATGAGGATGGCGAAGGAAGGCTGGCGGTGTGTTCTTCCCTGCTTGGCTGCGGCTTTTCTCTTTGCCTGGCCCCGTTGGTGGGCCGCGTCCCTGTTCTCCCTCGGATTGGCGGCCGCTCTTGCTTTTTTTTTCCGCGACCCGGAGCGCATCATCCCCGGAGAAGAGCATGCCGTCCTCAGCCCGGCTGACGGCAGAGTCCTGGGGATCGAGAGCCTCTCCTCTTATCCGTCGCTCAAGAGTCCGGTGACGAGGGTCACCATCTTCCTTTCGCTCCTCGATGTTCACATCACCCGTTCCCCCGTGTCCGGAACGGTGACGAAGCAGGAATACCGACGGGGACGCTTTTTCCCCGCTCACACGGATCAGGCCGGCCAAAAAAACGAGTCCCATTCGCTCTCGATCAGAGGGGGGACGGTCGATGTGGACCTCAAGCAGATCGTCGGAGTAGCCGCCCGTCGGATTCGGAGCTACGTCGGACCGGGAGAGTCTGTGAAGAAAGGCCAGAAGATCGGTCTGATGTGTTTTGGATCGCGAGTGGAAATCTGCCTTCCCGCATCGGCGGTGGTCACGATCGCCGCGGGCTCGAAAGTGCGGGCCGGAGAGACGGTCATCGCGGAGGTCAAGATATGAAAAAGTTTCATTCCGAAGTCTTCCTCTTGCCGAGTTTGTTTTCCATCACCAATGTCTTTTTCGGGTTTCTCAGCCTGATTTCCTGCTTTCATGCGAAGTACGCCTGGGCGGCGTTCTGGATCATCATGGCCGCCGCGATGGACGGCGTAGACGGCATCGTGGCCCGCTCGACGGGGACGCAGTCGGATTTCGGAACCCAGCTTGATTCTCTCGCCGACGCCCTCTCCTTCGGGGCGGCGCCGTGTATTCTCCTCTATTTCTGGGGACTCCGTGTCGCCGGGACGGCAGGGGCGCTGTTCAGCTTCGTCTTTCTCGCGGCCGGAATCCTGCGGCTGGCCAGGTACAATGTGCTCCAGAAAAGCCAGGAAAGCAGAAAGCATTATGTCGGATTGACGGTTCCCTCCGCCTCGATGTTCCTCGCGTCTCTGATCTTCCTTAAGCCGAAACCCCTGGAGACGAATCTTCCCGTCGCCGGCCTGGCGCTCACCGTCGCCTTCGTCTCGTTCTGCATGGTCAGCACGATCAGGTACCGGAATTTTTTGAGTTTCAACCTGCGCAAGAAAATCGACCTCAAAACGGCTCTCGCCTTGGCCGTGATCGTCAGCGGGCTGATCTTCTATACGAAGGTTTTTCTGCTCTGCTTTTTCGGCGTGAACGTCCTCTCGGGTCCCGTTTCCGCAATCTTCCGCCTGCGGCGCCGGCCGGGCGAATCTCTGGAATCCAGCGAATCCGCGCCCTGAAATCTGCTCGGAGTTCAATTTTTCTTAAAACCTGAACAGGATTCTGCCGAATGCCCAAGCGGCCATGCCGAGGATCAGGACGGCTAAAGCCGTCAGAACAGCCTTAAACAATTTGAGGCCGAAGCCGGTCTGCAGCCTGGGTGCATATTTGGCCACGGCAAGATACCAGATCAAGCTGCCGGCACCGACACAGATCGAAAAAACGTAGGGCCTGAGTCCGTCTTCCGCGGCGACCCCATGGGCCGCAAGGAAGCCGGCTACCGCGATCCAGAAAGCGGCCAGAGTCGGGCTGGAAATATAAAGCAACAACGTCATGAGGATGTTCCTGGTTTTCCGCCCCTGCCGCGGATCAGCCAACGTGATCGACCCCATCCGGCGGGCCTGGCGGAAGAGATAAAAGCCCACGGCGACCATGACGATGACGCTGATCAACCGCAGCCAGCCGAAACAGTGTTCCATGAACGAATAGAACAAGGTCGTGCCGATCAGTGCGATATAACAGTACACCATGTCGAAAACCGCCGCCGTCAGCCCGACCGAGAGGCTCTGCCGGAACCCGTGCCTCATGGCCTCGGAAACGGCAAAGACATGAATCGGACCAGGAAGGACGGAGGCCAAAAAACCGATCAGCAGCCCGAACGGAACAAGCATCGTTCACTCTTTGATGACAAGCATGATAAAAGAGGAAAGCGCGGCAGTCAATAAGAC
>Ga0185342_1001121_pt1 | contig 11678 bp, 14 predicted proteins | sample ConPoolayeEmetaG_FD_128045 | JGI IMG/M metagenome (GOLD analysis project Ga0185342, IMG submission 128045) | Hot spring microbial mat communities from California, USA to study Microbial Dark Matter (Phase II) - Cone Pool mat layer E metaG... ...
TATGAGAGCCCCACCTCCTTCGGTTTTCCATTTTCCTCTCCAAGCATCGCTTTCATAATAGGCTTGAGTTCTGAAAGTGCAGGCTTCCATTAGTACCCTGTAGATTTTCCCAATTTCGCCCTCGTCAATCAACCTTTTGATTTCTTGGTTAACTGGGAAAGTTCTGTACTGGAAGACTACAAGTTTCAAGCATGTAGCCTTAGCTTTTTCAACCATCTTGTCAGCTTCTCTTACTGTTATTGCAATAGGCTTTTCTACGAGGACGTTTTTGCCGTACTCAAGAGCCTTCAAAGCCATGTTGCAGTGAAGAAAGTGCGGTGTGCAAATGGAAACTGTGTCGATGTCCTTTTGCTCAAGCATCTTCTCGTAGTCCAAAAACCACTTAATACCGTATTTCGAAGCTGCCTCTTTTCCCGCAGCCTCGTTAATGTCAGCAACGGCGACAAGCTCAGCATTGCCGCATGAAACAATGCTTTCCATGTGTGTCCTACCGATTCCCTTCGCTCCAACCACGCCGAAACGAACCTTATCCAAGAAATCACCTTAACCCGTAACATGCATCAAATCCTAAATTACTTCCCTTACGTGTAGAACAATCTTGCCAATGGAAATTTAGCCAGAGATCCTCACTGGTACACCCGTATCCATCGACATATTAGCTGCTAACGTGATTTCAAGCGTCTTCACCGCGTCTGAGTATGGACAAAGAATTTTTGACTCGTCGTTTGAACGTACGGCTTCGATGAAAGCGTTATCCTCAATTTCAAAAATGTTAGGTTCACCCAGAATTTCTTCATGCCCCTTGTCTACCTGCAACAATCTCAAGTTGTGCTCCCACTTGGTGAACAATGCTGTCGTCCTTAAACCGTAAATAGTTAAGCTCACGCCGCCCTCTCCCGCGTTACTTGAGCACGAAGCCCACAATGTGCCAACTGCGCCATTACGGAATTTTAAACCCACAACACTTGCGTCTTCAATGTTATAATTAGGCGCAGTTCCCTTGTTAAGTCCTCGAGCTGGGTAAGCGTGAACCTCAACTACTTCGCCGCAAAGGTAACGTGCAAGGTCAACTGTGTGCGTAACCTGCTCGTGAAACTGTCCTCCGCTTTTCGCTTTGTCAACCCACCAGCTAAAAATGGGAGCAGAAGCGTCAAACCTCGGAGTTCCACCTATCCAGCCTCCAAGCAGCAAAATCGGCGGATCCTCCTTGAGGACTTCTTGAACCCTTTGCACACCTTTTCGGTAACGGTTCATGTAACCTACGCTTGTCAGAACCTTTTTGCGTTCAGCTTCCGAGGCAATATGCTTCGCTTGGTCGAGGTCTAGGTGAATGGGTTTCTCGACGAAGAATGGGATTCCGTGTTCAATCGCTGTGTGTTCTATGCCGTGAGCGAAGGGTGGAATACAAAAGTACAAAATGTCAGGCCTAACCAAGTTTATCATGGTTTCTGCGTTGTCGAAAACGTGTGCTTCTGGACGGAACTGTTGGGCAACGTTTCTAGCCTGGTTTATGTTGACATCGCAGAAGGCTGTGAGCTCCACAAACGGGTTTTTGACAAGTCCCCTTAGGTGTGTTACGCCGATTCCGCCACAACCGACAATTCCAAGTCGAAGTCTATCAGCCAACTTAGCCCGCCTCCAAGCTTACATGAAACTCTTAAGGTATTTTGCGCATTCAGGCAAAGTCACTTCAGGGTCGCCTGGAACTCCGCACTCTAAGGCCATGTAGTGTTTATATCCAGCCTTTTTGAGAGTTTGAAACGGTTTCTTGAACTCTGTGTGTCCATGTCCTGGAAGCAGTCTGTTACTGTCCGCGAGGTGTATGTGGAAGATGTGTTTTGAGGCTGCCTGTATGCTGGAAGCTATGTCCTGCTCTTCAATGCTCATGTGAAAGAAGTCAGCCATCATCTGAACGTGCTCTACCCCAACTTCCTCGACGATCTTGACTGCCTGCTCAAGCCTGTTAACGAAGTGAGTCTCATAACGGTTCAGAGGCTCCAACAACAAGTAGACACCGAGGTCATCAGCGTCTTTGCCAAGAATCTTGAACTCCTCAACAACAACATTCTTTTCAAGATGTTTAACGTCAGGCTGCCAAGGGTACAGGTCGGAGATTTGTGGACCGCCAAAGATTGGAACGCAGATGACGCCTACACCGCCTAGGTCTGAGCACATCTTAAGTAGGCTTCTGATTCCTTCCATAGCGTTTTCCCTGCTTTTACGGTCTGGTCCAAGAAGACCTCCAGGTGTCCCGCAGACAGTTGAAAATTTGACTTTTGAAGATGGTAAGGCTTTTTTCAGTTCATCTAACATTTGAGGCAAGACGTTATAGAAGACTTCCACGCCTTCATAGCCGTATTTTTCGATTTTACGCAGTTTTTCAAGAATGTTTTTTCCTGGAACAAGATTTTCTTGTACTGCTAACTTCATACAAATCACACTCAAAATAATTATTGTGGCCAAGTTTATAGGTTTAACATTTTGATGTGATTTTGTGCGTAGAAATTTTCCTTAGTATTAGGCGGGCTTCTGCTTCCACAACCTTATTGTTTCATACCACAGTATTCCGCACGCGATGACTCCGAAGATTATTGCCACGACATTGTGAATGCTGCCGCTGTACCCGTAAAAAGAGAAACAAAGAATTAAGTAAACAACAAACATCGTGGAAAACCAAACGGAATAAAAAAGGTAACGGGGAATCATGAACCTTCCAAGCCGCGTAAAAAACCTTAAGACGCCAACCTTCACTTCGCGCGAAAGAAAATATTCGCCTTGAATCGTTTTTTCAACCAAACCTAAAGAATGAAGCTTATCCAAATGATGAGCAGCAATACTGGGACTTGAAAAACCAAGTTCCCGCTGAATCTCACGGACGCCTACAGGTTTCTCTTGAGACCTAAGCAAAAACCAGTAAACAAGAAGAGTCTTGCCCTTAAGCTGAGACTCAATTTCCACATCAGAAGCCTCACTCATCACAAACCGCCAAACCTATATACAAAACATAAATATTAAAGGCTAACATCCAAAAGTATTGGCTTACACAGCCTAGAAAAATGGCCGCTGTAACGTAGAGGAAAATTGGTGCATAGCCTTCCGCGAAACCTGGTAGCGAACAGGCCTGTGGAGCCTGGAGGCTGGGTTCAAATCCCAGCAGCGGCCTCCAAAAATTGGTGGTTTAACTCATTGCAATTCTGGTATGTAGTCCTGGATTTTCGGTTTGGCATTGAAGTAGTCTCTTATGGCTTTGTATGCCTTTAGGCTTTCAGGGTTCTTCGCCTGTTTCTTTTCTGCTCGGAGCATGATGTTTTTAGGCGTGTACCTTGTTGGAGCGAACTCGAACATGTCAACCTTGTATCCGCAGCTTTCAAGGGCTAGTTTCCTCAGGGTTTCTGTTAAGGCTACTCCAACGTATTCTTTGGCTATTTTTGTCTCAGCGAGCGGTTTCAGTTCAGGAACTTTTGTTGCTACTTTGCCTATTTGTCTAACTATTTGGCGTTGGCAGCATGGAGCGGCGACGATGAACCTTGATTTCAGCAAGATTCCTTTTGCTATTGCCTCGTCAGTTGCCGTGTCGCATGCGTGAAGCGCGCAGACAATGTTAGGCTCCTTTTCTGGTTCAAAATCAATTATGCTGCTTTGATGAAACACCATGTTCGTGTAGCCCAGAGCTTTGGCTATTTGAGACGACTTTTTCACAAGCTCAAGGTTGGCGTCCACGCCGATGTAAGTTATGTTTCTCAGCTTTTTCTTAAGAACCAAGTTAACGAAGAAGGGAAGGTATGAACGTCCACAGCCGCAGTCTAAAAGAACTATGTCTCGCGTTCGTGAAATGTTTTCAATGCACTTTACAACGTGGTCTGCGAAAAATACGACTTCGAAAAGTTTTTTCTCGCGTTCCGCATACGGTCTTCCACCAGGGTTCATGATGCCTATTGCCTTATAAAAGCCTATGATTTCGTCAAGATTCCATTCTGTTTTCGGAAACACGGACTGAAGACAAGCTAGAATCTCAGCTTGGATTGGCAGCTCCAAGGTTTAGTGTTCTCCCAAAAAATGTATGCTAAAAGGGTTCCTTAATCTTTTTGTTTTCAGAAGGTGAGGAAAAAATAAAAACGTGGCTGCTAGCTGCTTAGGGTATTTTTTGGATTGAATCTTAAGTCCAATCGTAGACTACGCCGAGGTACGCGGTTCTAAGGGTTCCCTTTATGCCTCCAGCTAGGCCTTCGTAGACTTCTTGGCATTTTTCAGGTGGAACAATGTGGGTCAGCAGTGGTTCAGTAACGAGGGCTCCTGACTTCAGGTAGGAAAAAATTTGTTTCAGGTTAGCCATCTTCGTGAACCGGCTGGGATGGTAGTATGGGCCTTCGGTAACTGACCAGAGCCACTCAAGCCCACCTTTAATTGTGACGTGTCTAAGGTGAACGTCGGAAAGCATTGGCGTTATGTCCATTACCGCCTCGCCTCTTGGGCTGCCGAGCAAAATAACTTCGCCGTGTGAACGGGCTAAACCCACAGCTTTGGCGATGACTGGAGAGTAACCAATGGCTTCAACAACGATTTGGGCTCCTTTGCCTTCAGTCCAGTTCATAACGGCTTTTTTGAACTCATCCCAGTTTTGGGAGTTAACAACCTTTTTTATGCCGCATTGTTTTGCACGGTCAAGACGGAAATCAACCAAATCCGCTGCCATAACGTCTGCTCCGGCAATTTGGAACAGCTGGGCAGCGAAGTTTCCGACAAGTCCAAGCCCAATGACGACAACGGTGTCTCCGAGTCCAAGGTCTGCCATTCGGATCGCACTCATCGCAACATCCGCCATTCGGGCGAAGACAGCTTTTATTGGGTCTATTTGGTCGGGAAGCTTAATCATGAAAAGCGAGTACCTAGAGGGGTCGTATCTTTCGTCGATTTTAAAGTGTGAACAATGGTTTTTTGTGCTGAAAACTAGGTCGTCAGCCTTGTAGTCCTTGACTTTTTCGCCGACAGCGAGAACTTTGCCCACGTTTCCGTAACCAGGGTTTCTTATCCACGAGTCCACATCTATTTTTTCAATGTCGGGATTCGCGAAGTTAGCTCCCTCAGTTCCAGAGCTAACAATCGAGTACAACGTTTGGACAAGAACTTCATGTTCGCTCAATATCTCGTCTAGTTCGTACTTAACAATTTCCGCCTTTTTCGGCTTCGTGAAAAATACCTTCTTCGCCAACAACGTGGATCGCCAAAAACGAGAAGAACAAAGGTTGCATTTAAAACTTTTACCAAAAAATCATAAAACCTAAAATACTGCATCTTTTCCCAATATTCAAATAGACAACTACCGACCAACGGAGGGCTGGTAGTTCAGTTTGGCATGAACGCCTGACTTGCACTCAGGAGGTCGGGGGTTCAAATCCCCCCCAGTCCACTGCAAAAACCTACGGTTTCTGCACATCCCTTCTTGTTCTGTTTCAAAAATGGGGCTTGAAATGGGCTCTGTTTCATTTATGGCAAGTGGAAGCTGAAACGTGTTCTGGGGTTCGGTGGGGTATACCCTGGGGTGTACCCCGCATGTGTCGGGGTGAACCCTAAGCAGTGCTTCGAGGTACTGGTTGACTGTTTGGAAGCCTTCGGTTTTTGCTGCGGCTTCAAGTCTTGCGCGGAGCTCTTCTTTAACAATTATTGACGTGTACCCCTGTTTAGGCATCTTCTTTTTCCCTCATTTACTATTATTTTCATGTTTGTTCTTTAAAAGCTCAAGGTCTGAACAATTGAAACACCTTCAGTCACGTCAAAAGACAGATTGTAGTTCAGATTAACGAAAACGTTCTCTGGACGGGATCGTTTTTGCCTTAACCGGAGCTGGTGCGATTGTATGTTGAAAAGTTCATATTAGTCAAAGCGGAAGTAATTTTTGGTGGGAACATACGGTTGACCTGGATTTTGAAAGGTTTTCACCCTTTTCTGGTTTCTTCAATTCATGCAATCTTATGATTTCCTCCAGTTTTTTGACTCCTAAACGGAAACTTTCTGGTGTCAATCTGGCTTTGTAATTATTTTCAATATCTCCATCTGCTTTCGTTCCTTAATGAATCGATCGATCAACAGGCACACCTTGGAATTACGTAGGAGCCTAAAGAATTCGCCTAATAGTCTTGAAGCATTGAGGCAAATACTTAGGTAGAATCCTGAAACCCGTTCCATGGTCATGAAGACGTCCGTCTGGATAGCGACCAATCCTAATATCCACTTTTAGCTTACCTTCAACTACAAGCTCTGAAAATCTTTCAAAGCTGAAACCGTCCAATAATAGAGCCTCATTGAACCAGAAATACTCCTTGCCACTCTCCATTTTATGTTCTGCCAAGACATAAACGAGTCCGGTACCTCTCAAAAGACTCTCTAAGAATGTGCTTGTCCCAATACGCCTCAACGCCTTTGTCGTTTTCAATAAATAATTTGCTCTTCCTAATTCCAAGTTTCAAGCCAACACTGTTTGGCTTGAGTGCATCGACTGTAACTTGAAGTTCCTTATCCTCAACCTTGATCTTGGTTTCATCAATTTCTTTTCGAGTCAAAGATGGTTGTTTGTAGCCTCGAGGCAACTTTCTTTGAGCGTAACCAAATACTTCTAAAAGTCGCTTGTTCGCACTTGCAGGCAAGGGCGCTTTGGTAAACAAGGTCAACATAGAGACTGAATCTTTCCTTCCTGCTTTCAACTCGTAAGCAGCGAAGTCAGGCCCAGCAATATTGTTCTCGGTGATACCCAACAAATCTTCAAGAGTCTTTCCAATTCCTGTGTCGCTTTTGCGATGAGTCTGGACGTAGCCCAATCCTTTTATCCGTGCGATCTTGCGTTGGAACTCAGGGTATTCCATGTGTTCTGATTGCCAGGACGAGTATAATTGCTTTGCTTGATTTTCGCTTCTGGAAAAACAGACTATTAACGGCAATTCCTCACCTTATTGTTCTATTTTGGAAAGGCTTTATTTAGAAGGATTTCCAGTTCCATATATTGCAATCAAAGGCTACGTGAGCGCGAGTATTATAAGAGACCCTAAACAATCATTGGGATATGCGAACTGTTCCATCAGCGGAGTCAATATTGAATGAGGCTTTGATAGATAACCCCAATGTTGATGTGAATTCTTTGCATCAAGAGACGTTTTATTTGATGATTCAGTATAGATCAAAATATTATGAAAGAAGAGTCAACGAAATTCTTTCTGAGCTTAACTTGCCCCAAGAAGTTCATGAGAGAGTGAAGAGAAAGCTTTTAGAACCCATTGTGGTGGGAAACAAAGAGTATAGCAATTTCATGGAAGAGGTTTCAAGGCGTGTTAGCCAAGCCTTTCAGCCAATATCAGGGAAACTTGCTGAGCTTTGTGCCCAAAGAGAATTAGAGAGAGCTGGTCTAATGAAAGACTATCATTTTACAAGAAGAAAGGAGCGCACGGATTTCATCATCTACTACCCAGACTTGTATTCATTTAAAGCGAAGCATAGGGTTGAAGTGAAAAACGTAAGTCTAAGAGAAAGGGCTACGCGTGGTCTTGCCTTTGATGGCGACAGCCTTTTCGGCTTCTTCAACCAGTTAAGTGAATTTACAGAATCGAATGTTAAGGTTTTAGATGCTCTTTGCGCTAAGACCAATGGGTATTGTTACATTCCGCCAGATATGTTAAGAAAAATCCCATACGCCAAAAAATGTTTCAGACCCAACACCCAATTCGGTAGCGATATGGCGGCTTTTGCAAAAACTGGAAAAATACCTTAAGGTGGATTCCAAAAGTCCAAGATATACTCGAATGTCGTGCCCAACGTAATATAATTGCTCGGCCACCCAAAAATGCCTACTTTGTTAACCAAGTTTCGCCTATCCCAAATGATGATGTTTCTTAGCTCGTATCCTACTTTCTCCATTTCTTCGATAATGTATACATGAACAGGAATTCTTTTACCTTTTCTGCCGTCTTTCCACCATAAGTCAGTGACGTTTATGATTGAGTGGGCTTTAGGTTTTAATGTCGGTAGTATGCCTTTGTAGATTTCGCCAATGACTTGAGCGTATCGTCGGGGTTCCATTGTACCCAGATCTCTGGGGTCTGTTGAATACTGTTGAACTTTAAGGAAGTGTTCATTTTTTCGCAGGTCGCCACGTATGCTTTTGTTCAATCTTGGTCTGTTTAGCATATTGGCGTACGGCGGAGAGGTTACAGTTAAGGCAACTATTTCTGGTTCAAGATATTCTGAAATGTTGTGAGCATCGTCGCATATAGCCACTTGAATTGTGGTTTTGGGCTGTTCACTCCATGCGTCTAACTTTGTTTGTGTTACTCGTTTGTTTGCGAAATCTACGTATTCTTTTTTAAGGTCGAAACCGACAGCGTTTCGGTTTAGGTCAAATGCAGCAAGAAGCGTTGTTCCAATTCCAACAAATGGGTCCAGAACGAGTTCTCCTTGATGGGTAAAAAGCTGAATACATTTCTTAGGCAAGCCTATTGGAAAGACCGCAGGATGAACGTTTTTGTCACGGATATCTCTTTTTTCGTAGAAGAATTCCCAAATTGCGACTTGGCTTTGGATCCACTCTTTGGCACTCAAGCAGTTTATGTGCGTTGGGGGGCAGTTACAGACTCTCTCGTGCCCAATCTTCAACGGCTTGGTGGTTTCTATTAATTCTGTCATTTTATAATCATATCTTACTCTGACAACAACTTAAGCTTTACTTCCGCTGTTCGTGTTCTTCTTTTTCTTCTTGCCATTTGTCGTATTTTTCTAATGCTTCTTCTATTTGTTTGTTGATGAAGTCTTCCGCGTTTAGGTATGGCGCGTTCATTTCTTCAAGCGCTGCCTCCAATCGTTTGTACTTGTCTTTTGGGATTTCCACGTATTCCGTGTTTTCTCTGAGCTGTTTGAGTCTCCATCTTGCTGCGTCACGTATGAACTCTTCTCTCGTCGTGTACGCGAGCCTTTTGTTTTCCTGTATGAATTTTTCTATTTCCGCGAGCAGTTCCCGCTGGATCTCTTCTTGAATCTCCTCAATCTTGCTGTTGACGCTGTCTAAAAGTTCAATGCTTTCTTTGTACCTTGCCGTTCTAAGTCCATTCAGATAATCTTCATAGTTTCTTTCACCGTCCCAAACATCCCGAGTTTCTTCATTCATGATTCTTTCACCTCCTATTAGTTCTGTTAAAAATATGAGTCTTTTTTGACGTTCGTGGCCCATTCAGCGTATTTTTGTTCCATCTCGACTAATTTCGCTTCAATTTGACGGTAGTTTACGTAGTCCGCGAGGAGTTCCTTGTATATTTTGCAGCCTTGAATAATGTTGCGTAGCCTCTGCACCTCAGCTTTGGTTAAGCCAGGCGTCTGCAGTGCATTCATGGCTGCAGCTAAGATCTTAAGCGCTTCCTCAATGCTCGGCAGTTCCTCGGGCATTATTAACTCGGAAGTAGTAGTCGAGCATATGTTTTGCGGCTGGACTACTTTTAATCCAAGCCTCTCAATCTTCTTCTGCACGGCTTGCTCGCTTTTTCCCATTTTCTGAGCGATCTGCCTCACTGTGGCGCCGCTCGTCCGCAAAGTCAGAAGCTCGTCAACCTCGCTCTTTGACCAAGGTACGCCTTTCGGCATTTAAATCACTCTCTCCTAATGACAAAAATAATCGTCCTCTAATGACAATTAAACAAGCCATTACGCCCCTACCCCTATCCCCCTACGTTTTTTGGATCGTCAAATAACGATTTCAGATCCGGAATTAACGGCAAAACCTTTTGATAATATTCTCGGTCCTTGAAACCTTGAAAAACGATTCCTCTATCATCAATTGGAACCTTGCAGAATCGGCAGCGCCAGCCCTTGTTAAGGCAGTCTCCAGAGAAGGGGCAAGACTCTACTCTTTGAATATCTGCATCTGACCTCATTTCCGCTCCTCCTTTCGGTCACGCTGCTCCAAAGACAAAGTTTGAGAAACTAAAAGATCAGGTGATGTCCCGTTATTTTTACATATGCTCTCATAAAGGCTTAAGAGATCCTTTTCACTTGGCTGCTGCCTTAACTTGATGTGCTCATCGCTTAAATGCGTACTAACCGACTTTCCTTCTATAACGCCGTTAACAAATTTCTCTCTCTCCTTATATGACTCTCTCTCTTTTCTATTCTCTCCTCCTTCTACATTTTCATGTCTATTTCCGTCGAGTCCCCTACCTTCAAAAAGTGTTATAGGGGAGAGAGAGAAATCCACACCATGTTTTTCGCCACAACATTCATTCAGATCAGAGCCACTCTCTAAGAGGGGGAGCGGGGGAGAGTATCTAATCTTAACGTCATTCACTAAGCCCCTGCTTTGATTCACACAAAAGAATAGTTTGGAGCCTCTCTGTTCTATTGCTGCCAACCCTAAAATTTCAAAGTAGCCACGCCGAACCATTAAGGCCCTGGAATATTCTATCTTGCTGAACGAGTTAGTTCCAGTCGCGTAACGATGAACCTTATCCACTATGGTTTTCTGGAGAACCTTTTGTTGCCCAAAATAAGCTATAACAGTCTGATCATCCAAGAGGCCCAAGTTTTGCATAAAGAGAGCTTTCGCCAGGTCGAGTGGCAGCTCCCGAATTTCGTTTTGCTCAAGCAACCTGATGAAGCGAAGACACCGGTTTCTAACGATGCTCACTTTCAGTCCCCTGAGACTTCTTTCTTGATTTTCGGCCTACAGTCTCCTGGTTATCAAAAAGCCAATAGAACAAACCGTCCTTTGTGAGCCGTTTCTGGTGTTGCTTAAGATCTTGGACCATTAGCGAATAGTCTTGGCCTTCCTGCTTTCCGGCTTTCTCGTAGAGTCCGTTGGGTCCTTCCGCTTGAGTCCATTGAATCTTATCGGGATCCCATACGTCTATGTGGCCTGCTGCTGCCTTCTCGATCTCATCGATCTTGGAAATGATGAAACTGAACCCTTCATAGACAGCGTTAAGTTCGGCTCGCAATTTCTCGATTTCCTTTTCACCCAATCATCTCGACCTCTTCAAATGAAGTCCTCAACTTTTAGAAATGGACGTGGTCCGTTACTCCACCCCCTGCCCAAGATCTTGTGCGTGAGTTCGTCGCTTTCTCGGAAGGCCTCTCGGACCTTTTCCACATGATCCTCAGACAAGAAAAAGGTCGGCAGCCCAAAGTCCAAGTCCGCTTGAGAAGGCTTCAAGATTAAGGCCACAGCGTAGCCATCGATCGGATCGTCTCGCCGATAGGCCGCTGGCACCTGGTCAACTGGGAAACCTCGAAACCCATAACTGCGATAAACCACGCTTTCTTTTAAGCGAAAAACGCCGGATATCCGAGGGATGAGAACGATTGCGCGAAGCCTCAATGAAACTCGCCTAAGGTCTTTTTCAGGGTTTTCTCAAGTTTTTCGCGGATCTGTAGATAGTGGCCGTCACACAGAAATCGAATTTTGTCCAGTTTACAGGCTAAGAAATATCTGGTTCGGCCAGGTTCGCCGCATAATTCGCATCTGCCTGTCTCGCTCAGCAATGCGGTTAACTGAGCCTTTCTGAATAGAAAGCCTTTAATGCCGCATGGACGCTTCAAACCTTCTCTCCCTCTGGTAAAATAGGCGTGATCCTGAGCTCTCGATTGACCTCTACAGCAACGGTTTCGATTTTGTAGCCGGTTTCCTTTTCAAAATATTCGAGCCAGCTTTT
>Ga0185342_1001122_pt1 | contig 11663 bp, 10 predicted proteins | sample ConPoolayeEmetaG_FD_128045 | JGI IMG/M metagenome (GOLD analysis project Ga0185342, IMG submission 128045) | Hot spring microbial mat communities from California, USA to study Microbial Dark Matter (Phase II) - Cone Pool mat layer E metaG... ...
ATCCACGCCCCCGCACGGGGGGCGACAGCAAAGCTCGTCCGATTGCTCTTCCGTGTACGCGTTTCAATCCACGCCCCCGCACGGGGGGCGACATGCGCGGGCTGATGAAAGAGACGCCGGCGGAGGGTTTCAATCCACGCCCCCGCACGGGGGGCGACACTTTTCAAACTCTCTGCCATCACTCTTTGCCAGAGTTTCAATCCACGCCCCCGCACGGGGGGCGACCAGACGGGGGTGATAGATTATCAGCACGCTACGAATGTTTCAATCCACGCCCCCGCACGGGGGGCGACTCGGTTAAATTCTATGATGTTCTTTAAGGTTTCAGTTTCAATCCACGCCCCCGCACGGGGGGCGACAGCAATTTTCCTAAATCCGAACGTGGTTTGAGCAGTTCATTGTGAGACTTTTGGGCGGATAAACCGCGGCAAAAACTGCGGGGAAGCTCGCCAACCTCAGGCGTGATGAATGTCCACTAACGGTCTGCCGCATTTCTTCAGACGACAAGTGGTCCGTCGTGGTCGTATGCTGTTTGTAGTCCAACATGCTCTACCCGTACCTTCCAGTTCTTGCCCAGGAAATAGAAGCGCAGATTATCCTCTTTCAGGTCTACTTCTTTGAGGAGCCTGCCTTTCAACCTGACCCACTGATCCGGGTCTACCAGGCACTCAAATACCGATTTCTGGACCCGCTGACCATAGTCTTCACAGACCTTCGCCACCTGCCTGAGTCTTTTTCGACCGGACTCGGTTTCTGTCCTTACATCGTATGTTATCAATACCAGCATCTTTTGCCCCCCCACGCCAGTATTCAGTTGTTAAGGTACGTTTTACCGCCATAGGAACGGCGGATAGTCCTCAATATCGCCCCTTATATGCCGTGCCAGCAACAACGCCTGCGCATAAGCAAGAAGGCCGACTTCAATTCTTTCCTTTAGAAAAGGGTGTTCAACCTCTTCACGTTTCCGCTCCTGATAGGCTCTAATGACCAGCCGTCGTGTCTCCTCGCTCATGTTTACCGCACCGGTCTCTGTCTTCTGGAAACCCGCGCCGGTAACCTGCTTTAGATTGACCAGCGAAAGTGCTAACCTATCTGCCAGATAAGGGCGAAATTCTTCCATGATGTCCAGCGCCAGCCCGGGGCGACCGGGCCGGTCCCGGTGGAGAAAGCCCACTGCCGGGTCCAGCCCCGCGCTCTCCAGAGCTGAAGAGACATCATGGGCAAGCAGGGTGTAAAGGAATGAAAGTAAGGCATTCATATTGTCCAGCGGCGGACGGCGGTTACGCTCTTTAAAGTAAAACTCGTTCTTCTGGGCCAGGATAAGGTGATCAAAAACCTGAAAATAGTGCCGGGCCGCTTCGCCTTCAATGCCCCTCACCACGTCCAGGTCCTGGGGTGAAGCCAACACTCTGAGGAGGTCTGCCAGGTGACCCACCGCCAGCTTTATCTCGGCGGCACCGTCGCAGGACGCGTTGCTACGCAATAACCTTTGCAGCACTGAGCGCGAGTTGCTTATTTTGGCGATAACCACACTCCGGGCAATCCGGGCGGAGCTTTGAGGGTCATCCGCTAAACGGTACTGGGCACGGCGTAATAACACATTTCCTGATACCGGCCCCTGAACCCGTGCCCAGAAGTGCCCGTTCTGGCTCAAGAAAGATAGCGCTACACCCCGTTCGGCACACAACCCCATCAGCTGGGGACTTACCATTACTTGGCCGAAGCACACAATCCCTTCCAGGGTGTGCACCGGTGCCCTCACCCTGGTTTCCCCATCAACTTCAACCAGTACTGATTCCCTTTCCCGGTGAAGATAGGCACCGTGGCTGGTCACAAAGAGCACGTTAAGCAGGCGTCTCATCTTGTGGCTCCGTAGCCTGTCTTAAATATCTCCGCACGCTCTTTTTAGGGCCCATAGCAGTGGGCAGGCACAGATCGCGTATGGAGCAGAAGCGGCATTTGCGGTGGAATACCGCCGATGGCGTTCTGCCACTGGCAACAAGCACGTGGAGTCTTTCCGCCGCTGTGCGTGTCTCCTCCCGCAGTTCCTGGTCAAGCGCAATCTCCAGCCGCCGCCTACTTTTGCCGTAGAAAACGGCCCCTGATGTCACCTTCATGCCCAGCATTTCCTCAAGACACATCGCCTGGGCGCATAACTGTACTTCAAAGCTCATTTCCCGCCTTAGACGTCCGCGCTTGTATTCCACCAGGAGTGGCTGCCACCGGCTTGTGGCACCTTCTTGAGAGATGGTGCTGGTTCGTTCCTGTGGGACCTGCTGGAATTCCACCACGTCTGCACGCCCGCAGAGCCCCAGCTCAAAAGAGCGCAGCCACAGCCCCTTGACTATCCGACAGTTGTCCCGGCTTTCCGCCGAAGGCTTGTGTGCTTGCTCGTGTAGTAGGCTACCTTCAGCGGTGAAGGCGTTGTCGTCCCACAGTCCCTCCAGCAGGATGAGACCAGCACGCCTCTCGCAGAAGACCAGATGCGAGAGCGCCGATATGGGTAGCAGGTCATCTTCGGAGTACATGTTACTACCTTACTTCCCAAGTCTGGGGTGGTTCGGACCTGATAACGGTACTGCCGTTGTTCCAGCAGGCAAAGCAGGCCTCCACCCCGGCAGGTACGCCGCTCCTGTGGAAAGTGATGTGGTAGTCCGAGAAAGAGCGGGGTGCCTGTACACCTTCCCGCCTGGTGACCTTTATGAGGTCAAAGAGCTTATGGGCTGGCGCACAGCCGAGCCTGGCCTGCCGGGCGCGCTGCGAGGTATCGCTATCCGTACCGACATGTTTGAAAATAACGATGGGCTCTCGGACGGACATAAGCCCTTTGGAGGCAGAACGATCGTGCTCAAACATGCGCAGTAACGCTTCCCAGAAAAGAGCCAGGTCTTCCTCGGTGAAACCGGTCTGCTCTGCTAAATGGGCGCTGATAAAGCCCTTGGCAAGATAAAGACCGTACGAGATGAGTGCCTTTCTCCCCATGGTGCGTAGTGAGTCTTCTGGCTGTTCCTGCTCCCATTTCAGGTAGTCGGCACTTGATTTAGCTCCGGTCACATCTTGAGTGACCGCCATGCGTGTAATGGAGATATCCAGCGGTAGCACCGGGTCGATCGAACGGGCGAAGGCGAACTGTACCGGTCCGCGCACCTGCCCGGCGTTTGGTCCAACCGCCAGAACGGCGCCGAAGGTGCGGATGTCAAAGAAATTGGCACACAGCCACCTTCTGGCAGCTTCAACCTTGCCCTTATTTGCTTTACCACCAGGTGCGTAGCCCCCTTCGGTTTGTTCATGTGCTCTGACAATCTTAGTGTTCAAGTTTGTGGCGTGTTCTACGAAGATAGCGTAAGGCATCTCGTTACCGCGCGCTATCTGCACGTAGTTTCTGACGCGCCGCTTGAGTGCTACGTCCGAGACGAGGCCGTGCATGTCCTCCGGGTCAACGCGGGGGGCATTGCCTGCGTCAGGGTCGCCGTTGGGGTTGCCGTTCTCACAGTCAAAGAGATAAAGAAATTCGTAGCGGTTGCTGATAATGGCCATTTTTATTTCTCCTTTGTTTCTTTACTATTTTCCGATTTGCCAGCCCTGAAGCTGGCAAGCTGGTGGTAGTAGCCTAGGGCAAAGAGACTTTGTTCTTCCAACGTGAGCGTCCTCGGGAGTGGTTCGCGAATGTTGCTCCAGATTTCGGAGATTTTCCCCTCGTACCAGCAGGCAAGTCCGGCATCCAACTTGTTCAGATGGTGTTGACTGTTGCCGGTTAGGCGGCCCAGCACCAGTGCCGGCGTGGTGCTGGCGGCAACATAGTAACGCTGTACTACGCCGGCACCAACATCTCCAAGCGCCCTCCGCTGTAGGTCCGCCAAGGCCGCCATCAGCCTGCCGGCTTGATAGGCTACATTGGGAAAGTCTTTGTTTAATTCGGGTCTCAGTGCCTCAGCCAATTTGTTTCCCTCCTTTCTGTATTTTCTCAGGTGGTAAGCCCTTATCAGGCCCATACCTGCAATGTCCAATCTTTCATCCTGGACAATTTCAAACCTTCTCCTGGTTACAGACTGTGTGTGTATTTGGTAGGGTATACCTTCGCCACGGATGGCTACGCGCCACAGCTTGCTCACGAGCTGAGGTGGGAGGCTGTTAAGGTCGCGCGTCAGGGCTTGAAGAACGGATATAAACCCTGGTGGTCGGGCAATTTTTATGCCGTCATACCAGACCATCTGCATATCATCAAACCAGCCGTTAATATTTCTGACCAGTTCGGCGAAGTCCCCCTCCAGCCAGTCCCGCACCATTACCCTCCCGGCGGCACCGGACATGGTCAGGATATAGTAGCGGTTGCCTGCCAAGTCCGGCCTCTCCCCACTCTCTAGGCTGTGGAGCAGTTTTTTTGCCCTCTCCTGGGCATCAAGTTCCTCAATTTCGCTCGGACCGGTGAGCCACGGGAGCGGGTCGTCCTCGTCCTTTAATTTTTCCTTGAACCAGTGCACCACCATCGCCCCAGCAAGCCTTTGACCATAACTACGTATGAGCTCGTTAAGGCCGTCAACATAGGCTTTGGCTGCCTCTACGGAGACAGCACAATTAAAAGACTGCTTTAGGCCATAGGAGCAGAAGGCTTCTTTATCATAACCAACTAGCACATCGCCGCTCACCCGGCCATCAACGGCAGCCAGCCCCATTATTTTGGGGTGCGTCCTGGTTGGAGTGACTAGCTCGCCAGTGACAAAACAGCGGAATTTACCAAGTTCGCCAGGTTTTCTTCCGGCACTGATGAGTTTGCGGTGAAAATTGCGCCACCAACCATGCCAGTAGTCCTGCTCCGCGGAGAATTCACCATCAAGCCGGAAGGTGACCTTATCGCTCGGCTTCACTTTCTTACACTCCATCTCCCCTCTGATTCGTTGCAACACATCTTCATCCTTCATAAAGCGGGCGATGGTCGTCAGTTGCGGAATACCCCTTCCCGCTTCTTCAAGCATGTCAATAAAGAACTTGTGCTTTTGGGTGATTTTCTCATCAGCATCTTCCACCTTATACAAGGCAACAACATTTGCTGACTCAACAAGGAAGTGGCTTTTGCCTCCCGCTTGCAGTAATCCCCTGTCCATTTCAGGGCATTTTTCAAAACGCCGCCCCCGGTTTCCGTTCTGCTCCGGTTGTCCCAGTTCTACCACGCCACCGAAGCCAGCTTTAGAGTCAAAAACTATCGCCCAGCGCACGTATTTGTCGCTGAAACCGGGCTCGCTGCTCTGGGCGCGTTTAGCTAAAAGCTCAAGCATAACTGTGCCTCCTTCCCTTGAGTACTTCGTCACTCCCATACGGTGGGATGTTCAGTACCCCGTTAACCACTCTGGCACGGAACAGGCTGATGAAGGGTAGCTCTTTGCGCTCTGTGTCCAGTACTCTGCCCGGTTCTGAAAGGTCAAAAACGTCATATAGCATAAACCCGATATCAAGATTAATCTTTTCAAGCGGCGGTTCCAGCGGAGTACCAGGCTCCACCAGCTCAAAGTAGGCGGGGAATTCCCGGCAGCCGAAATAAGGCTGATAGATGCACTTGCCCTGGGAAGCCCGCCTGTGGAATTGCGCTTCCATCGCTGGCAGCCCCTCTTCAAAACCGGGCCAGGGCAATATCTGGGCATGGAGATAGTAACAGACATCTTTGAGTGCCATAGTCTGGCGCTGGGTACGCCCTTTTCCTCTTTTATCAGCTTCTTTACTAGTATCATCGGCGATTATTGGCGCTACCTTTTGTTTTCCCTCTGCCCATCGCAAAATCGTCTGTGGCGATGGAGTTTTCTCTTTAACCTCGTTGCGCCTCAGGGCGATGTAGCGCACCGGCTTCAGCACCTCCACTCTGGTGACCTGCCAGCGGAACTCGTCGGGCTTGCAGTAGATGGCATCAAAAATGCCGCGGGCGGCTGAGGGAGTGATAACGGGATAACTGAAGCGCTCGACCTTGAGTTCGGGGCGGGTAAAGCAGGCCAGTTCACCATGTACTCTTAAAATCTGCACCTCTGACATACGTCCTCCTTTAGGCGATTATCACTTCCGGAGAAAGCGAGGGGTTCAGCCCTGTATCTGGGTCATAGTCCTCTTCCTTTCGGTAAATGTACCATTCATCGGATTCTTCGGGTCGATCCGGTCTTATGCTGACAGGTTCCAGGTTCAGGTAAATGTGGTCATGTGGGGAACGAGGACGAAAGAGGGAAACGGTGTAGGGACGGGCACTGGTAATCCAGCCACGGTTCAGTCCGGCAGAATTTGCTTCCTCTTTTAGCTTCAAGAACATCTCTTTATTGTAGGGCACAAGTACGTTTATGGTGTCCTGAGGTATGACCCGGTAGAGGCGGCATACATCAGCAAAGTCCTGCCTGAGAATAGCGTTTAACAATTCATCGCCTTCCGAATTCAGTCGGTCAATACCGCGCACCGAATAAAGCTCACGGTAGTAGCGTTCAAAAATCTCCGGAGCTCTCACTTCCATCCCAGCAGAATCTGCACCCATGAGAACTGCTTTTGTCACAGAGGTTGCCTGTTCATAAGCCTTGTTCGGGTAACCTTCCTCCTCTGGTAGAAAAACATATACTGCTCCGGTCACGGCTCTTCCACTGCGGTTACAGCGCCCTGCCGCCTGAACGATGGCATCGAGCGGGCCCATGCTGCGGTAAACAACTGGGAAATCAATATCAACCCCGGCCTCAACACACTGTGTGGAGACAAGGCAACAGGGACTTTGGTCCCTCAATAACTTCTGCACTGTTTCTAGTACCTTCTGCCGGTGCGCTGGACACATGTTTGTTGAGAGATGGAAGAGGCCGGTGCAGCGTTTGACCTTCAGCTTTTCAAAAAGGAGCCTCGCCTGTCTTTTAAGATTTACCACGCAGAGTACCTGTCTTTCTCCGCCAATCTCTTCGGCGAGCTCATCCCAATTCATAGTCTTTTGAGGCAGGACAATCCTGTTTCTCCTGGCTATGGCAAAGAGTCTTCCCACATCGGGCAATATCTCCCGTGGTTGCCATCCAATCTCACAGTGTTTTTTCACCAGGTTATCCAGGTGACTAAAAGCGGGCTGGGTGGCGGTGGCAAAAACTACACTTGTGCCGTACCGCTCTACCAGGCGGGAAACGGTGCCGAGTGTGGGTATAATAAGGGAAAGCGGCAATGTCTGTACTTCATCAAACAGGACAACACTCCGTGCCAGCCGGTGGAGCTTGCGGCAGGCCGAGGGGTGACTGGAAAAGAGTGATTCTAGGAACTGGACACTGGTGGTCACAATTACCGGAGCGTCCCAATTTTCGGCGAGCCATCTTCCCTTGTCATTGTCTGTGACCACCTCTGTGCCTTCGCCCCTGCGTACCCCGCTCAGGCTGTGGTGCTCCAAAAGATACCTGTCCATGTCTTTGGAGCTAACGAACTTCTCAAATACCTGGCGATAGACCGCCGCTGTCTGCTCAATCAAAGTTAGATACGGTAGCACCACTACCACGCGCCTTAAGTTATGTTCAAGAGAATGGGCAAGAGCGAAAGCTAACATCGCCAGCGTCTTACCACTGCCGGTAGGGGCAGTCAAAGTAAAAATTCCCTGTCTCTCTTGCCCTGACGCCAGGCACTCTGAAAATAGTCTGTTTCTCATGTCTTTCATCACCGCAGAAGCCATGCTCTTTATGGCGAGCTCATTGACATGTTGCCGAAGAGCGTCAAGCGCGTGGTGGGGATCCAGGGTGAGGCTCGGCTTGCGGTAGCGCCTTTTGCCGTTCTCATCCCTATGGAACCATGCCTCGGTCTCCAGATAGTCAGCGTCTACCAGCACAGAGAAAAGCATGCGTATGTCCAGCATCGAACCAGCATTGTTCATTCCCCACTTGTAGAGGGACATAAACTTTCCTTCCGGTGGTAGGCTAATATTTTCGGATGAAAGTTGCTCAGCAGTGGCATACGATAATAGAAGACCAAGGGGGTGCTCTTTCCTCAACTTTTCAGGACTTAGCCCTTTCAGAAATGAATCAGTAGCTTCTTTAAGAGCTGTATGGTGCCCCTCTATTGCCACAGCACTGGCTATGCCGTTAAACCTGTACCTTTGCAAAGCGTGCCACGCACCTGCTGACCAGTGGTCAACTCCCCTTACCTCTCCTCTGAGTCGGCGTTGAAAAGGCTCATCATATTTACCAAGGTCATGAAGCAATGCAGCCACATATGCCTCTTCAGAAGCAGAGAATGCTTCCGCAAAGTCCATTGCCCTTCTGGCAACAAGTAAAAGATGCTCCCTGAGCGGTTCTCCTTCACCTGATTTCGAATCGTAATGAGCCAGCCTATCCACAGCGCTTTAGGCTCCTTTTCTCACTATGGTAAATCCTGTGAAGCTCCTCTGCATACTGTGTAAAGACGTTTCGTAAGTCTGCCGGTGCCAGCACCTCCACATCTGGCCCCCAGCTCCTTATCCAAGGAGTAACCTCTAGCAAGCTGCCTATACGTAATGTCATTACGCAGCCGCCGTCTTTGGAGTCTTCAATCTTTTGTGACGGATGCCAGATTGACTCCTTGACTCGCCGCGCGACCTTCGGAGAGAATCTTAATTTGATTTCAGCTTCGTCTCCCCAGACTATCCCCCAGGCCGCGGACAAGAGACTGGTAACGTTAAAACTTTCCGGAATATCAAAGTTCTCGTCCAGTACCTCGGCACTTTTGATGCGGTCTAACTTGAAGGTGAAAATCCCCTCTTTCCCTTTCCTTACAGCATGACCAATGACATAGGTGGAATACCCTATGCCCGTCATATCCACGAAGTAAAGCTCAAGAATCCACTCTCTGACCTCGTCACTCTGCAGGGATTGGTAACCGATCTTCATCTGTCTCTGCGTAGTCCAGGCAAGGGCTACTTGCTCGAACAGGTGCGTAAATTCGGGGTTGGCAGGTTTCTGATGAATCGCCTCAATGCCTGCTTCCATATACTTTGCCAGAGACTCAGGAAGCGTTCTGGCTATTTTGGTCAGGGCTTTTTCAATGTGGGGATTATTCTTATCCGTTTGGCGGAGTGAAAGACGTAAGGCTAAAAAAGCCGCCAGGGCTTCAAAAAGCGAAAATGAGACCGGGGGTAGAATATAACCCTCCAGAATGCTGTAATAGTCACCGTCCTGTGCCAGCGGAATCCCCAGCTCATTTTGTAGAGCTATAAGGTCGCGTTCAATGGTGCGGATACAGACGCCGCAAAGCTCAGATAGTTCCCGGCTGCTGAGACCTTTAGGATGGCTGTGCAGTAAGTGCTGGATACGTGTCAAACGGACAGCCCGGCTGACTGCCTTCTGATTATTCACAGCAACCTCCGGAAATGTTCTTGTCCTCACGGCGTTTGGTTGCTGATATTATAGCATATGTAGGCGACAACTACGGTCGTTTCAATGATTTAAACAGGTTATTTTTTAGGATGTTTACAATAGGGGCAGTGCGATTGAACTTTACGTCACATTGTTGGCCACAGACACCATCTGATTTTGACCGGTGAGAGCTGGGGCTTCAAGGAGAGCCTCCGGAGAAAGGTGATAGCTATGCTCTAAGAAGCTATGTGTTTTTGGCAATGGTGGTCCCCTTTTTTGATTGCAAAAACAACCTCTCTACAGACCATACCGCTCATTAAACTCATCTATCAGCGCCAGCAGGTCATCGTCGAGAAATTTTCGCACCCTCTCTACAATACGATTCGGAATCCGCCCATAGTAGGCCTGAGCAATACCCCCAGCCATACAGGCGAGGGTATCACTGTCACCGCCAAGAGACACCGCTTTCCTGATGGCATCTTCATAGTCCTTTGATTCCAGGAAAGCGATGATTGCCTGCGGCACCGAGCCCTGACAGGTCTCATCAAAGCGGTACCATGGACGGATTTCATCCAGTGTCTGGTGCAGGTTGTAATCAAAGGTGTCCTCGACGTACTGCTTTATCCTTTCTTTGCTTTCTCCTGACCTCGCCAGAAAGATGCAAGCGGCCACGGCCTGGGCACCCTTGATGCCTTCGGGGTGGTTGTGGGTGACGGCAGCGCTCTTCTCGGCTTCCTGCAATACTATATCCAGGCTGGAGAAGGTAAACCCCACGGGGCTGACCCGCATGGCTGAGCCGTTGCCGAAGCTGTTGTAAGGGGCAAGATTGTTGCTGCCCAGCCACCGGAGAAACATGCCGCCATAGCCGGCGTGCGGGTACCGCCGGCCGTATTCTTTGAGAGTAGCAGCATAGTCTTTGCCGTGTAGAATGCAATCGGCAACGGCGACGGTCAGCACGGTGTCGTCGGTGAACCGTGACTGCGGGGTGAAAAGCTCAAAGTCATACGATTTGGTGTAGTGCCATTCGTATGACGAGCCGATGATGTCACCGGCGACAGCTCCAAGCATAACTCACCTGTTCCTCTAACCACTTATTTCTTTCAATCGCTCCACTATACTAATCATACAGGACGCACAATGGGAAGCTAAAAGTTCGCGGCCACTAGAGGGCGCGGAATGCCATAACCGCGATGGCGATCGGTATAAACTTCGGGCGGATATGGGCCTATTTGGAACAGAAAAAGCGGGACATGACCCGCTCGCTGATACCTACATTTGTCTTGCCTGCGGCTTTGGCAGTAATTTTCACCGGGAAATGGGCCCATAAGCACCTTATGGCTCAAGCTATGGTCCAAGAGGCAATCTGTTGAAAGGTGGTTTTTGCAGAAACGCCAATGATGTTTAATCTTAGCTACCTCCTACCGATTCACCCGTACCGTGTTGAAGCCAAAATGGGATATTTTCTTCAAGGTCCTTTGGTTTGCCTTCGTGATGTTGCGCTAGTGCCCGGATTCAACGGCTATTTGCACGTAAACGCGCCTCGGGTGTGGCAAACCTCTAAATACTTCGTTCGGGATATACAACGCGTAAACTTGCCCTTCATAGACAATATCATAGCGTTTGGAGTTAATCTTTTGTTCTGCAAATTCATATTCCAGTACGTCGGATTCGATGCGAAGCGGAGTCGGCTCCGATAAGTACCCGCACGTGCGGGCTGGCGATTCGGACTTCCAGATGACAACTTGGAGACGGTCCGGTATCTCATCATATCCAAGACCTTTAAGCGCAAATAGAGGGGCATAGAAGTCAAAAGCACGCTTTTCAAGCTCGCATCGATAACGGGCAGTCTTGGTATGTCCACTATCGTACCGAAATTCACAGGCAACGGGACCTTGCCACTCGCGCTGCGGCAACCCAAACTTCATGTGCGATACCTCCCTATTTCTTAAACACTCCTTCCACTGGCGTCTTCTCTGGCAAGGGATACAGTGCCGGTTCCCAGTCAATGTTTAGATAGCAAGCTTCACTGGTCATAGCCAATCGCTACGTTGAAGGGAAGTGCCTCTTCGCTGATAATTCTTCTACCTCTCAAATTAAACAAAGACGCAAACGGATGGTCAAAACCTTGGGCACTGACCTGCCGACCATTTGTCGTCCTTCGCCTGATTCGGCTCCCATCTCTATTATTCTATGCTAATGGTCTTTGTCACGGCAAGGTTATTCTCAGAACTATAGTTTCGTACCGGTTGCACATTTCATCTAAGTGCAGCCAAGTGCTAGCCACCGGACTGGATATCGTAATTTTGCCTTATTTCAAAAGCAGACTTCCCACCACGGTCTGGCTGCGGTGTGTTA
>Ga0185342_1001124_pt1 | contig 11661 bp, 6 predicted proteins | sample ConPoolayeEmetaG_FD_128045 | JGI IMG/M metagenome (GOLD analysis project Ga0185342, IMG submission 128045) | Hot spring microbial mat communities from California, USA to study Microbial Dark Matter (Phase II) - Cone Pool mat layer E metaG... ...
AATAAAAGCACCATATGCAATTTTTTTGCCGTCTGGTGAGACTGAAGGGTATTGATCGCTTTCAGGATTATTTGTTAGTTGAGTAAGCTCGCTTCCATCTATATTCATGCTCCAGATATCTTCGTTGCCGCTTTTATTAGAAACAAAGACAATTTTTTTAATTTTATAATCAACATCAATGGGTCTAGGAACACCTTGGGTAATGAAATTTTTATTAACAGCCCAACCAGCAATTTTTAAGGTATTGTTATTGTTATCAAATATTGTTTCAAAACTTATAAGCAATGTATCGTTTTTGCTTTCTCCTTCAACTGAAAAGTTAATAGTTACATATTGAAATGTGCCATTTTTACCAAATGCATAAATGTAAATTCTGTGATTTGACCCTGGCTCTAAATATGAAGCATCAAATGTTAAATTATAACCGCTGTTGATGTAGTTTGCATTGCCAAAAGCGTTTGCTACATCTTTTCTTTCATTACCATATTGGACTTGTGGAAGTAACTTGCCAAAGTTTTTTGGACCATCTAAGTAAATTTCTACTTTACTAATACCAGTATCAGCAGGTGAGCTTAAATCAAGTGCCCAACCATCAATTTTTAAATTTTTAAGTTTATCTTGGCTTATTATGTCATTTTCACGCAGACTGTCGCTTGCAATTTTTATACTATCTGAAACCTGAGGATTTCCTGGAATTGTAATTTCTTTTCTTATATATTGTTCACCGTATGCAGGTATTAAAGCATAAATATATAAACTGTGAATTGTCCCTGGTTCAAAACTGTAACTTGAAGTATCTACAAGAAGCTCAAATCCAAAATTTGAAAAATCTTTTCCATAAACTTCTGCTGCATCTGGTGATGGAAGGCCGTATTCTGCTTTTCCTAAAAAAATACCATTGTTTTTATCACCATCAAGATAGATATTAATTTCTTTTATATTCTCATCTGTCTCGGAATATGTTTCATTTGGCTGAGTTTGATTTGTAGTTTCTTGTGTTTTTTCAGTTTCACCTGTTTGAGAAGCTGTTTCAGTTATAGAAGTATTAGATTCTTGCTTTGCAAGAGAAGCCTGTTTTATATTTGAAAGAATTTTTGAACCTGTTACTAGGAAAAAAATACTTACAAATAAAAAAAGTATAACTAATATTATTGTTATTGTTTTCATATACAGCTAATATATAATAAAAAAGATTTCAATACAAATTTAATAATTAACTATAGTAACGTTAGTAAATAGGTTTATTAAAATTTTGCTTGGAAATTAATGTTAAACTATAAATAGTTAAACTATAAATACTAAGCTTAGCTTGTACGGTTAAACTGTAAATACCAAGTAAATACTAAGCTTAGATTTTGTATTTATTTTATTTTATTTTAATTTATTTCAATTTATTTTAATTTAATTTAGTAGAAATTTAATTATTTTTTATATAGTTTATTTTTTATATAGTAAATATTTTTTTGTAAATATTTATATGGTAAATATTCTAAATAAAATATTTTTATATGCAAGATAAATTATTTTCCAGCAGTTTTTTAAGTAGTTTAAATAAAGGTAATTTTAAAAAAATATTGTTATTTGGGATGAGTCCAATGCCATTTGAGAATGATAAAAAGGTTTATGGCACTGGTATTAGAACTTGGCAGTTTTTGCTTCCTCTTTTAAAAAACGGTCATAAAATTTGTGTCTGTAACTTTGCAATTCCATCTGCTTATAATGAAAACTTTCAAACTCAGTTTATTAAAGATTATGTTTTTAAGGAAAATGAAAAAGAAGGTTTTGTTTTTGACTATAATATTTTAAGACCTGATGATTTTGAAAATTTAGAACTTTTAAAAAAAATATTTTTAGATTTCATTCCTGACTGTGTTGTTGGATGCAGTTTTTACCCTTCTTATATTGCTTCAAAATTACTTAATTATTTAAAAGTTAAAGATAGTAATGCAGTTTGCAATTTTGCTATAAATACCACTACCAGCAGTACTGGCCAATTAGCTGACAATAATGCTACCAGTAATGCTTACAATAGGATTGGCAATACAGTTGATGATGGGGTTAGTGGTAAAGTTAATAATGTTAATAATAATTATAATGCCAGAACTTCTTCTGCCGCTAAGAGCAGCAACACAACTGACAGTAGCGCTGACAGTTTTTATATAACATGTCCGTTTTGGGCTGATTTGTTTGGCCATGTAATGGCAGAAGCTCAAGCAAGAGCATTTATCGATAAAAGTGATGAGTGTTTATTTCATTACTGGAACAGCGAATACAATATAATAACCACAGCAGATATATTTTCTACTGTCTCAGAAAGACAAAAATATGCTCTCATTGGGGAGCTTGGAGCTGTGGGAAGGCTTAATCAATACACAAGCGGCTATGAATTTGCCTATTGTATTCCTTGCGGAATGCCAGATAAGCCCTTTGATGTTCAAAAAGAAAGTCAACAAAATAAAAATAAAGATTTTACTGTCCTATGGAGCGGTGGTTATAACACTTGGACAGATGTTGATACTCTTTTTTTAGGGCTTGTAAAGGCAATGGAAAAAAATAATTCAATTAAATTTATATCTACCGGGGGTGAAATTCCAGAGCAGGATATAAAAACATACCCTCGTTTCTTAGATATGATTAAAAATTCCAAATTTAAAGACAATTTTATAATGTTAGGATGGATTAAAGGCGAAGAGGTCCCAAAATACTATTTTAAAGCAGATGTTGGAATAAATATTGATAAGGATATTTATGAGGTTAGGCTAGGAAGTAAAAATAGGATATTGGATTGGTTTAGAGCAGGTCTTGCTGTATTATCATCAAATGTTTGTGAACTTACAGAAATAATTGAAAGAGAAAAAATAGGATATACTTTTAGAGCTCATGATGCTGACGACTTGGCACAAAAACTTCTTTATCTTGCAGAAAATAAAGATGAGCTAAAAAAGACTGCTAAAAGAGCACAAGAATATGGATTTAAATATTTTAACTTTAATGTAACTACAAAATGCCTTCAAAACTGGGCAGCAAATCCTTTTTTCGCTCCTGATTATAATAAGCAAAAGGTAATTAATTTCAGCAAAGAGGAAGCTTTAAAAAATTTACAGTTAATTACAAGTTCTCAAAAAGAAATGATTAAACAAAAAGACAGAAAAATAAAAGAACTAGAAGAAATTGTTCATAAAAGTTTTGCCTATAAAATTTATGGCTACTTAAAAATTTTAAAAAGAAAAATTTTAAAAGAAAAAAAGCATGCACAATAGTTCAAATGCAAAAACAATTAAAACAGATAAAGAAGCAGAAATAACAGATAAAGAAACAGAAATATTTAATAAACACAATGCGTTAATAATAATTGTTACCTACAACAGTCAGGATTTTATTAAAAAATGCCTGGACTCCGTCTTTAATTCTTTATATAAGGATTGGCTGTTGGTAATAATTGATAATAATTCTTGCGATAATACTGTAAATGAAATACTGTCTTTTTCAGAGACCAGCTTACAATCAAATCAAACTTATATAGCTTATATAAATGATATAATTAAGAAGGACAAAATTACAAAAAATAATGTAGATAGTGTTTATTTGCTAGAAAAAAGGGATTTTTCAGAAAAACCTTTACCAGAAAATTTAAAAACAACTGATAAAGATTTTTTAAACAGTATAAATTCAAATAATATAAATAATATAAATACAAATTATATAAATTTAATTAAAAGTTTTTTGTTAATTAAGCTAAATAATAATATTGGTTTTTCAGGTGCTGTAAACTTTTTAGTTTTTAATATTTTAAACTTATTTAAAAATAGTTTTAAGTTTTTAATATTGCTAAATCCTGACGTTGTTTTAGATAAAAATGCGATAGAAAATGTAATTTCTACTTTTCAAACTAGTAATAAAGATAATAGTAATAATAAATATTATAAATATAGTAAATATAATAAATATAATAACTTAGATAAAGCTGAAGGTTTAGAAAATGATGCAATAACAAATTCTTTAAATGCTTTAAACAGTGTCAGCAATATTGGGGCTGCAGGCGGATTAATCTTTGATTATGAAGGTAAAAACTTGCAAAATGCAGGAGGTAAGATTTTATGTAATTTTTTAACTTATCATTTAAATTTAACTTGCAATTTAAATTTTAAACAATTAGATTGTTTAGATCTAGATTGGTTAGACTTAAAAAGCAGCTTGGATTTTACGGATTTAAAATATAAATATAAAGTATACGAAGTTGATTATGTTTGTGGAGCTTTTTTTGCAACAAAGTTTAATATATTTAAATATTTAAATGGTTTTGACATTGGTTACAAGCCTGTTTACTTTGAAGAACTTGATTATTGTTTAAAACTAAAAAGACTTGGTTTAGTTTCAGTAATTAATACTGGCGCAAAAGCTTTTCATTATGAATCAGCCTCAATACAAAAATTCAGTTATAATTTTTATAAATACTATCATAAAAATCGAATACGATGTGCAGTAATTAATTCTGGTATAAAATATTTTTTTAAAAAGTTTTTGCCATGTGAATTTAACTGGTTTTTAAAATTAAAAAAAATTAAAAATGCTGAAGCTAAAGCAGTTATTTTGGCATATTTTTTAAATTTTTTATTTTTGCCTTATAATTTGTCAATAAAGTTTAAAAATTATCTAAAAATAAAGAAGGTTAAATTTTGAAAGGATGAAAACTAATGGATAATGAAATAACTCAAATTGTATCAAGCAAAAGCAGAACACCCCGTCTTTTAATTATCAGTTTTGATTTAATTGGAAAGCAAATGGCAGGCCCTGGTATAAGGTTTTATGAGTTTGCAAAAATTTTATCTAATTATGTTGATGTAACACTTGCTGCACCTAATAAAATTGATATACAAACAGAAGGTTTTAAAACTTTTTTCTATAATCAAGAAAAATTTAAACTCTTAAAAAGAGTATCAGAGCATTCAGATATTATTTTAATTCAAGGTCATATTCTTCATTATTTTCCGTTTTTAAAAAATTTTAAAGGCAAAATAATTGTTGATCTTTATAATCCTTTTAATCTTGAAAGTCTTGAAATGTTTAAAGATTTAACTATGGCAGAAAGGTTAAGAATAGATAAAAGCAATGTTGATTTAATTAAATTTCAGTTAGCTATTGGTGACTTTTTTATTTGTGCAAGTGAAAAACAGAGAAGTTATTGGTTAGGTATGTTAAACGCAATGGGAAGAATTAACCCATATAATTATGATAATGACAGTACATTTAAGAGATTAATTGATGTGGTTTCATTTGGAATTCCTTCAGAACAGCCAAAACATACAGGTGAATCTATCAGAAAAATGTTTCCTGGCATTAAAGAGGATGACAGCCTAATACTATGGGGTGGCGGAATTTGGAATTGGCTAGACCCTATTACAGCAATTAAGGCAATGTGGGAAATTACTAGAAGCAGAAAAGATATTAAGTTAATTTTTACAGGATTAAAACATCCAGACCCTAAACTCCCAGAAATGAAAAAAGCAATTGAAGCAGTTAAGCTGAGCCAGGAGCTGGGGCTATTTGATAAGTTTGTGTTTTTTAATGAATGGGTTAGCTATGAAACAAGGCAAAACTTTCTTTTGGAGTCAACAGCAGGACTTTCCCTTCATCAGGAAAAAATTGAAACAGAGTTTGCTTATAGAACTAGAGTAATGGATTATATATGGGCAAAACTTCCAATAATTACTACTGAAGGTGATTCTATAGCAAAACTTGTAAAAGAAGAAAATATTGGAGAAGTAGTCAAATATGAAAATATTAGCCAGCTTGCAAGAGTAATTGAAAGTGTTGCTACAAATAAAAGTTTAAAAGATATATATGTAAAAAATCTTGAGAAAATTCAGCCAAAATTTTACTGGGAAAATGTTACAAAACCTCTGGTAGAATACTGTGTAAATGCAGAATATGCTGTAGATAAAAAGATGATAATTGATTTTATTAATCTTCAGAATAATAAAATTTCCAATGTGGTAAAAAATCATTTTTCAGGAACAACAAATGTATTGGCTCTAACTTCAAATATATATTTTGATAAAGAAATTTTTAAAGAAAAAAATTTTGGAAAAATATACTTTATAGAGGTTCAGGATTTACCAAAAGAAAGACAGGAGCAGGGCTTAAATGTTGATGACATAGGCTTATTAAAGTCTAAGATACTTGCCAGAACAAAATTTGATGGAGTTATAATTAACAATGCTTTTAAAAATATAACTCCTAAATTTTTGTATGATTTATTAAATGTAATTTCATTGAGACTAAAATCTGATGGTGTGATATTTGTTTCTGTTCCTGAAAGCAGAGGACTTCAGAAAGTTTTTAGCAAAAAAGACTATTATGATAGGACGTCTGACAGGATAGATGAATTTACTTTTGAATATATTTTAAAAAATACCGGTTATGAAATTATTGAAAAAGGTACCTGGGACAAATTTGAAATTTTAAAAGAAGATGAATTTATAGGCAAGTTTGCTGATATTCTCAATTTAAAAGAAAATCAGGAAATTCTTGGAAAAATATCATATGATAAAAATGAGCTAATTGATTTATTTGAAATAAAACTAGATAAAAAGGATTTTAAAGAATTAACTTTATTAAAAGGTTTAAATTTATTAGACTCAGAAGAATTAAAAAATGATAATAGTCTAAAAGGAAAACTAAAAAGATTTATATATGCTGTTACAAGCCTATATCTTGAAAATTTAAGAAAAAGTTACAATGCTTCTATTCAAGCTATTAACAATAATATTCAGCTTCAAATTAACAGAGAAATTAATAAATTGAATGAAAAAAACAGGCAAAGAATGATTTTTATATACTATAATGTTTTTAAATCATTATTATTTGAGATTTCTAATCTTCAAATTGACGTAAGGGCTTTAAGAAATATTTTAGAAGAAAAGTTTGATTATAAAAAAGAAGATAAAACTTTAATTGATCAGAGATTAGAAGTTCTTTTGGGTGATATTGAAAATATTGATAAAATAATGGGATTATCTATTTCTAACAAATATTATGTTGCAAAAAAATTATAATAAAATTAATTAGAGAAATTATAATAAAATAAATTAGTGAACATAATAAGTTATTAATGGACATAATAAGGAAATAATTAGGATATAATATAAAATATAAGGTTATAATAAATTATTAAATATAGTAAAAAGGATAAGGACAAGGGGATGAAAAGAATGAGCTTAGCCAAATCAGTTGTCTTAATACTTATAAGTATTTCTATTGCAGTTGGCGGCCAGGTACTTTTAAAACTTGGTATGGATAAAATAGGACCGGTTTCAATTAACAGTATAAGTTCAGTTGGCAGTCTTTTTGTTAATATTTTTAAAAGTCCAATGGTTTTAATTGGCCTTTTTTGTTATGCTATCTCAGCTGTTTTATGGCTTATTGTAATTTCAGCAGTGGATTTAAGTTTTGCTTATCCGTTTATTGGGCTTACATATGTTTTAATATTAATTGTTTCTAAATTTGTACTTAAAGAGGATGTAAATCCAATAAGGTGGGCAGGGGCAGTAATTATTACTATTGGTGTTATTGTAATTTCCAGAGGATAAAATTTTGATTGTGTTTTTAGATTTTGTTTTTATTGCAATAGAAAAAAGGTGCTGTTAAATTGGAAAATAATTATTTAAACCTTCCTAAAGTTTCAATTATTACAGTAAATTTTAATGGTAAAAAATTTTTGAGCAACTTATTTTCCTCCATTGGTAATTTAAATTACCCAAAAGATAAATTAAATGTGATAATGGTTGATAATGGCTCAACTGATGACTCTTGCAACTTTGTAGAAAATAATTTTTCTTGGGTAAAAATAATTAAACTACAAAAAAACACTGGCTATGCTTTTGGTAATAATATTGGAATGAAAAATGCTGAAGGCAAATATATTGCATTAATAAATAATGACTGTATCGTTGATAAAAATTGGCTTATAGAAATGGTGAAGCTTGCTGAGTTTTTTGAAAATAATTCTAAGGGCAAATTAAAAGTAGGTGCAGTTTGTTCTAAGGTTCTTTTTTATTATAAATACATTCCTGTTATATTGGTTGTAAGTCTTTTTAATAGTAAGGGCGATAAAATAAAAGGAAGCGCTATTAATGATATTTTTAAATATGATTATCAAGAAGAGAATATTGATATCAGTTTAAATTATGATAAAAAAAATGCTGATAAAGAAGAGATAAGATTTAAAGTAAATAAAATAGATATAGCATCAATTTCAAATATAAAACCACAAGAAAATAGTTTAAAATTTTTAAGTGGATGCAGCTGCCTTGAAAAAGACTTAAATGGAAATTATAAGTTTAATTTTGAAAATTATTTATTTCTTGCAATTCCAATTCCTGATATTCTAAGTGACACAGTAGTAAAATTAAAGTTAAATGCTGATGTGCCTAAAATAAAATCCCAAGTTTTTTCTGATTTTTATTTTGAAATAAAGGCTTACATAAAAGATTTAAAAAATCTTTCTAATTTATTAGAGATAAAAGTTGATGCCACTTTTAATTCAAATAATAGCCCAAACCATAATGATAATAATTATATTAAAAACAGTGATTATAGCAATGATTCAACTAATTTCTCTTCACTTAGCTCTGGTTACAACTATGAAATTAAATTTGTTTTAAATAAAGAAAATTATAAACATACTGTTGATATAATTAACAGCTGTGGCCTTGAAATAAATAAGTCATTTTATGCAAGAGACAGAGGATATGAATGCTTTGATTTAGGTGAGTTTAATGAAGCAGATGAGGTTTTTTCTCCCAGCGGCAGCAGTTTGCTTGTAAAAAAAGATTTGATTGATTCTGTTGGATATTTTGATAGTGATTTTTTTACTTACTATGAAGATATTGATTTATTCTGGAGAGCCAGACTGGCAGGATGGAAAACATTTTATAGCCCTTTATCTATTGCAAGACATTATCATTGTGGAACTTCCACTGAATGGTCATATAAATTCACTTATTATGTTTTAAGAAATAGAATTCTTGCAATTTTTAAATGCGGTTGGCCTTTATTGTTTATTAAAAGTTATGCAGGGTTTGTTTTTTCTATGATTAAAAATGTGATTTTTCTTTTTATGCTGATTTTTAAAGGTAAAAAGTTGGAAAACAGACCCGATATTAAGGCAAGGCTTGTGCTTTTTTTTGAGTTTTTTTACCTAATTCCTAAAAATTTTAAAAAAAGGCTAAAAATTAGGCTAAATAGAAAAGTAAAAGATAGTGAAATAAAAAAACTGACAGTAAATTTTTAAAGATTATGTATAAAATAGGAGTATATGACAGATATTTATCAACAGCAGGTGGCGGTGAAAGATACAGCTGCAAAATTGCAGAGATTTTGTCTAAAGATAAGAAATATAAGGTTGACTTGCTTACAGATTTACATACAGATTTAGATTTAGTATCTAAAAGGCTCAATCTTGATTTAAAAAATGTAAATTTAAAAATTTTTCCTTTTTTATCTGATGATTACTCAAAAAGAATCACGCAAAATTATGATATTTTTATTAATGCCACATATTTAAGCTCTCTTCCAGCTGCAGCTAAAAGAAATATATATTTATGCTATTTTCCAACTCCATTTGATGTGGATTTTAAAATAGTCCATAAGCTGCTATTAGCTTTTTTTAGAATTCCAGCTACTAAGCTTTTTAAATTAGCTGAAAAAATAAACAATGATTTTGCCAATATTGAAGTACTTGAAGGTGTGTATGATGTAAAAAGATTTATGTTAAGAAGGGGAAGCTTTACAAGCGGAAAGGCTTTAATTTTATATAAATATTTGTATAAATATAATAATACATATAATAAATATAATAAAAATAATAAATATAACAAAAAATATAGCAAATTTAGCGATGCCAGCATAATAATTGGACTTAAAAATCCCAAAAGCCTAGGTGTAAATCAAATAAAGTGCAAAATTTCTTTATATAAAGAAATTAATCTAAATAAAGAAATTAAAAAAAATATAGAAAATATAGAAGATATAAAAAATATAGGAAATATAAAAGATATAGGAAATATAGAAGAAGATAAAAATAAGAAAAATAATAAAAATAATATAATTGATAGATTTCAATTAATATTTAGTCAGGATTTAATAGTTCATAAAGGACAAAAACAGATTATAGATTTAAGTAAAATTTTAAGTCAAATAAATAAAAATTTAACAATAAGTAATATTGTAAATATAAGTGATGATGCCAAAACAAAAGATATTAAAAAAACAAAAGATATTACAAAAACAGAAGATGTTACAAAAACAGAAGGTGATATAAAAACAAAAGGTGCTGCAGAAACAAAAGATTCAGCAAAAATAGATAAAGCACAGAGTAATTTTTTGGTTACAGTAGAGTCTGATGTTTTTAGTGTAAATAAAGAAAAAAAAGGCCAAGTTGACTCAAGAAAGCTTGGAATTGTAATTTATAATGAACAAAAAATTTCTTTTTTTAAGAAATTAATTTTAAAAGTTTTAGGATTTATTCCTTTGTTTTTGATTACTTACCCTAAAAATTTAAATTTTTTACAAACATATCATAAAATCATTTCAATATCCGAGTACTCATATTACTGGATTAAAAAACTTTGGAAAAAGGAAAGTGATATTCTTTATCCCCCGGTTGAAGTGGAAAGTTTTGAACCATCAAAAAAAGAAAACATAATACTAAGTGTTGGAAGGTTTTTCCCAGAACATCACAATAAAAAACAGCTGGAAATGGCTCAGGTTTTTATTGAAATGTATAAAGAAAATGCTGAGCTGTTAAAGGATTATAAACTAATCCTTGCAGGTGGTGTTGAGAATAAAAAAGAACACTTGGAATATATAGAAAAAATAAAAAAAGTTTGTGATGGATATCCAGTTGATGTTTTAACAAATATTAAATGGAATGATTTAAAAGAATTATTTTCAAAATCTTTTATTTTTTGGCATGCAGCTGGAATGGGAGAAGATGAGAATAAAAGTCCAGAAAAATTTGAGCATTTTGGAATTACTACAGTTGAAGCAATGGCTTCTGGATGTATATGTATAGTAATAAATAAAGGTGGGCAACCAGAGATTATTCAAAATGGGATAAATGGATTTTTGTTTGACAGCTGGGAGCAGTTAAAAAAAATAACTCTTGATGTTTGCTTAGGAAAAGTTGATGTTAAAATGATTACCGAAAATGCTTTATTAAGAGCTAAAGATTTTTCAAGTGAAAATTTTAAATCAAAGCTGATAAATATAATTGAGTCTGAGTTAGAAAGAATTAAATCTAAAAAGCATTAATCTAAAAAGCATTAAATCTGAAAAGAATTTATCTAAAAAGCATTAAACTGAATTTAAAATCATTAAACTTTAATGAAAAAGCATTAAATATAAAAGCATTTGGTCTATAATTTAAAGCAGGAGTTGTTTTGGAAAAATCAAATGAGAAAGAATTAAGTAAAAAAGGGATAAACAAAAAAGACTTAATTAAAAAAAGCTTAGAACAAGACTTAAGCAAAAAAGGTTTAAGCATAATAATTGTAAATTATAACTCCTCAGAATTTATAATTAATTGTGTTGCAAGTATTATTAAGCATATATCTTTTTTTATTCCTTTTGAAATAATAATTGTTGATAATGCATCTAAAG
>Ga0185342_1001126_pt1 | contig 11643 bp, 8 predicted proteins | sample ConPoolayeEmetaG_FD_128045 | JGI IMG/M metagenome (GOLD analysis project Ga0185342, IMG submission 128045) | Hot spring microbial mat communities from California, USA to study Microbial Dark Matter (Phase II) - Cone Pool mat layer E metaG... ...
CTCTATGAGTTCTTCTTTGCTAATTCTATGATACTCATGAGAAAATTAGGTTTCTGAGGAAAATTAGCCTTTTTATGCTTTCAAAAATTTTTTTATTAATAATTTTATTGTTGTATAAAAGCTCGAATATCTCTCTGTATGTGGAGGGAAAACCAAGTTTTTTATCCGTAACTATCCATTCACCAATCTCTATCAGGGCATTCACAGATTGAAGGCATTCCATTGCCAATGTATTATACACAAAATAATCAGAGATATCCTTCCCTGCTACTTCACTTGCTTTCTTTGAATGGGCTTCAAATCTTATAATAAGGTCAACTATTCGCATGTCATAATTCTCTTTTTTATTCTTGCGTACATCTCAGACATCTCAATATACTCTCTAAGTACCTTTCTTCTTATCTCAAGCAGTGCCTCTCTATCTCTGCAGAAAATCTCTTTCCCATATTTGAAAATCTCAAATTGTATATTGAGAGGAAGGCGATGAAAGAGCACAAGATCAATTTTCTCAGAATGCATACTTCCTATATCTGCTTCTACTTTCTTAGAAATTCTATCTTTTAAAATAACTGCTATATCTATATCGGAAAGTGGCTTCACCAATCCTTTAGCATGAGAACCAAAAATAAATATTGCAATAACTTCGGGATAGACTTTCACTTTTTCAATCAACTTATCTAATTCTTCATTGCAATTCTTCATTTAATAACCCATTATAAAAATTTATGCTTCACCTTACAATTGAGCCGTTGGGAACATCTCTATCAAAGAAAGGTATAACTGGCTTCCCTCCAACATCTGCAGCAAGAATCATTCCATTGGATTCAATTCCTCTTATCACAGCGGGTTGTAGATTTTTTACTATTATGAGTTTTTTGCCGATCAGGGTTTCAGGAGGGTACTCCTTAGCAATACCAGCCACAAGGTTTCTCTTTTCATCTCCTATGTCTACAACAAGCCTCAGCAATTTTTCAGCTCCGGGAACCATTTCTGCTTGAATGACTTCACCAACCACAAGTTCGATCTTTTTGAATTCTTCTATAGTAATCATAAAACCTCCTCATAAATCAAAATTATTAATAGTTTAGTTTTTTCTAAGTTGTTGTTTCTAACATTCCCCTCCCTTGATGGGAGGGGATAAAGAGGAGGGTGATTTGATGATTTTTCCTTCATTACCCCTCACCCTCTCCCTCTCCCGCAAGGGGGAGAGAGTATATTTTTGGAAAAACTTACCATTACCAAAATTATTCTATTTTCTATTTCAAACATTGTCAAATTTTGCTAAGACGGAGTAGCTGAGGGTATTCTCATTATGACAGTTGTCCCTTTCCCCTTCTCTGATATTACATCAAGTTCACCTTTATGAAACGATACTATCCTGTAAGTGTTGTATAGACCGAAAAATTCCTTCTTCTGCTTTTTTGTTGAGAAGAAAGGCTGAAAAATTCTTTTCTTTGTATCCTCTCCCATTCCAACTCCTGTATCCTTTATCCTTATCTCTACAAAATTTTCAAAATCCCTCGTCTCAATTTTGATAATTCCTCTTTCCTTCATTGCCTCAAAGGAGTTGAGAATAACATTAAATAAAGCCTGTGTAAGAAGCTCCTTATTCCCGTAAATCAACTTTTTGTGATTGTAAATCTTTTCAATGCTAACATTATCAATGGAAGATCTACTTTTTAAATAATTCTCACAAGACTTTAAAGCTTCCTCAACAATTTCAGAACTTTCTAACTTTTTGAAAACCTCCTTGCTCTCCTCAATGCTCCTGTAAAAATTCTCTACAATTTTGACTCCTGAATCAACAGCCTTTTTTATCTCCTCCATATCTTTTTTAATCTCATCAGGAGGGTTTTTGAAAAAGAGGAATTCCAATCTTCCTTCAATTACTGAAAAGATATTCTGGAAATTATGGGCAACTTCCTCTGAAATCTCATCAATTAGCTGGAGTTTCTCTGCAAGTATTATCTTCTCTTGGGCTTCTGTTAGCTCTTTGTAAGCAGATTTTAACTCCCTGTATAAAGATGCATTCTCAATTATTATCCCAAGGATGTCCCCGAGAATTTCAAGAAGAATAACATCTTCCTCATCGAATTCATTCAATTTATCGCTCTGAATGTTTAGAACGCCAATAACCTCTGTCTCGGTTCTTATTGGAACATCAATTTCTGACTTTGTCTGGCTCAGATAAGGAGCAATATAATCAGGATCCTTTGAGACATCATTTACAATAATTGTCCTTCCTTCTCTGAAACATTTACCAATAAGTCCATCTGAAACTTTCTGGACAAAGTCAGGAGGTGTTAACCCTTTCCATTCTCCAGAGCCTCCCTTGAATACAAGGCCATCCCTTTCTTCTTCGTAAATCATTACAGAAACATAAGGGTATCCAAGGGATTTATGAACAAGTTCTGTTATTTTTTCAAATAATTTCTCAGTTTCCTCAATTGGCATAAGCTGAGAAACTACATCCCACAATAATTTTAGACGAGAAGATAATCTTTCCTCTCTTTCAATTGTCTTCTCCCTCACTTTTATCTTTTTCTCTCCAAGGGATGAAGAGACAAAACTAACCATTGCAATTATAAAGAAAAAGATTAGCCTTGTTGCAAATACATTCCAGGATGTGGGTTGGATAAGATCTTTGATACAGGAAATTGAATATAAGGAAATAACCCCACCAAGGGTTGAAAAAACCTGTCGGGGTTTGAGGAGTATAATGGAGTCAAGGAAGGATATATAGTAGAGATGGTAGAGAGGGCTTTCAATTCCTCCTGTAGAGTAAACTCCAATGCTCATAACCAGCATGTCCATAAAAAGGAGAAAATGGTTCATCCAATTTTTGAATTTGTTCCTCTTGATGGAAATTAAAATGCAAGTATTATAGATGATAAGGATTAAAACTCCAGCAATTATTCCAATGTAATTGACTTTCTTGAGCAATGGCAACAAGGCAAGGACAACAGCTACCACAAAGAATCTGAGATAAACATTTTCACCCTGCCATTTCTTTATAAGTTCAAAATCTCTATTCATTCTCAATCTCCTTTGATTCCTCCCAAAGCCTATCCATTTCAGAAAGGCTTGATTCTTTTAAACTTCTCCCCTCCTCCTTCAATCTTCTTTCAATGTATTCAAATCTCCTTTTAAATTTATCGTTGGTTTTCTTCAAAGCCATCTCAGGATTTATACCTAAAAGACGGGAAAAATTTACAATTGAAAATAAAAGGTCCCCAATTTCATTCTCAAGTTTTTCTCTTTCCCTCTTTTCAAGAGCTGATTTAAGTTCTGAAACTTCCTCTTCAATCTTTGAAAAAGCTGAATTTGCTGAGTCAAAGTCAAAGCCAACTCTCGAGACAACTGTTGTTATTTTGTGAGCAGAAAGGAGGGAAGGAAGATTTTCAGGGATTTCTGAAAGTAAACCTTCTCTTTTTCCCTTTTTGAAGTTCTCCCAATTTTCAAGAACCTCCATTGAGGAGTTCAGTCTCTTCTCACCGAAAACATGGGGATGCCTTTCAATTAATTTTTTGATTATTCCTTCAACAACATCGTAAAAGCTGAACTCCCCTTTCTCTTTTTTTATCTGGGAAATAAAAACAACCTGAAGAAGAAAATCTCCAAGCTCGGATTTTATATCTTCAAGGGATCCTTTTTTTATTGCATCAACAAGCTCCCAAGCCTCCTCTATTATAAATTCAGTAAGAGTTTCTTCTGTCTGCTCCCTATCCCAGGGACATCCCTCAGGTCCCCTTAGTATCTCCATTATTTTCAAAAGTTTCTCTATTGGAGGAAGATCCTTTATCGATTCCAGCTTCTCTTCCATTGTTTTAATAAAAAATTATAAATCATTTCCAATGTAAAATAAATCAAGGAGTTGACTAAAGGAAGAAAATCTTGAAAAATTAAAATTATGTTAAAGTATTTAAAGATAAAAAACCTTGCAATTATTGAAGACCTTGAATTTGAACTCGAAAAAGGTTTTAACATATTCACAGGAGAAACAGGAGCAGGAAAATCAATAATTATGGATGGTATAAGGCTAATTTTTGGGGAAAGGGCTGATCCTGATATGGTCAGAACAGGGGAAAACAAGGCTGAGATTACTGCTGTTATTGAGATTGAGGATGAATCTTTAAAAAATGAATTTCCATCATTTCCATGGGAAAATAATGAGATAATTTTGAGAAGGGAGATTCCTGTTTCAGGGAAGGGGAGAATTTACTTTAACGGCTCACCTGTCCCTCTTTCTGTCTTGAAAAGTCTTGGAGAAAAGATTTTTGATATATTCGGTCAGAATGACCACATCTTCCTTCTCGATACCGAATACCATCTTGACTATCTTGACTCCTTCGGGAATCTCCTAACTTTAAGGGATGAAGTTGGAAGGATTTGGCACAAACTTCAGGAGTTAAAGAGGGAAAAAGAGGAGATTGAAAAAAGGGAAAGGGAAAGAGCCCAGAGACTTGATTTTCTTGATTATCAAATAAAGGAGATTGAAAGGGCAAATCTTAAAATTGGAGAGGATGAGGAGCTTGAGAGGGAAAGATTTAAGCTTATAAATGCAGAAAAACTATTCTCTGAGACAGAATCAGCCCTTGAGATCTGTTATTCAGGAGAGCACTCAATAAGCTCTCTACTTAAGATTTTAAGCAAGAAATTAGGAGAACTTTCAAAATTTGAGCCTAATTTTTCCAATTATTTAAAGAGCATTGAAGAGTTTTCCCTCATAGCAGATGAGCTTGGAAGAGCCCTTTCTGAGTTCAGGGATGGAATTGAAGTTAATCCTTCAAAACTTGAAAAGATTGAAGAAAGAATTCACACAATTGAAAAACTAAAGAAGAAATGGGGTCCAAGTATAAATGACATCCTCGATTCCCTTGAATTAGCAAAGAAAGAAAGGGAGAATCTCCTGTCTTCTGAGGAAAGACTCGAAGCCCTTAACAAAGAAATAGAAACTCTTGAAAGGGAGTATGAAAGGCTTGCTGGGGAGCTTTCGAAAAAGAGGGAAGAGAAGGGAAAAGTTCTACAAAAAGAGATTGAAAGAGAGTTATCATTTCTTGGTATGGAGAAGTCCAAATTTTTTGTAAAGATTGAAAGACTGTCCCCTGAGAGAAGGGGGGAAAAGGGAATTGACTTTTGTGAATTTTATATTTCTCCAAATCCTGGGGAAGAACCGAGACCAATGAGGAAAATTGCATCAGGAGGAGAGCTTTCGAGAATTATGCTTGCAATAAAATCTGTTGGAAGGGAGAAGGATAGACCAAAGATTCTTATTTTTGATGAGATCGACTCAGGCATAGGGGGAGCTGTTGCAGAGTCTGTAGGAGAAAGGCTTAAAAGACTTGCTTTGAAACATCAGGTTATCTGCATAACCCATCTTCCCCAGATAGCAAGTTTTGCAGAAAATCACTATAAGATTTATAAAGTTGTTGAGAAGGGAAGGACATTTACAAAGCTTGAGGAACTTGAATGGGAGAGTAGAGTCAGGGAGATTGCAAGGATGATGGTAGGTGGAAATATCACTGAGACTTCTCTTAAAAATGCTGAAGAAATACTGAAGAGAAAGCTTGGTAAAAGCTAAAATTAAATTATTTTAAAATACCTGAAAGCTGACATTCCCATACCACTTATAATTCCCACTCCAAAATTATCATCTATTCCAATAGATACAAGCTCTGTAAGGGAGGCAAGGATTGAACCTATTATCAGAATTTTGATATCAATCCCAATTAAAATAGAAAGAATATACCCAGAACTTAGGGAGCCCATAAAATAAGAGAGGGTCCCCTCAAGGGTTCTCTCCCCTACCAATTTTATCCTTCCAAATCTCATTCCGTATATTTTTGAAAGAAGGTCTCCAAAAACAAGGAAAGTAAAGGCTAAATAGGAAATATCTCTTGGAAATATCAAAAATATAGCAAAGGAAGCAAGGAGGAAAAGGGTCATTGATGAAAACTTACCCTCTTCACTCTTTTTGAAAATATACTTCAGATCAGAAAACATGAATTTCTCAACCTTTCTGTGGGCAAGCCTTGAGATATCTGTAAAGAGAAATAACATTGCCACTATTCCAATTAAAATTAGAGAATTTTTATTACCAAAATAAAAATCTACTATGACGAAAAGCATAGCAAGGGGTCTGAGGGCAACCCTCCACCATATAACATCTTTTTTTTCTTTTAGCTTGTAAAATTTATATCTAATTATGTTGTGGAGCTGAAGACCTATAAGGTAGATTGTAACAAGAGAAATATAGAAAGAGTTTATGGAATCCCTTCCAAAATATATATTTAAAAATAGAAATACTGGAAGAATAAAAATTCCGACAAACTCACCCTTCCTTGCAACATAGGCGGAGATAAGGACTAACACTAAAAGTATTATAAGGGATTCAATGGGGAAGAAACCCCTTGAAATTTGAATTGCAAGAAAATAGAGAAGAAATCCTGTTGATGTCCCAGCTCCCTGCCCACCTCTAAATCTAAGATAAAAAGGGAATATATGACCGAGAACTGAAAATATAATAGGAATTGAAAGGAGAAAGCCTTCTAAATTTAAGAATCTCGATGATATATAGAAGGAAATCAAACCTTTAGACAGATCGAAAATTGCAGTTATTATAGCGGGAAAAAGACCAAGAATACGGTAAGTATTCACTGTTCCTGCATTTCCATCGCCATGCTCTCTTATATCTATCCCCTTTAGAATTTTCCCAAGAATATAAGAAGGAGAAATACTTCCTAAAAGGTAAGAGAGAATGGCTGAGATTAAAACCATTATCACTTAGAAAAAATAATAACATTCTATATAGACAGTTTCAATAATTAAATTTTTTGATTATCTTTATACAAATTTTTGAATATAATATTCAAATTTTTGAACATTCTAAAAATCCATATCTGAAATCCTAATTCCAGAGCCAATTTTTAAAGTCAAGGATTTGGCATAATTTTTGCTATAAGCCTTATATGATAGTTATTTTAATAAGAAAATGTCAAAACTCAGAAAAGAAACCATCGTATATAAAATATGAAGGAGGTGATATATCGAGGAAACGAAAATTTTTGGTATTGGCAAAAGGGCTTTGGGCTAATTAAAAATTTTACGAAGGAGGTTTTATGAGAAAACTTAGTTTATTAGTAACTTCGATTCTTTTCCTTCTGGGTATATCTTTATCCCAGATAACCCAGACAGGAAACCTCAACGGTAAAGTTACCGATACTGAGGGGAATCCCCTTCCTGGAGTTTCAGTTACAATTAAATCACCCGCTCTAATCCTTCCCCAGATGAATGCTACTACAAATGAGTCCGGTTATTTCAGGTTTCCAGCTCTTCCTCCAGGTGTCTATACTGTAACCTTTGAGATGCCAGGATTTAAAACCCTTGTAAGGGAAGGGATTAGAGTTAGTGTGGGAGTAACAACAACCCTTGATGTCTCCCTCGAGCTTTCTCCAATTCAGGAGAGCATTGTTGTTACAGGTCAGTCCCCCACTGTTGATAGACAGAGAACAACTCTTGTGAGGAACCTTACCACTGAATTCCTCCAGAGCATTCCTGCAACAAGGACCCTTGGAACATTCTTTAACATGGTTCCAGGAGTCACAGGTGATACTGCCCACGGAAGCTCAGTAAGGGACAATGTCTATGCCCTTGATGGTGTCAACATAACAGACCCAGTTACTGGAACACAGGCAGGTTCTTTCAGCCTTGACATAATGGAAGAGCTCTCAGTTCAGACTGCAGGTCTTCCTGCTGAATATGGAAGTGTAAGAGGAGCGATGGTCAATGTTGTAACAAAGTCAGGTGGAAATCAGTTCAAAGGCTCTATCAGCACCTACTACCGAGATGATGAGATCAAAGCTCTAAAACTCAAGATGCAGGCAGACAACAAGAAAGGGACAATTTTTGAGGGTCAGAAGTCTGGATTTGATTATGAGATTGAGCCTGGAATAAATCTTGGAGGTCCTATTATAAAGGACAAAATCTGGTTCTTCACAAACCTTTCATTCTTCAAGCTTCAGGAGTATGTTTTTGGATATCCTTACGACAAACAACCCAATAATACTCCTATAGACCGTTTTGATGTTTATCCTTACATAAAGTTCACATATCAAGCTACTCCTAACGATAGACTTGTTCTTTCTTACAATTTCTACGATTTAAGAAGGCACCACAGAGGAGCATCCGCATACCGAACCGAAGATACAACATGGAATCAGACAACTCCAATTCACACTGGAAACTTCCAGTGGACAAAACTTTTTGGTCCCAATTTCTTCACCAACTTCAAAGTTGCATTCCTGGACTATGAGTTGAATCTTATGGCAAAGAATGCAAGTCCAAATTATATTGACCAGATTACAAGTAGAGATTGGGGAAGCTATGGATACGATGATATTTATACAAGGAACAGGGCACAGGCTCTTGCTGATGCTACATGGTATGTTGATAACTGGATTGGAAGACATGAATTAAAAGCTGGTCTTGAGGGAGAGTTCTCATGGGATTCAAGAAGATGGAGAAGCAATTACGATCCAAAGACTGGCTTGGGACCCTTCTTCTATATGAGGGGAACAACTCCTGACTATGTAATTTACTATGACAATTTCAAGAGAGAGGACCAGAAACTCTACATAGGAGCATTTCTACAGGATACATGGAACCCTGTTGAAAGGTTGACTATCAATGCTGGTCTAAGATTTGAGCATCAGGAAGGGATAATTCCAAAGCAGGGTGAAAACCGACAGCCCATAACAATTCTCGGAATTGTATGCGACCCGAGAGTTACAGAGACTTTTAAACCAATGATCTGGAATACCCTTTCCCCAAGAGTTGGTTTAAACTACGATATTTTTGGAAATGGTAAGACTGTATTCAAGGCAAGCTTCGGAAGATATTACATTGCCAATATTCTCCAGTTCTTTGTTACCGTCAATCCCAACAGCTTTATTACTTATAGATATCGTCTAAATCCTGACTTTACACCAAAAGGCTCCCTTTACTCTGCTTCCTCAACAGCCAATGATAGAATGGATCCTGATATAAAATCTCCATATCTTGATGAGTTAACAGTGGGAATTGAAAGGGAGATTATAAGAGACCTGAGTCTTGGTGTTAGATACATAAAGAAGTGGGATAGAAACCTGATAGAAGGTGTTGACCTTACCGCCCTTGACTTTGATAAGTTGATGTCAGGAGCTGACATATTCACAGTCTGGACCAACTATGAACCAGTTAATGTAGTTGACCCCTTTGATGGCAAAACAGTAACCTTCTGGAAAATGAAGAATACCGCTGTTCTTGCTCGAAATTACTACACAAATCCTCCTGGAACTGAAAGAAATTATAATGGAGTTGAGGTGACTCTTAACAAGAGATTCTCCAATAGATGGATGATGATGGCTTCCTATGTCTATGCAAAATCTTGGGGCTTGATAGGAACAGACTTTGATGATAGCTGGACAGGAACAGGATACTTCAACAATCCCAATGCCCATATAAATGCCTACGGTGAATTTCCACTGGAAAGAAGACATCAGTTCAAACTCCAGGGTCTCTGGCAGGGTCCATGGGGCTTCAATATAAGTGGTTATTTCAGATATCTTGACGGAACAAGATGGACAAGAACAATAAGGAGCTATGACCTTGGACTTTCACTACCTCAGGGAACAGTTACAATATATGCCGAACCAAGAGGCTCAAGGAAGCTTCCTCCTCTTAAGATTTTAGACCTCAGGGTTGAGAAGACCTTTAATATCCTTTCAGGAAGAAAGTTAGGATTCTTTGTTGATGTATTTAATGTTCTCAATGCCAACACAGCAACTGGTGTATGGACTCAGTCCAGCAGATCCACAACTGTTGCAGGAAAGACAGTTTACTTCGGACAGACAACATCAATTATGGACCCAAGAATTGCAAGGCTCGGGTTCAGATTCGACTTCTAAGGGGAAAAGAAGAATCGAAAAGGGAGGCTCGAAAGAGCCTCCCTTTTTTATTTAAATGAAACTCTGTAAGAATTGGAAATAAATACTAACATTCTATTCCTTGAAATGAAAGGGTTACTGATTGATATATCCAAGGGCTTTAAGTTTCTCCTTTAGCTCCTCATCAATGCTCACCTTCTCAGCCTTTGGAGGAATTTTTTTCTTGTATTCCTTTATCATCTCCAGTAGTAATTGAGCAATTTCATTTTTTCCCGAATACAAATTTTTTCTTTCGTAGGGGTCATTCTTAAGATTGTAAAGCTCAAAGGGAGAAAGAGGAGGTGGTGGATAGGAAAAGAATTTTTCCCATTCTGGAATTATTTGATTTACAATTAACTTGTAATCGCCATATACAACAGAAACCCGTGGAGGGATATGGGGTCTTGTAGGGTCGTAGTAAATTTCAGAGAAACATTTCCTCTCTTCTTTTTCTTTATCTTCAATAACTGGGATAAGGCTTTTACCATCCATACTATACTTCTTATTATTATTAAATCCAAGAACATCCAGAATTGTTGGAGCTAAATCAATGAGTCTAACATTTTTATCTACTTTCTTACCCTTAAACTTTTGATATGGAAATTTTATTATCAATGGAACTCTTATCAATTCATTATATAATGTGTGGCTATGCTCCCATCCTCCATGGTCAAAAAATTCGTCCCCATGGTCAGATGTTATAATTATCATTGTCTGATCGTATATTCCATCATCTTTCAGTTTTTTAATAAGAGGTCCAATTAGATGCTCATCAATTGTTCTACTTTCAGCTTTTGCAAGAATCTTTATACTCTCAATCTCCTCTTTTTTTAAAGGTTTGTATGTTCCTTTCCCACCTCCAATAAGCTGACTTATGGAGATACCTTTCCAGATAAGTTTTTTCCCTTTTGAAACCTTTTCAATAATCTCTTCTGGAGATTCCAAAGGCTCGTGGAATTGATATGTATGAAGAAAAAGAAAGAAATTTTTTCCTTTGTTAGATGAGATAAAATTGTTAACTCTATTAAAAATAGGTCTTGAAGAGTCCGGAAGTTCAGAGCCATCCCATTCCTTGTATTGATTAAATCCATTGGAAAAACCAAAATTTGCAGATACAAGTCCACCTCCCGTATAAGCAAAAGTCAAATAACCCTTCTCCCTCAGAATCTGGGGAAGAGTTTTAACAAAGGGTGGAACTTTATCGGAAAAGGTGTTGGCACCATGGGAATTGGGGTTTAGACCGGAAAGAATAGATAGATGGGAAGGGATTGTCCATGGAGCTTGGGAGTAGGCATTTTCAAAAACTACTGAATCCTCGGCAAGTCTGTCAATGTTAGGGGTGAAGTCCTTTTCACCCCTGTAAATCCCTACATAATCCCTCCTCATAGCATCAAGGGATATAAGGATTACATTTTTTGTCCTCTCAGGTTCTTTCTTCCTGTATAGATGGGGATTAATCCATACAAAAAAAGCAGATTCCCTTGACTTGCAATCTGTTCGAAAGATCAATTTTCCTTTTCCCTTAAAGTTTTTACCTACTTCTATTTTCTCTAAAATTATGTCAGGTTCATCATTTGGTAAAATTTCTTTTGAGAATAGTTTTTCGCAAGAATTCTTTTTGCAGAAATATATTGAAATAAATACATTTGATTTTTTCTTCCAGCTAATTAAAAAATAACCA